>Ga0209456_10000679_pt1 | contig 17875 bp, 19 predicted proteins | sample COG_11_FD_184755 | JGI IMG/M metagenome (GOLD analysis project Ga0209456, IMG submission 184755) | Pelagic marine sediment microbial communities from the LTER site Helgoland, North Sea, for post-phytoplankton bloom and carbon turnover... | ecosystem: Environmental > Aquatic > Marine > Neritic...
ATCCGGTGCATCGGTTCCACGACCTATTCCGAATACCGCGGGATTTTCGAGAAAGACCACGCGTTGGCGCGGCGTTTTCAGAAGATCGACGTGCCCGAGCCGAGCATCGAGGAAACCGTTGCTATTCTCAACGGCCTGAAGTCTCGATTTGAGGAGCACCACGGCATTCGTTATGACACTGCGGCGCTGGAAGCGGCCGTGGAGCTTTCCGCGCGGCATATCAATGACAGGCACCTTCCCGATAAAGCCATCGATGTCATGGACGAGGCGGGTGCGAATCTCAGGCTGCAACCCGTCGCTGAGCGCGGCGAGCTCGTCACGGTCGAGATGGTAGAGAACATTGTTGCGAAAATGGCGCGTATCCCGGCGAAGAGCGTCTCCGCGTCAGACCGCGACGCGCTTCGAACCCTTGAGCGGGATCTGAAACTGACGATCTTCGGTCAGGATCGAGCGATCGAGGCGCTGAGCAGCGCGATCAAGATGTCGCGCTCCGGATTGCGCGAGGAAGAGAAGCCCATCGGGGCATTCTTGTTCGCGGGACCCACGGGTGTCGGCAAGACCGAGGTTACGCGTCAGCTGGCGATGCTGATGGGCGTCGAACTGATTCGTTTTGACATGTCCGAGTACATGGAGCGCCATACGGTTTCGCGTCTGATTGGAGCCCCGCCGGGGTATGTCGGTTTCGATCAGGGCGGTCTGCTGACCGAGGCTGTTAGCAAGAACCCGCACTCCGTTGTGTTGCTCGATGAAATAGAAAAGGCGCATCCGGAGGTATTCAACCTGCTGCTGCAGGTTATGGATCACGGCACGTTGACGGACAACAATGGCCGTAAGGCCGACTTCCGCAATATCATCCTGGTGATGACAACAAACGCCGGCGCCGGGGAGATGAGCCGTGCATCGATAGGGTTTACGCAGCAGGATCACAGTAGCGATGGCATGGCGATCATCAATAAGTCGTTCTCGCCAGAGTTCCGCAACAGGCTGGATACGATCATTCAGTTCGCGTCTCTCGATATCGACTCGATCAAACGTGTCGTGGACAAGCTTGTCGTCGAACTCGAAGCGAAGCTCGGCAACAACGACGTCACCCTGGAGCTCGACGACGAGGCGCGAGAGTGGATTGCCGAGCGCGGTTATGACCCGAAGATGGGTGCGCGGCCGATGGCGCGCGTCATTCAGGAGCAGATCAAACGCCCGCTTGCCGAAGAGCTGCTGTTTGGCAGTCTCGCGGATGGCGGACACGTCAAGATAACCGTCGGTCCAGATGGCAAGCTACAGTTGAATGCGGAGCCGGTGCTGAAGGAACTCGAGCACCTGCCGGAGAATTAGGTAGAGGCTGCTCTTACCGTCCGCGGTAGACGATACGACCTTTGCTCAGATCGTAGGGTGTCAGCTCTACCGTGACTTTGTCACCGGTAAGGATACGGATGTAGTTTTTGCGCATCTTTCCTGAAATATGCGCAGTCACTACGTGACCATTTTCCAGTTCTACCCGGAAGGTCGTATTGGGCAGCGTCTCGGTTACGACGCCTTCCATCTGAATGGCTTCTTCTTTCGCCAAGGTTCTCACTTCTCTCATACGCTAAAAGGCTCGCGAATTGTGCAGAAACGGCGAGGGTATTGCAATGCAACAAAGGTCATTTCAGCAACAACTCGGTAACGAGTATTGGGGCAGATGGCCAGTTTTCAAACCGCGTTGCAGGCTGGCACGACGATTCGAGAACGCCAACGAACTCATGGCGAGGAATCAGCGTTGCGCCGAGACTCAGCAAATGACTCGAGTCCACCTGGCAGTCGATGATGCCGAATTCATTTGCATCCATCATTCTGGAGAGCGTCAGCAATGCAATTTTCGACGCATTGGCATCATCGCTAAACATGGATTCACCGAAAAAGACCCGTCCGATAGCCAGCCCGTATAGCCCGCCGACGAGCGATCCTTCCTGCCATATCTCCACGGAATGCGCCCAGCCCTCGCTGTGCAGTCGCTCGTAGGCCGTGATCATGTCCGGTGTGATCCATGTTCCCTGACCGGATCGTCTCGGCGCTGCGCAGGCACGAATGACATCGTCGAACGCAGTATTGAATCGCACTTCGGCACTCGATTGGCGGAGGTAGCGGCGCAAGCGTCGCGACAGGTGATACCTGCCTTGTTCGAGGACGCAGCGCGGATCAGGAGACCACCACAGGATCGGCTGCCCATCCTCATACCACGGGAAGATGCCGTGGCGGTATGCATATAACAGTCGGTCCGTACCAAGGTCACCGCCTGCCGCGAGTAAGCCGGTGGGTTCGGCGAGGGCAGCCTCGATCGGCGGAAATGCATCATATGGATCGTCCGGTCCAAGCCAGATAATGCGGTTACTGCTCATTCTTCTGTCTTGTAGGGGCTGCGAGAGTCCACGGCTTCCATGTAACGGTCAACGTGACGCGCTTCCTCGTCAAGGTATCTACCAACGGCGTCAGCAAATTCGGGATGCGCCAGCCAGTGTGCTGACCAGGTGGTCGCGGGCGAAAAACCGCGGCTAATCTTGTGTTCACCCTGCGTACCGGGTTCGAAGACCTGCTTGCCCGTGTCGATGCAGTAGTCGATTCCCTGGTAGTAACAGGTCTCGAAATGCAGTGCGTCGTAGTGGCCGTCGCTTCCCCAGTAACGCCCGTAAAGGACTCGATCGCTTTCGAAAAATACCGCTGCCGCAACCGTATTGGCGTCTTTTTCAGCCAGGATAACGAGAACGTTCTCCGGCTGCTGCCGACTGAGTGATTTGAAAAACGCTTCGTTGAAGTAGGGCAGTGATCCTCTTCGCATGAACGTGCGGCTGATTAATCCATAAACCAGTGACCAGTCCGCGTCGTCCATCTGCGCGCCTTTGACGCGGCGAAAACGTATACCATTTTCCTCGACCCGGCGCCTGTCTCGTTTCGCTTTCTTGCGCTTCGCTGAGTTGAACGTTGCGAGAAAATCCTCGAACTTGTCGTAACCACGATTGCGCCAGTGAAACTGGCAGTCTTTCCGAACAAGCAGTCCCGCGGATTCGAACACGGGCACTTCCTGTTCTGTTGGAAAAAGCACATGGAAGGAAGAGCATTCCGATTCCTTTGCCAGCGCAACCGCGGCGGCGACGAGCGCGTGTGCGGCCTCAGTGTCGTCGGGATTGGCGAGCAGAAGTCTGCGGCTGGGTGCTGGTGTAAAAGGCACCGCCGATACCAATTTCGGGTAATAAGGCAAGCCCGCTTGCTCGTACGCGCGCGCCCAGGCCCAGTCGAATACAAACTCGCCCCAGGAATGGCTCTTTTCGTACAACGGCATCGCGGCACGAAGCTCGCCATTCTCGCCCAGGGCAAGGTGGCGCGGAATCCAACCCTGCTCAGGGGAAACGCAGCGGGTCTGTTCGGCGAGGCGGAGAAACTCATGGCGCAGGAACGGATAGTCATTGCCGGCCAGGCGATTCCACTCCTCGGCCGCTATCTCGGCAATGCTGGTATGGACGGTGACCTTCACTAGGACCTGTCAGCTCTTCGGCAGGTTGCTGCGACACCGCGGTGCTACGCGGCGGCGTCGTCCGCGGTGGCATCCTGACTTTCGAGTGCATCGATATGTTTCTCTGCATCGAGTGCGGCCATGCATCCGGCACCGGCCGAAGTGATCGCTTGACGATAAACCTGGTCAGCTACGTCGCCGGCCGCATAAACGCCCGGGACGCTGGTGGCAGTCGCATTGCCGACAATACCGGACTTCACGATAATATAGCCATTCTTCATTTCGAGCTGGCCGTCGAACAGCGTCGTGTTCGGCTTGTGCCCAATGGCAATGAATACGCCGTCGACGTCGAGATCTGTTGTCTGCGAATCGTCCTTGGTACTGCGAATACGCAGTCCGGTCACTCCGCTATCGTCGCCGAGAACCTCGTCGACAACGTGGTCCCACTGGATTTCCACGCTGCCGTTCTGTTCTTTCTCAAACAGGTGGTCCTGCAGAATCTTCTCGGCGCGAAGTTCATCGCGACGATGCACGAGTATGACCTTGGATGCGATGTTGCTCAGGTAAAGCGCTTCTTCCACGGCCGTATTGCCTCCGCCGACAACGGCGACCGGCTTTCCGCGGTAAAAGAAACCATCACAGGTGGCACAGGCCGAAACACCGCGGCCTTTGAACGCTTCTTCCGAAGGTAGACCCAGATACATGGCCGTAGCGCCGGTGCAAATTATCAGGGCGTCGCAGGTGTAGCTGCCGTAATCACCGTCAAGGCGAAACGGTCTCTGTGACAGGTCCGCACGGTGTATGTGGTCGTTGATGATGTCGGTGTCGTAGCGCTGGGCGTGACGAAACATACGGTCCATCAGCTCCGGCCCCTGCAGGCCTTCGACATCACCGGGCCAGTTGTCGACGTCGGTCGTGGTCATCAGCTGACCACCTTGCTCGACTCCGGTAATCATGACAGGGTCGAGGTTGGCTCGAGCAGCGTAGATGGCGGCCGCATAGCCGGCCGGCCCCGAGCCCAGGATCAGAACCCGGCAATGTTTCAAGTCACTCATGTATAATTTATCCGTAATTCTTGCGATGCGCTGGCCTGCCCGCACAGAGCCCGGAAATGCGGTCCGAATGACGAGTTTCAAGGGCGATGATGCGGGCAAGCTGTATGCGGAGCAGCGCGTCCTCGGGCTAGTGTAGGGAAAACAGTTTCTTTATGGCAAGAGTCTCAAAAGCGAAACAGCCTGAATCACGATTGTCGTTACAGGTGCATCGAGCATTACGCGAGGGCGCCTTGTATGTTTTCGGCGCTCTTGCGCTGATTCTGTGGTTCGCCCTGTTTACGTATGATCCGGCCGATCCGGGATTCAGCCAGGCTACCACCGATGCGGAAGTGCGCAACGGGGTAGGTCGATTTGGCGCCCTGATCGCGGATTTGCTGTTCAATTTCTTTGGCCGACCCGCTTATCTGTTTACCGTGATGGTCTTCTACCTGGGTTGGATGCTGTATCGCGAGCAAAAGACGCAGATCGAACTCACCAAACTGGACTTCAGCCTTCGCTTCGCTGGCTTCGTTGCCACCCTGGTGACCAGTTGCGGCCTTGCGACGCTGCATTTCGCTTCGGCGGGATTCAACGAAACCGCAGGCGGCATCATCGGCCAGATCGTCGGGCACAGACTGGCGGACGTCATGAAGCTGCTCGGTGCGAGCACCTTGCTGTTCTGCCTCTGGGTTGCCGCGATCTCGTTGTTCCTCGGCATCTCGTGGATTGATGTGATGGACCGGATTGGTCAATGGTCTCTTGCGGCGTACGAGAAGGCCAGGATCAAGATCGGCGAGCTACGGGACAGGGCGGAAGGCCGGCGGCAGGCCGCCGTGCGCCAGGACATTGTCAAAGTCAAGAAGACGCTGACAGCGAAACGAGGCAAGCCTCGCATCGAACCGAGTCTACCGGCGCTCGAGCCCAGCGCCCGCGCCGAAAAAGAACGCCAGGTACCTTTGTTCGAACCGCCAGATGCGGGCGAATTACCACCGCTGTCGTTGCTTGACGACCCGCCTGAGCAGAAGCAGGGCTACTCTGAGGAGTCGCTCGAGGCGATGTCGCGACTGGTCGAACTCAAGCTCAAGGACTTCAATATCGATGTCGAGGTCCGGTCGGTATCGCCCGGGCCGGTCATCACGCGATTCGAGCTCGACCCGGCCCCGGGCGTCAAAGTCAGCCAGATTTCCAACCTTGCCAAAGACCTGGCCAGGTCGCTGTCCGTTGTCAGTGTGCGCATTGTGGAGGTGATACCGGGTAAGTCGTTCGTTGGCCTCGAGATACCGAACGAAAACCGCCAGCTGGTGACGCTGGGCGAGATTCTCAAATCTCAAGCGTATGACGACATGGCGTCGCCGTTGACGCTCGCCCTGGGTAAGGATATCGGTGGTAAGTCCGTGGTCGCGGACCTTGCGCGAATGCCGCACCTGCTGATCGCGGGCACGACCGGCTCTGGTAAATCAGTCGCCATCAATGCCATGGTACTCAGCATTCTTTACAAGTCACAGCCGGAGCAGGTTCGATTGATCATGATCGATCCGAAAATGCTCGAGCTCTCGGTCTACGAAGGCATCCCGCACTTGCTTGCCCCGGTCGTGACCGATATGAAAGAAGCGTCGAACTCGCTGCGCTGGTGCGTGGCCGAGATGGATCGGCGCTACAGTCTCATGTCGGGGCTGGGTGTGCGCAACATCGGCGGCTACAACCGCAAGGTCAGGGATGCTATCGACGCGGGTAAGCCGATCAAGGATCCGACATTCAAGCCCCCGGATATTTTCGATGAAGACAAGCCTGTTGAACACCCGACGCTGACGCCGTTGCCGTTTATCGTTGTCATCATCGATGAACTCGCCGATATGATGATGATCGTCGGAAAGAAGGTCGAAGAACTGATTGCTCGACTGGCGCAAAAGGCGCGCGCCTCGGGAATACACATGATACTTGCAACACAGCGTCCTTCCGTCGACGTCATCACGGGTCTGATCAAAGCGAACGTCCCGACCCGGATCGCGTTCCAGGTGTCGGCCAGGGTGGATTCGCGGACCATTCTCGATCAGCAGGGCGCCGAGAACCTCCTGGGCCACGGCGATATGCTTTACCTGCCTCCCGGCACCTCTCTGCCGATGCGTGTACACGGCGCATTTGTGGCCGACAACGAGGTGCATGCTGTTGTTCGCCAGCTGAAAAAAAGTGGCGCACCCCGCTATATTGATGAAATTGTTGAGGGTCCGACGGGTCCAACACCAGGACTGATAGGAATTGACAAGATGCCGGCTGACAGTGCCGACGCGGAGCAGGATCCGCTGTACGATCAGGCCGTGCAGGTTGTCATGGATACGCGGAAAGCGTCGATATCAGGGGTTCAACGGCGTCTCAAGATCGGCTACAACCGGGCGGCGAGAATGGTCGAGTCGATGGAGGCGGCCGGTCTCGTCGGTCCGTTGCAGCCAAACGGGACTCGCGAAATCCTGGCGCCGAATGCGGCGGCAGAGGAATAGGTAAGGACACCAGCACAATGCCAGGGACCAGTACGTGATCAGAATACTATTTTTTTCTTTGCTGCTTGTGGTGGCAGGGCAAAATGCGCAGGCGCAGGCGACCGTCGATGAGTTGGGAGAAAAGCTCGTCAACGATTTCCTGACGGATGTCGTTACGATGCAGGGTCGTTTCGAGCAGTCATTGATTGATGCTGAAGGGACGGTTGTCGAAGAATCGGCGGGCACCCTGGAAATCGAGCGTCCCAGCCGATTTCGCTGGGCCTATTCTGACCCCTACGAGCAGTGGCTGGTTGCCGATGGCGTGAATATCTGGAGCTACGACGTAGATCTCGCGCAGGTCACTGTCAAGCCCCAGGCGCAGGCCTTGAGTAACACCCCCGCGCTGCTGTTGGGTGGGTCCGGAAATGCGCTCGAACAATTCCGTTTCGAAGGCAGCATGGTCGAGAACGAAACGACGTGGGTTCGCATGCGACCCGTCGATGAAAGCAGTGGTTTCAATCGCGTGGAGCTGGGTTTTTTTGACGGCGAGTTGAGCCGCATGGTGTTTTTCGACAACCTCGAACAGACTACGTTGGTCGCGCTTTACGATGTCGTCGTCAATGAACCGATTGACGCGGCTCATTTTGAATTTGTGGTCCCTGAAGATGCGGATCTGGTCGGCGTGCCGCTGGCTGCCGACGACTCTGTCCCCTGATGTTGCCGCTGCGGCACGCGCGTTTCTGGCGAGTCGCCGACGTGGCTATGTTGCTTCTTGTCTTTAGTGCCGCGTTGATGCCCGCTGTCTGGTTCTGGAATGACAAGGTCAAGATACTGTCCTGGTTGCAACACTCGGACAAATGGCTGCACGGGATGACATTTTTCGTGTTGACCGTGTGGTTTGCGGGGCAATATAGGCGCCCTTCTTATTGGCGAATCGCCGCGGGGCTGATGCTGTTCGGTTTCGTGATCGAGATCTGCCAGTTCATGGTGGGTTATCGCAGCGCTGATTGGCTCGACATCGGCGCGAATACTGCCGGTATACTAGCTGGTCTTGCAGTCGCGACAGCGGGCATCGGCGGTTGGTGTTTGCGAGTCGAAGACTGGTATTCAGCGCGGAACACTGGCATTGACTGACCTATTCTCTTCTGACCCTCTGAACGACATTGAGCGACCCCTTGCTGACCGCATGCGGCCGGCGACGCTGGCCGAGTTCTTCGGTCAGCGACACCTGCTGGCCGAGGGCAAACCGTTGCTGCGCGCCATTGAACAGGGGCGTGCGCACTCCATGGTGTTCTGGGGACCGCCCGGTACGGGAAAGACGACGCTGGCAAGGCTGATTGCAGGGACGACGGACTCGCACTTCATCGCCCTGTCGGCCGTAATGGCCGGCGTAAAGGATATCCGCCAGGCCGTTCAGGAGGCTGAGCAACATCGGCAAATGCGGAATCGCGGGACGGTTTTGTTTCTCGATGAGGTGCATCGTTTTAACAAGTCTCAACAAGATGCGTTTCTCCCGTTCGTCGAGGACGGCACCCTGACGTTCATTGGAGCGACGACGGAAAACCCGTCTTTCGAGCTGAACAATGCGCTGCTGTCTCGCGCGCGCGTTTACGTCCTCAAGCCGCTGACCGGGGATGACCTGACGGCCGTATTGCGACGCGCCCTGCTCGATGAAACTCGCGGTCTTGCGGGCAAATACGAAATCAGTGACGAGTCGATGCAGGTCATCGCGACGGCTGCGGACGGTGACGCGCGCCGGGCCTTGAACCTGCTCGAGCTTGCCGCTGACCTGGCGGAGAAGGGCGAAATTGCCGCCGAGACAGTGACCGAAGTCGCGTCAGGTGGCCGCAGGCGCTTCGACAAGCAAGGCGAGTATTTCTATGACCAGATTTCCGCGCTCCATAAGTCGGTTCGCGGCAGCGATCCGGACGCGGCGCTTTACTGGCTCATGCGTATGCTCGATGGTGGTTGTGATCCCCAGTACGTTGCCAGGCGCATGATCCGGGTTGCATCCGAAGATATCGGCAACGCCGACCCGCGCAGTCTGCAACTGACCCTGAACGCCTGGGAAGTGCTGGAACGGCTCGGGAGCCCCGAGGGTGAGCTGGCGTTGGCACAGGCGGTCGTGTACCTCGCTTGTGCGCCAAAGAGTAATGCGGTTTACAAAGCGTCGAAGGCAGCCATGGAGGATGCAAGAAAACGCGGTTCTCTCGAAGTACCCATGCATTTGCGCAACGCTCCCACGCGCCTGATGAAGGACCTCGGCTACGGCGAAAATTACCGTTACGCACACGACGAGGAGGGCGCGGTTGCTCGGGGCGAGAAGTACTTTCCAGACGACATGAGTGCGGTTAAGTATTATCATCCCGTGCCTCGCGGCCTGGAGATCCGGATCCGCGAGAAGCTCGAAGACATTGCGCGCAGAAATCGCGACTCACGCTCACAGACCGTAAACGATGATTGATCCTAAATTACTCCGCCAGTCCACCGCAGAGGTTGCTCAAAATCTTGCTCGACGCGGCTTCGCATTCGATACCGAGAACTACCTTGCGCTCGAGGAGCGCCGTAAAGCGCTGCAGGTGGAAACCGAAGCCTTGCGCGGCGAACGCAACGCGAGCGCCAAGAGCATTGGCAAATCGAAAGCGCAGGGCGAGGATATTGAGCCCTTGCTGGCCGCGGTCAAGGACCTGGGCGACAAGCTGGAGAGCAGCGAGACCTCCCTACAGGAAGTGCAAGCGGCGCTGAATGACATAGAGCTCGGCCTGCCGAACCTGCTGTCCGATGACGTGCCCGTCGGCACGTCGGAGTCGGACAATGCCGAGGTGCGGCGTTGGGGAGAGCCCGCCGCGTGGGATTTCGAGGCGAAAGACCATATCGAGCTCGGTGAGGATCTCGGTCTTCTCGACTTTGAGTCGGCCAGCCGCATTTCGGGGGCGCGGTTCACGGTCATGCGGGGGCCGCTGGCGCGCCTGCAACGCGCGCTGATCCAGTTCATGCTGGATACCCACACGAGCGAGCATGGTTATGAAGAGACCTACGTACCTTATCTCGTGCAGGCACAGGCGTTGGTAGGCACCGGGCAGTTACCGAAGTTCGAGGAAGACCTGTTTCAGACCAACACGGAAACGCCGTTTTACCTGATACCGACAGCCGAAGTCCCCGTGACCAATCTCGCTCGCGACAGCATCCTGGAGGCGGACCAGCTGCCGGCGCGTTATGTCGCGCACACGCCCTGTTTTCGATCCGAGGCGGGCTCCTACGGGCAGGATACGCGGGGCATGATTCGCCAGCACCAGTTCGAGAAGGTCGAGTTGGTCCAGTTTGTTTCGCCGGATCGCTCTTCAGAGGCGCTGGAGGAGTTGACCGGGCATGCCGAGGTCATCCTGCAGAGGCTCGAACTGCCGTATCGCACCGTGGTCCTGTGCTCGGGCGACATCGGTTTCGGCGCAACCAAGACCTACGACATCGAAGTCTGGCTGCCCGGCCAGCAGAAATACCGCGAGATTTCTTCGTGCAGCAACTACAACGACTACCAGGCGAGGCGAATGCGGGCTCGCTGGCGCAATCCGGAATCGGGCAAACCTGAGTTAATTCACACACTGAACGGGTCCGGTGTAGCGGCCGGTCGGGCGCTCATCGCCGTCATGGAAAATTACCAGAACGAAGATGGCAGCATCCGGGTACCCGCGGCACTGCAGCCGTACATGGGCGGTGTGACTGAATTACGTTGAGATCGCCAGAGTGGATCAAAAAAAAGAGCCCGATTCGGGCTCTTTTTTCATAGTAAATCGCGCCTGTTCATTCGCGACTCATGAATAGCCGAAGTATGTACCAGAACATCATCGCTATAGAGCCGAACAATGCCATCGACGCCGCAACATACTTGTCCTGAGGATAGTGGTGCATGATATTTGACGTGTCATAAAGAACGGCGGCTCCGGCGAATCCGATCATTCCAACCGAAAACCACGTACCGAGATTCCAGCCGAACAGGAACGAGGCGCCGATCAGCCCCATGGCAATGAAGAAGCCCCAGACCAGAATTCCGCGCAAGAACGAGAAATCCCTGCGCGTGATCATGGCTGTCGCAATGAGGGCAATACAACCGAATATCGTCACCGATGCCGCGCTTTCCACGATGTTCGAGCCCGACTCCGCCGACTTCACCATGGCAATAGCCAGCATCGGCACGAACATCAGGGACCAGGTGACGACGAAGGCGGCGAATGCGGCGTACTGTGAGGTCTTCGACTCGAGCCGGTGAGCCAGGTGGCTCGCACCCCAACTCAAGCCTATGAATGCCATCAGTACGAGCATCGGGCTTTGCATCATCGGACCGGCGATAGCCCATGCGACGCCGGACTGAAACAGATAGGTCTCGATTACGGCCACGGCGATAATGGCGCCAACCACGTGCGCGTAGCACTTCCAGATAAACTCGGACCGGTCACTGACCGCGAGGCTGGAAACGGGCGCCATTGCATTCATATTGTCTTGCATTCGTGAGACTCCTAAAGAATTCAGTTATCGAACTTTACACCATACCATCGAGAAATCTGCGAAACTCGTTGCATTTCAAGCCTTAACTACCAGGGCAAGATATAGCCTTCGGCATGCCAGAAGCTGCCCGTGTTTTCCATGTCCAGGGCATCTATACGCTCGATCAGACCGCGGGCGGATACGGAAGTTTCGATGCCATGGCCACCCGTCATATCAGTGGCAACCAGCCCCGGGTGCAGCAGGGCGACCGCAATTCCACGCGGTCTCAGCTCATGCATGAGGTTGACGCCAATCATATTCACCGCGGTTTTCGAGGCCCGGTAACCCCAATTACCACCTGAGCCATTGTCCTCGATCGAGCCCACACGACTGGTGACGATCGCAACCTTGGAACCTTCGCACAGGTTGTCGCGAAGCGCTTCAGTGACACGAAGTGGCCCCAGTGCATTCACGCGGAATTGCAGCAGCATATCGTCGTAGTCCAGCGCACCGAAGGTATCGCGCAGGAGCATGCCGGCGTTGTTGATCAGAACGTCAATTGGCGTGTCGTCGAGTTCGTTGACAAGTTTTTCAATTCCGGCGGAACTTGCAACGTCAACGCCATCGATTACACGAACCCCCAGATCTGCGAGCTCGTGGTTCGACGTGCGGCAGACGCCGATGACATCATCGCCACGTTCCTTGAGTTGCTTCGCGAGTTGCAGGCCTATGCCACGATTGCAGCCGGTGATCAGAATGGTGGACAAAACGGGTTCCTCAAATAAAGCCCCCTGAAACGGGATCTTCGGAATTGGCGGAGAGGGTGGGATTTGAACCCACGAAGGGCTACTAACCCTTGCTGGTTTTCAAGACCAGTGCATTCAACCACTCTGCCACCTCTCCGGCGTCCGATCGAACGACGGCGAATTGTGCATGCAGTGCCGGAAGGATTCAACGTGTTGACCTTCACGGCGTTGAATTACGTACGGGTGGACCGCATATTTAGAGACTTACGCGCCTGTCAGCTTTCGAACCTGTAGACGGTATGGCTGTCTGAACGTCATAGTGTCAGCCGGAACAAACTTAATGTTAAAACTAGAAAAATACTATAAGTCGTTAAGTTTAATGGTGTTAATGTTACCATTCGCCTCGATCGCGGGACAGGATGCGGAAGCCCTTTTTCAGGCGGGCGAATGGGCCAAGGCCGCTGATGCCTATGCGATCCGGACCGCAACGGATCCTCAGGACGCGGCAGCCTGGTTCCAACTGGCGGTCAGCGCGCGGCAAGCCGAGCGCTACAGCGTCGCTCTCAACGCGCTGGTTGCCGAAATGTCGATACTGGCTTTCCCGTGCGAACACGACGAGTCGTTTGCTGAATTCGACTTCTGGGTTGGGGAGTGGGACGTTCACGTGGCCGGGGGCGACTTTGCCGGCAGTAATGTGATTCAGCGCGCAGAACGCGGATGCGTCCTCCTGGAAAACTGGACCAACGCGCGCGGTGGCACTGGTTCGAGCATCAATTACGTCGACAAGATTACGGGGGAGAGTCGTCCGACGCCGGTAAAACATGGTCGCCGTCTTTCGAAGGCTATTACACACCAAAACCGGCCGACTAGGCGGGTTTGAGGAACTTGATTTGAAATATTCGTTCTCCAATCGCGGAATTCCGGCTGGAAACCCGATTGCAAATATCTTCGTCGTTCTCGTTGGCGCCCTCGTCATAGGCGTCTCCGTGGTTCTGGGATTCGTGGCATTTGTTGTACTCGGAACTATCGTTGCGGTCCTGGCAGCAGTAATCGGTCTGCGGGTTTGGTGGTTCAACAGAAAGCTGAAGAGCCAGCCACAGCGGGATTCGACCAGTAGCCAGCGGGGCTCTGGCGGCGTCATCGAAGGGGAATTTCACGTCGTCGAGGATGACCGCGACAGCGCGCACGACAGTTAGACGGGAATAGTCAAGACGGCAAAAACCTCGTAAAGTCGCTCTTCATGCGCAGCCCAAAAACACAATCGGAAGTCGATCGACGCCGACGCCGGCGTCGGCGCAGATTGCAGATCGTGGTCATCTATACGGCCATCGCGGTCTGCCTTGCATGGTTTTTCGAGTCGCAGGCAACGACCACGGTGATCTTCGTACGCCATGCCGAAAAGGCGGTTTTGCCTGCCGAAGATCCCGGGCTCAGCGTGGCTGGCCGGAGGCGCGCGGCGGAACTCGCGCGTCAGCTTGTTGATGCTGACGTGGTTCCCGGGAAGGGTGTGGACGCGGTTTTCTCTACATCGTATCGGCGGACTGTGGAGACGGCCAAGGCGGTTGCCGATGCGCTGGACCTCCCGGTGCTGACCTACGATGCCGCGGACACCGAAGCCTTCATCGAGGCGATGGTCAAGGAATACAAAGGCAAGATCATCCTCGTGGTCGGACACAGCAATACGGTGCCGGAAATGATCGGCAACATGGGTGCCAGCAAGAATGTCGCACCGATTGAGGAAAACGAGTATGACAATATTTTTCTGGTGACCATTCCCTGGTTTGGCAAGACCAAGACAATTCGCCTGCGCTATGGTGAGCCCTACGTCCCGTGATATCGCAGCACGAGTTAAAGGTCGCCACCAAAGGTCGCGGTACTTACGACCTCAGCGCAGAAGTGCAGCGCGTTGTACGCGGCGCGGGCGTCAAGTCCGGCATTTGCCACGTCTTTGTCTGTCACACCAGCGCATCGTTGATAATCTGTGAAAATGCCGATCCCAGTGTGATGCAGGACCTCGAGTCTTTTATGTCCCGGCAAGTTCCCGATGGCGACCCGCTTTTTACTCATGACTCAGAAGGTCCGGATGACATGCCGGCACATATCCGCAGCATCCTGACACAGTCGGATCTGAATTTGCCTATCCGGGATGGCCGCTGTGCCCTCGGAACTTGGCAGGGCATTTATCTTTGGGAGCATCGCTACGCGCCGCACACACGGCGTGTCATCCTCACGATCCAGGGTAGCTGACGTGGTCTCTTATGCGAGCCCGCCGGATTCCCTGAGCATTACGGCTTTCTCGATAAATTCCTTGTGACGTCCGATGAGCACGTCCGCCAGCGTCGCGTCCTGAATCGTCCCGTCCTGGTTAATCAGAAACGTGGCTCGCCTGACGCCAATGCCAAACGGCCCGTCGACGTCATACTGCTTTATCGCAACCTTTTCAGGGTCGCTTAACAGGATGAATGGCAGATCGTGCTGGTCACGAAAACGCCGGTGGCTGTCAGCATCCTGTGGGCTGACTCCCGCGACCTGAAGCCCGACAGATTGAATATCGTTGTGAATATCGCGGATCGAACACGCTTCTAAAGTACAACCGGGCGTGAAGTCTGCGGGATAGAAATACAGAATCAGCGGACCGTTCTTAAGCAGGTCCGACAACGTCGTCTCCCCGCCCTGATCGTTTGCCAACTTGAATTCGGGAGCCTGTGTACCGGCCTCTAGCATTTGCTTTCTCCTTGATGATCGTCGCCGAGTATCGATTCCATAACGAGGTAATTCGGCTTGACCATGCCTAGCGCTTCGTAAGAATGCCGATGGTATCAGGATCGAGTGCACGGCCTTACACACCATGGCTGGTTGAGTACGCACTATGCCGGTATTGTGTTTGCTGCTGCAAATACCTCGGTATTCTCGTATGACAATCCGGGCGCGATTCCGTATAACACTGAAACCGTGAAATATCTTCTTCCCGCACTATTCTTGCTGGGGCTCGCTCAAGCGGCCGATGTCGACGCGACGGAGCGAGATCCTCTTTTTCAGGACGACTCCGTCGTCAAAGCGGTTCTGACGGCGCCGATCGCACAGGCTTATGCGCAGCGCGACCAGGATGTTCGTATCTACTTGCCCGGCCAGTGGACCTATACGACCAGCGACGGATCGACTCAACGACTTGACGTCTCGATTCGCACGCGCGGTCTTTTCCGACGCGAGTATTGCCAGCTGCCCCCGCTGCAACTGAATTTCAAAAAGAAACAGGTCAAAGAGACGTTGTTCGCAGGCCAGAACAAGGTGAAAATCGTGTCTCCGTGTCAGCATGGCCCGCGATCACAGCAAAACACCGTCCTCGAATACCTCGCATACCGCAGCTTCCAGATTTTGACCGACCGCAGTTTCAGCACGCGATTGATCCGTCTCAGCTATGTCGATAGCGACGAAAAAATAAAGCCCTGGACGGACCTGGTGTTCGTTATTGAGGACGATAGCGATATGGCAAAGAGACTCGGCCTGACGCGGCTAAAAGTGGTGTCGAATCGGTTTGATCAATTGGACCATTCCACGACGGCCCTCGCCGATCTGTTCCAGTTGCTGATCGCAAATAGTGATTATTCAGTATTGAACGTGGGGGAAGGCAGGGAGTGCTGCCACAACTCGGAAATCCTTGCGCTCAAAGACAATGCGGACGTGCGCATCCCTGTTCCTTACGACTTCGACTTATCGGGCCTGGTGAACGCGAAATACGCGGCCCCGCCTTCGCACATGCCGATTCGTTTCGTCCGCACGCGTTACTACCGGGGGCTTTGTCAACCGCCCGGTATTCTAGATGACGCGATCGCACACGTGCAGTCAAAACGCGAAGAAATTATGGCCTTGTTTACCAATACGCAAGAGCTGGAACCGAGGACGAAAAAGAAAACCCTCAAGTATATTGAGGATTACTTTGAAATCCTGGATGACCCGGAGAAACGGCAAAAGGAGATTTTCGGTCGCTGTCGAGGACAGAAGGAACTCGACAAAATGATGTCTAGAGATTAGACATTGGTCCACCGGGATCCTTGCGAGCCTGCTTCTCGCGGGCTTTTGCCGCTTTCGCGTTCCTGCGGCGAATTTCCTGTTGCACGATGTGTTGCGATTCCAGCCCATCTCCAAATGCGCAAACCCCGATAGCGGCGTAGTTGAAGAAAACGGTCAGCACAACCGCGATTTCGATGGAATTCACGCCAGCGGAAATGCCGACGCCAATAGACGCGAGAATAAACAACGTATCGAAGGTATCGTTAAGGGCACGGCGAAATCGAACACCAGCGACAATACCGGCAAGGCTGAAAGCCAGTGCCAGGCTGTGTTGCACGACCGTCACGATACCGGCGACGACGGCCGGAAGAACGAGCGTGGTCGTATCAATCGAGTGATCGTAGACGCTGTCGGTATGGATGGCTTTGTAGACCCACGAGACCGGCAGCATTAACAACAGGGTAGCGGCCATCACGTACACCAGAGACAGCGCGCCTTGCAGCCAAATGGGGCCTCTTGCCAGGCGTGCCCTCGTGGTGGCCGTCGCAATCTCCTCGAGTTCCTCGTCGTCGGCGCTCAGCAGTGCCTCTTCGAGGTCATACACGCTACCGCTACCGTAATCGGAAATATCCCCGACGCCGCCAAGTGGGAGCTGATCCACGATGCCAGGGAAAACCGTTACCGCAACGGCAACGAACGCCGCCAGAGCAACGTAGTAAATCGATATCCTTCCGGCCATTCGCAGCAGGATGCCCCGATGCCTGGCAAGCGTTGCGGACATTCTTACCTGCTCATTCATGGCGCCACTCTAGAGCGATTGAAGGCTATTGGCAATCGACCTCGCGATCAGATTATTGACTTGAGGCTGAGGAGCTCGAGTTCATCGGCGGTGTTCTCGATCTCATCCGATATCCGGGTGATCCGGAAGAGCAACTGTGTCAGGTGTAGTTTCTCACCGATCGACAGTTCTGACTCGAATATTTGCAGCGTCAACGCGCGTTCCTTGGTGTCGATCGAAGACTCACTCTCTCCAACACCGCGTGTGTGTTCCCTGAGTGCCTCGACTTTTCCCTTGGGCTTGAAGAAAGCGCGAAGTGCTTTACGAAGTTCGGCGTAGCAGGTTTCAGTCAGATCGAGAATCTCATCAATCTCGGACTGATACGCATGAAGCGAATTCGGTTGCTGGTAGTTGGCGAAGTCCAGACAATCTTCGATTTTGTTAGCTACATCGTCGACGGCGGAGAGTAGTTGATAAATATCTCCTCTGATTGTCGGTAGATACGCGCCGGAATATAAGAGTTCCCGAATTTCACGGAGGATCTCGTCAGCCTCGGATTCCAGGCGGTGGACACTAGACGTCGATTCCGGCAATTGCTCCGGGTCACCGGCGGCAAACGCCCGGAGCGCCGCACTCATTATTTCCAGGCTTTCACCGGTTTTGTCGGCGTGCCTCAAGGCGAGTTCGACGACCTGCTTTTCTTTTTTGAATATCTGCATTGTAATTCCTACCCCGAATAATCTTTCGATACACCCTAAGACATTATTGAATCAAGTAGCCGGTATACCAGAGCCGCAAAAACGGCGGCGCAAAGCGGCGTTGCAATCCAGCCGACAAAAATAGTCATGATCTTCTTCGTGCTGACTGCC
>Ga0209456_10000680_pt1 | contig 17862 bp, 15 predicted proteins | sample COG_11_FD_184755 | JGI IMG/M metagenome (GOLD analysis project Ga0209456, IMG submission 184755) | Pelagic marine sediment microbial communities from the LTER site Helgoland, North Sea, for post-phytoplankton bloom and carbon turnover... | ecosystem: Environmental > Aquatic > Marine > Neritic...
GTTCGAGCATACCGATTCCGCTGCCTGGATCGAGACCTGGGACAAGTTCGAGGCGCTGGGGGCCGAGGTGGTGATCCCGGGGCATGGCGGGCCAACCGACATGGCGACGGTGCGCAAGTACACCCGCGACTACCTGGCCTATTTACGCGAGAAAGTGGGCGAGGTGATCGACAACGGCGGTACGCTGCAGGACGCCTACGAGATCGACCAGTCGCCGTACATGCACCTGCCGACGGCGGAGTTCCTTGCCAGGCGCAATGCGGGGCAGGTGTTTCAGAGTATGGAGTTCGAGTTCTAGATTTATTCGCGCACGCGGTGCGCTCCTGCAGGCGTGTCAATTGGGGCAGGAGCGCGGGAACCCTTCGCGGACAACGTCCGCTCCTACAGGTATGTCAATTGGGGGCAGGAGCGCGGGAACGCGCGAACCGTTCGCGGACAACGTCCGCTCCTGCAGGTGTTTCCATTGGCGTAGGAGCGCAGGAATGCGCGAACCCTTCGCGGACAACGTCCGCTCCTACAGGTATGTCAATTGGGGTAGGAGCGCGGGAACGCGCGAATCACGTGCGTGAAAAAAATGCTCGCGTCATTCCTGCCTGCCAGACGTCGGGAACACCCACAGGGTCAGCGCATACAGTGCCAGTGCCGCGGCGATCACCGTGGAGAAGCCGAAGTGAATGGCAAGCAGGGTAGCCAGCACGGCACTGATCACGGAGGCGCAGCCGTTGATCGACCATGCCCACGGGATCAGGCCCGGCGTGTACTCTGCCAGGCGTCCGAGTCCCAGCGGGAAGGGCATGCCCATGAAAAATGCCAGCGGTGCGATGAGGGTGACGCAGATCAGGATGCGCAGCCCGTCGGGCAATATCGCCAGCTGCGCCAGCAGCACATCGAGTGACAGCAGATAGAGCGTGCCGAGTATCACGATGCCGGTGACGGCCTGGCTCAGCAGCCGGTTGCGGTTGCCTGGCGGGGTGCGTCCCAGCCAGGCACTGCCCAGCCCGGAAAAGACCAGGAAGCTGCTGAGTACCACGGCAATTGCATACAGCGGGTGGTGCAGAAACAGCAGGAACTTCTGTATGAAGGCGATCTCGATGAACAGGAAGGCCAGTCCGAGGATGAAGAAATAGCCCATGACCCTGGCCCGGCTGATGCCCTGGCTCGCCCGCCTGTTGCGGCGCTGGTACAGCCAGATCGGCAACAGGATCAGCAGCAGGCTGGCAATCACCGCCTGTGCCAGCGTGGCCACCAGTACCAGGTAGCCGGCATCGGCCAGTGCTGCGCCACCGCGCCCACGCAGTTGCAATACCTCTCCCAGGGTCCGCCATTTAAAGAAGTGGAAGAAATAGGGCTGGTCGTCACTGGCCGGTTGCAGGTTGAACTTGTAGTCATCCAGGAAACGCGCACGCTGTTCGCCGAGCAGTGCGTGGGTGGCGGCAAAGAACCAGGGTTCCCGCAGGCGGTTGTAGCGGTTGCTTTCCTCGCGCGTAATACCCGGGTAGAAGGCCACGTCAAAGGAACGCGCCTTGCAGAAGGCACGCACCCGCTCAAGGTCGCGGGCGCTGACGAGTCCGTTCTTGACCAGCAGGGTGCTGGTTTGCCAGCTGCGTATCAGGATGAGCTGTTGTCCCGGGTTCTCGACGCCATGGGCGCGCAGGGCATCGACTGCGGTTGCAAACAGCTTCAGTGTGTCGCGTGGCGGCAGTTTTATCCAGCGGGTGATAGAGAGAAAGCCGTCCGGCGACAGTTTCTGCAGGAAGCCGGCCAGTGCCTCAGTCGTATACAGGTGGTTTTCGCTCAGCGCATACTGTCCCGAGGCCGAGGCGCTGAAGGAATCCAGCAGCGAGATCTGGATAAGATCATAGTTGCCCGGGCTGCCGGTGGTAAAACTGCGCGCCTCGCCAATGTGCAGCGTGACGCCCGGCTGCCCATAGAGTTGTCCGGCGAAGTCGGCATAATCCCTGGCTACCAATCCGGCAAACTGCGGATTCAGTTCAACGGCATCGATGTTTGCCGCCTGGTGGTAAAGGGCCTGTAACACGTCGGCGCCGCCACCGGCACCGAGTATCAGTCCGCGATCAACCGGCCGCAGATGGTAGGGCAGTGCCGAGGTCAGCTGGTCGAGATGCACCAGTGTCTCGCGGTCACCGTTATAGCGAGTGATAACGGACAGCCCGTCGCCATCGGTGAAGACGCCCAGCTGGGCGGGTGGTTCGGTGGTGGCATGCAGGCTCAGGCCGGGTGCATGGCGCAGCGGGATGGTCGGGCTCTCCACCACGCTCAGCAGGCCCAGCGGGCTGGAGCGCTGCGCGATCACACGGGTACCGCTGATGCGCAATGTCTGGCTCAGGCCCTTGTAGGGTGACATTTCCAGTCTTCCCCAGCTGTCGGGCAGTATCAGCAGTACCGCGATCAGTGGCAATAACAGCAAGGCCATGGTCACTCTTTGCCGCAGTTCCGCGCAGGCAATCAGGGCAGCACAGACTCCCAGCAGCCCGAGCACCGTCAGTGCCTGCACGGGCAGGACTGCAAACAGCAGCAGCAGGATACCGATACTGCCCAGGCCTGCACCGATCAGGTCGGCCGCATAGATGCGCGGCAGGCGGGCCTGGTAGCGAATCAGTGCCAGCCCGATGGCGTTGGCGGCAAAGAAAAACGGCACGGCGAGCAACAGGTAGGTACACAGCAGCCAGATGGACTGCCGCGCATCCCACAGCATCTCCTCGGTATTGAAGGGGATGTTTTGCGCGAGCAGGAAGCAGCCGACCGAACTGATGCCGAACAGGGCAAGGTTGATGAGGTAACTGGCCGCGAATCGCTGCAACAGGGGGCGCTGCAGCAGAATGAGGAAGGCGCCGCTGACACCGTAGCCGAGCAGCGCCAGGCTGATCATCATATAGGCGAAGTGGTGCCACTGGATGACCGAGAACAGGCGCATGAGCAGCACTTCGTAGGCAAGCGCCGTCGCCGAAACGAGGGCAATGGACAGCACCGGGAGGCGTTGCCGGTCGGATGATTGCTGCAGGCTAATCGTGTCCCCCGGTGAGCGGGACAAACCTGACGGGCAGGATTTGCCGGGTGACGAGTTGTCCGTCCGGTTCTTTACTGACCAGCACCAGTTGCTGGGTGAGGAAGCGGCTGCCGACCGGGACGACCATGACGCCGCCGGGTTTGAGTTGCTTGATCAGCGGCGGCGGGATGTGACTGGCGGCGGCCGTGACCACGATGGCGTCGAACGGTGCGTGTTCTTCCCAGCCATAATAGCCGTCGCCGATACGCACCGTGACATTGTCATGCCCCTGTTGTTCCAGACGCTCTTCCGCCTGCTTGCCCAGCGCCTCGATGATCTCGATGCTGTAGACCTGCCCGGCAAGTTCGGCCAGTATGGCTGCCTGGTAGCCCGAGCCGGTGCCGATTTCCAGTATCCGGTCACCCGGCTGCGGCTTGATCAGGTCGGTCATCAGGGCAACGATGTAGGGTTGCGATATCGTCTGCCCGTGGCCGATGGGTAGCGGCCGGTTGGTGTAGGCAAGCGAACGATAGGCCGCAGGGACGAACTCGTGCCGGGGTACGCCGGCGATGGCCGTCATCACGCGCGGGTCCAGTTCCTCCTTGTCGAGGTACAGGCTGGTATCGCGCACCGACTGTTCGATTTCTTCGACCAGGTGCTGGCGGTCCCGTGCGTACTCGTCAGCCGCCAATGCCGCTATCGGCAACAGCAGCAGCGCAATGTAAATCCGCAACAGTGTTTTCCAGTCCAAGGTGTTCGTCCCTGTCATGACCCGGTTGTAATGCCAAGTGTAGACGATGTCAGGCATCCACCGATACCGCGGCAGCTGCCCCGGTCCAGCCGATTACTCTATACTGGCCTGTGTATGGTCAGCCGAAGCGTCATTTTGCTTGTTGCGATATTTTCAGGCATGTCCTGTGCGACCCGGGAGACTGTCGATATGAAGCTGGAGCAGAGCGTCTGCGGGCTGAAGGAGCCACTGGTATTCTGGCTGTGGAGCAATATGGCCGGCAGTCCGGATGCAAACCGGCTGGCCGGGTTGCGCAACGTCGAGGACATCGATTTCGAAACGAAGGACGCACGGGTCCTGCGCGGCTATAAATTGAAGGCGACCGACGGCAATGGTCAGCTGACTGTGCCCGGGGGCTACCTGCTCATCATGCAGGGTAATGCCATCCTGGCGGACCAGATCATCGGCGACTTTGCTGCGTTCGCATCCAGCGGACTGGATGTGTATGCCTATGACTATCGCGGCTATGGCCGCTCCGGCGGGAGAGCGCGACTGAAGGCCATTATCAGTGACTATGTGGAGCTGCTGGCGGCACTGGATGCCCGCGATTATGCGCAGCACTTTGTCTATGCCATGTCGTTCGGCGGGATCGTGTTGCTGGATGGTTTCGATTTACACGGACGACTCGATCGCCTCATTGTCGATTCGTCGCCGGGGCGCCTGTCGGACTACGGCTGCCCGTCTGCGTACGATCCCGTCAATCACCTGCCGGCGGATTGCAGCCAGTGTCTGTTTATCACGGGCGCAAAGGACCGGGTCGTCACAGGTTCCATGTCACGGGCGCTGGTGGACACGGCCCGCCAGCGCGGTGCGGCGGTGTTGCACGATGCGCAATTCGGCCACCCGTTCATGGACCATGACCTGTCGATCCATCGCCGGCGCCTGCAGGTCATCGAAAACTATCTGCTTCACAACCGGGAACCATAAACAGTCCACTGGCTGGCCGATCACCTGATCGCTCAGCCATCAGCTCCATGGACTTCCGCTATCCACTGGTAAGGGTGGGTTATTTCCGCGCCCCGGGGCGGGTGGCGCCGGTGACGCCGGCCGTCAGGGTGAAGCGCATCGCCTCTTCCATGTTCATGTCGAGCGGGCGGATCGCGCTGCGCGGCATCAGCACGGCATAGCCGCCGATCATGTAACTGAGCGGCAGGTAGACCAGCACGCTGTCCTCGTCGCGAAAGTCCTGCGGCAGGCTGTGAAAGTCGGCCTGCGTGACGAAACCGATCACTTGCATGCCGGTATTGCCGAAGGTGACGGCCACCACCTGGTCGAATTCCTTTTTCGCGGACGGCGAAAAATAATTCAGGAAGTCGCGCAGGGCGGGGTAGATCGATTTGATCACCGGGGTATGGTAGAGCAGGGATTCGCCCATCTCGAACAGCCGTTGCACCAGGTAGGCATGCATCAACAGCCCGATGGCGAAGGCCGCGGCCAGTCCGGCCGCCATGCCCATGCCGGGCCGGTACAGGTCTTCCGGCAGCCAGATACGGATCAGGTCACCCAGCATGGCCTCCGCCGAGATCACGAACCAGTAGAGCAGGTAAAGTGTCAGCAGGACCGGCAGGATGGTGACCAGCCCGGTAAGGATATGTTTACCTATGAATCTCAGCATCTGCGTGGCCTCCAGGATTCGGTGGGGCCAGCATACACGCAGAGGCCAGTGATCGGGAGCGCCACTGAAGGAAAATGCGCTGACTGGAAATTGCCGGCGCCTGTACAAAACAAACCCCGCCGGTAGCGGGGTCTGCGGATACTGACTGGTCCGGATATCTCCGGCGTTACACCCTTTTACGCTAGGGCACGCGTGCAACGAGCGTCGGTGCCGAACGGGATTGCAGGCTCAGGAGGTCCGCGGAGAGTTCCTGTATGTCGGTGCTGACGCTGGCGAGTTCGCTCCTCGCCTGCTCGTAGCGGGCCTTTTTAAAGCCGGCATACAGCAGTCCGCCTGGCATAATAGCCGTGATAACGGCATCGCGGCCATCCAGTTTCTTGTCCGCGACCATCTGCACGAGTGCCTGCTTGTGCTTGATCAACTGGCTGCGCAGTCTCACGACCTGTTCGATGAGTGCTTCACGGTCGACAGCCGGTAACTGGATGGTGAATTGATGGGTGTTGGACGCCGGCGCCAGTGTTTGTTCTGCGTGTGCAGACTGCAACATGAATGTTTGAAGGAGGAATGCGAACGTCATATGCAGTCTGTACGGTGTGCGGGTCATGGCGGCTCCGTTGCGTGTCCGGGTTTGTTTGGGTAATTCAGTTAACAATAACATGTTTTAATAAAGTCTGTTTATAGGCATTATAAATACAGTCATTAGTTTACATGTTCATATGCGAATGAAAATACCAAGCAAAATGAACAGTGTTCTGATTCAAAAATTGAAAACATTTTTAATCATTTGAATTTTCATCACTTGGTGTGATTTCCTTTACGACTATTTGATGAAACGCCTAACAGGAGCAGACACCCATGAATCCAGTCATGTCAGTTGAATTTACGGTAAAGGCCGCGGACGGTGAATTCAAGGAGGAGAGCGTGGCGATCCACAATCCCGAAGAGCTGTTCGCATTTGTCGCCCCCGGCGGTGGCTGCGAGCAGATTCCTGCCGAGGTGGGCGAGATCAATATGATATTTCTGAAACCCCCTCATGCGAATGTCAGCAACCCGGTTGCGGACATCCCCGCGACCCTGCAGCTGGGCATGGTGTTTTTCACCGGCCCCCTGGCAGAGATTGTCCAGACGGCACAGGAAATACTCGACAAGGCGGGTCGCGGCGAACTCGCTGCTGCCTTCCTTGCGGTGATCGGTGCGGGCCGCTGACCGGTTGCCGGGACCAGCCGCCCGGTACCGGTGCAATGACACACATCATCTGTCGCACCGGTGCGGGAGTGGCGCGTAATGCGCGGCAATCAACCCGGCGGGCCGGAGAGGGCCTTGCCGCTGTCTGATTGACTTCTATAGAATAGCGCCCTGTTCACAACGGGGTATTGCCGATGTCCGACCAGCAAGCAGTTTTCGACAAGGCCATGGCGCTGATCGATGCCGCCAACAGCGAAGACCCGAATGCCGTCAGCGTGGATGGCCGGGAGTGGCCGAAGGAGCTGCTGTACTCGCACCGCATGTCCGATATGCTGGCGCGGTTCGCGCCCGATGCCGATGACGCAGTGAAACTGGCCATCCGTTCACAGCACATACAGCGCTGGAAATCGCCACGCACGGATTACCCCATGGACCGCATCGGTTACCTGCAGTGGCGCAAGGACCTGTACAAGATCCAGGCGCAGACCGCGGCCGACCTGCTGGTGCAGGCGGGCTACGGCGATGACGTGGTCGGCCGGGTGAGCGAGGCGGTGGCGAAGAAGCGTATCAGGGAAAATCCGGATACGCAGTTGCTGGAAGACGTTACCGACCTGGTGTTCATCGAACACTACATGCTGGAGTTTGCCGGCAAGCATCCCGAGTACACGGAAGAGAAGTGGCTGGACATCATCCGCAAGACCTGGAACAAGATGTCCGCCGGGGCGCAGCAGTTTGCGCTTGCAGGCCACATCACGCTGCCCGAGCCGCTGGTCCCGCTGATCCAGAAGGCGGTCGCCGGCGAGTGACGCGGGCACCTGCTTGCTGTGTACTACTGCAGGCTCTGCAGGAAACCGAGACCGTCGCTGCCTTCCAGTTTCACGCCGACCGGTGAGACCTTCCATATGTTGTCGCAGTATTCGCGGATCGAGCGGTCCGACGAGAACCAGCCCATGCGAGCGGTATTCAGGATAGACATTCGTGCCCAGGTCTCCACATCGCGGTATATCTCCGCCACCTGCTGCTGGCATTCAGCATAGGCGGCATAGTCCGCAAACACGTGGAACGGGTCATTCTCCAGCAGCGAATCCAGCAGTGGCTCAAACAGGTCGCAATCCCCGTGTGAAAACAGTCCGCTGCGGATCAAGTGGATCACTTCCTGCAACCCGGCGTTGTCTTCGACAAAGCCTGCCGGGCTGCCGCCTTCCTGCGCCAGGGCCTGGATCTCGCTGGCCGTGTGGCCGAACAGGAAAAAGTTTTCCGCGCCAACCGCCTCCCTGATCTCGATATTGGCGCCATCGAGGGTGCCGATGGTGAGCGCGCCATTCATCGAGAATTTCATGTTGCCGGTGCCGGAAGCTTCCATACCCGCCGTGGAAATCTGCTCCGACAGATCGGCAGCCGGATAGATGCGCTGCCCGTTGCTGACATTGAAATTCGGCAGGAAGATCACCTTCAGGCGACTGCGCACGAGGGGATCGCGGTTGATGATGTCGGACACGCCGGTGATCAGGCGAATAATCAGCTTCGCCATGTGGTAGCCCGGTGCCGCCTTGCCGGCGAACAGGAAAGTGCGCGGCGCTATATCGGCAGCCGGGTCCTGCCTGATCCGGTTGTACAACGCGATGATATGCAGCACGTTGAGATGCTGGCGCTTGTATTCATGGATACGCTTGACCTGCACGTCGAACAGCGAATCGGGATCGGCCGCGATACCGGTGACCTTTCTGAGATGGTGTGCCAGCTTCTGTTTGTTGTAGTGCTTGATGTCACGCCAGCGGGCACGGAAATCCGCGTCTTCCGCCAGTGGCTCCAGTCCGCGCAGCATGTCCAGGTCTTTCGCCCAGCGCTCGCCGAGGGACTCGTCCAGCAGCGCCGCCAGACGCGGATTGCTAAGCACGATCCAGCGCCGCGGGGTGACGCCATTGGTCTTGTTGCTGAATTTTTCGGGTGACAGGGCATGAAAATCCTTCAGCACATTTGATTTGAGCAGTTCCGTGTGCAGATTGGCGACACCGTTGATGGCGTGGCTGCCGACACAGGCCAGGTACGCCATGCGCACCGATTGTTCCCCCGTGTCATCGATAATCGACATGCGTGCGACCTGTTCGGTATCGCCCAGGTAGCGTATGCGCAGCTTGTCGAGAAAGCGCTCGTTGATTTCGTAAATGATCTCCAGGTGGCGCGGCAGCAGGTGCCCGAACAGGGGCAGCGACCAGCACTCCAGCGCCTCGGGCAGCAGGGTGTGATTGGTATAGGCGAAGGTGGCCTCGGTGATATCCCAGGCGGCCTCCCATTCCATGCCGTGTTCATCGACCAGCAGGCGCATCAGTTCCGGCACGGCGATGGCCGGGTGGGTGTCGTTGAGCTGGATGGCGAATTTACTGTGGAACCGGTCCAGTGACAGCCGCTGCCGGAACAGGATGCGGATCATGTCCTGCAGGGCACAGGAGACGAAGAAATACTGCTGCCCGAGCCGCAGCTGCTTGCCCTGTTCCGGTTCGTCGTTGGGATAGAGTACCTTGGTCAGGTTCTCGGAAATGATCTTGTTGTCCACGGCGCGGTAGTAATCGCCTTCGTTGAAGGCCGCAAAATCGAAGGACTCCGGTGCCGCGGCGCTCCACAGCCTGAGCGTGTTCGCCGTATTGCAGCGGTAACCCGGCACGGGTGTATCGTAGGGCACACCCATCACGATCCGCTCCGGGTGCCAGCGCACCCGCGACCGGCCCTGTTCATCGGTGTAGCGCTCGGTATGACCGCCGAACCTGACCTCAACCGTCCACTCCGGTCGCGCGATTTCCCAGGGATTGCCGTTGCGCAGCCACATGTCTGACAGCTCTACCTGCGCGCCGTTGTGCAACTCCTGGTGAAAAATGCCGTACTCGTAACGGATACCGTAGCCGAGGGTGGGGATCTCCAGTGTCGCCAGGGAGTCCAGATAGCAGGCCGCAAGCCGGCCGAGACCGCCGTTGCCCAGCCCGGGTTCCACTTCCTGCGCCATTATCTTTTCCAGGTCCAGGCCAAGTTCCTGCATGGCGGCACGGGCTGTGTCGAGCATGTCCAGATTCACCAGGTTGTTGCCGAGATGCGGCCCCATCAGGAATTCGGCGGAGAGGTAGGCCACCGTCCGCGAACCCTCGCGCGTGTAGGTCGTTGCGCTGCTGACCCAGCGTTGCAACAGGCGATCCCTGACCAGGTAGGCCAGTGCCAGGTAGTAGTCATTGAAGGTGGCGATGGTCGGGAATTTACCCTGCAGGAAAAACAGGTGATCGAGGAATGCCCGTTTGATCGACGCCTTGTCCAGGCCGGTGCGGATAGCGTCCACCGACAGTGCCGAACTCATCGTCTCCGGCTGTGTATTCATGTACAGATCCTCCGATAACCTTGCCCGCGGGTACATGCCATGCCGCCAGTCTGCCACGCAAGACCGATACGCGTCCTTGTCACTGTCGGGCAGGGTCCCCGTTCAATGCCGCTTTATCCAGATCTCCGATGCAGGACGCGTGCCACAGGCCGCCCGCAACGGCGCTGCCGGTGCCCTGGACGCGGATTGGTGGGTAATGATAGCGCGGAACAGGGAAGTTGTTGATGGTTTCGACCCGGGTAACGGGCTGTCCCGGCGGTCAGGGTGCCGTGCGTTATTCACGGACTGGGATCGGGGTGTGCCGCGTGGATGGCCTGGATCCCCTCCAGGACCTCGGCAGGCAAATTGACATCGATGCTGGCGATATTGCTGCGCAATTGATCCATGCTGGTTGCACCGATGATGGTGCTGGTAAGGAACGGCCGGCTGTTGACGAACGCCAGCGACATCTGTGCACAGTCGAGGTCGTGTGCACGGGCCAGGGCCGCGTATTGTGCGGTGGCCCGTTCGGCGGCCGGGTTGCTGTAACGCGTGTAGTCCGGGAACAGTGCCAGTCGGCTGCCCGCGGGGCGGGCGCCGTCCAGGTACTTGCCGGACAGTACCCCGAAGCCCAGCGGTGAATAGGCCAGCAGGCCGCAATGCTCGCGCCAGGACACCTCCGCGGCACTCACTTCATAGGTGCGGTTCAGCAGGCTGTAGGGGTTCTGCACCGTGACCATGCGCGGCAGGCCCTGTTGTTCGGCGACCTGCAGGAAGCGCATGATGCCCCACGGGGTTTCGTTCGACAGACCGATGTGGCGAATCTTGCCGGCCCGGATGAACTCGTCCAGCACCGCCAGCGTCTCCGCCACGGGTGTGAAGTCCTCCTGACCGCCGGGTTCAAAATCCCGCTGACCGAAGCGGTTGGTGTCGCGTTCCGGCCAGTGCAGCTGGTAGAGATCGATGCAGTCGGTCTGCAGCCGCCGCAGACTGCCATCGAGCGCGGCCTGCAGGTGTTCACGGCTGAAGCGCGTGCGGCCCCGGCGGATGTGGTCGACCCAGCCGGGTCCCGGCCCGGCGATCTTGCTGGCCAGCACGATGCGGTCGCGGTTGCCGGTCCGCTGCAGCCAGTGGCCGATGATCTCCTCGGTGCGGCCATAGGTCGCAGCATTCGGCGGGATCGGGTACAGCTCCGCGGTATCGAAAAAATTCACGCCGCGGGCCAGCGCATAATCCATTTGTTCGAAGGCCTCGGCCTGCGTGTTCTGTTCGCCCCAGGTCATGGTGCCGAGACAGATGACGCTGACGTCGGTATCGGTGTGGCCAAGTTTGCGGTATTGCATGTTCAGCGGATCCGGTTGTATTTGTCCGTAGTGTAGCCAAAAGCCGGGTGCGCGACAGCACAGGCTATTTGCTCCGCACGTGATAAGGCATACACTGGAGTCCACCATGCATGCGAAATCACCCATGCAGTATGTACTCCGGCGCCCGGGACGCTTCCTGCTCGACGTGTTACGGGGATTCCGGGACAACCAGGGCCTGCTGCTGGCCGGTGCGGTGGCCTATTACACCCTGCTGTCGATCATCCCGATGTTTGCGCTGGTGCTGATCGTGCTGTCGCAGTTCGTCGAGCAGGCCCAGCTGCACGATACCGTGACCACCATCCTGGCGCTGGTCGCGCCGATACGGTCCGACGTTATCGCCACACACCTCGAGGCCTTCCTGTCGAACTGGAAGGTTATTGGCACCATGGGTCTGCTGTTGCTGCTGTTTTTCAGTTCGCTGGCGTTCACGGTACTGGAAAATGCCCTGTCGATGATCTTCTTCCATCGCCGCTTCAGGCACAGTCGGCACTACCTGGTCTCAGTCGTCCTGCCGTACGCGTATATTTCGCTGCTGGCGGCGGGTTTCCTGGTGGTCAGCCTGATGGCCGGCTGGCTGGACCAGCACAGCGCCGATACACCGTCGCTGCTCGGCATCGACATCGATATGTCGAGTACCACGGCGACCACCCTGTACCTGCTGGGTGTGTTCGGCGAGGCCCTGCTGCTGACCTCGGTCTACCTGGTGATGCCGGTCGGGCAACTCGCCTGGACGCATGCCCTGGTCGGCGGTATCGTGGCCACGCTGTTGTGGGAACTGACGCGCCATGCCCTGGTGTGGTATTTCACCACGCTGTCGTTCGTCAGCATCATCTACGGCTCGCTCGCTACCACCATCATCATCCTGCTCAGTTTCGAATTCGCGGCCATCATCCTGTTGCTGGGCGCGCAGGTCATTGCCGAGTACGAACGCATCGACCACGGCGGCGTGACGCCCAGGGACAGCTAGCAGGCACAGGGGCGAGACATGCGCGACAACATCACCATCAGCACCCGCCAGCGGGAGGAACTGGTGGACATTACCGCGCAGGTCAACACCATCGTGCAGGCCAGCGGGGTGCGCAACGGGCTGGTGAATGTGTATGCCCAGGGCGCCACCGCCGCCATCATGATCCAGGAAAACTGGGACGAGAGTGTGCAGACCGACGTGGTGCACCTGCTGCGCAAACTGATCCCGAAGGGCGTGTGGCTGCACGACCGGCAGGACGGCAACGGCGATTCACACCTCAAGTCGGGGCTGGTCGGCCCCTCGGAAACGATACCGCTGATCGACGGCCAACTGGGGCTGTCGCGCTGGCAGAATATTTTCCTGTGCGAGTTCGACGGTCCCCGCAGCGAGCGCACGGTCGTCTGTACGGTGATTGCTGATGTCGAGTAGTCTGCTGTTGATTCGGTGTCATTCGTTCAGCACTACGGTAAACACTGATATTCCCTGGTAACGAAATCCCGCTTTTCCGCACCCGCGGTGCCCGCTCAGACTGTATTGAGAATGTTGCTACAAGTTAATGTAAATAGTGGGAATATATGTGCGACCCGCATGATTGTAGCGGCGGCCGGTGGCAAGATTTGCAGTATTTCTCCACGCATAGTCTAGACTCGGTCGAGTAGGCATAACCAAGAAAAAGCGCGTGTCGTGTCCGGCAGATTGATGCGGGCAGGCGCCGGGAGTGATGCCATGATCGCTAAACTGCTGCGCTGGCTGGTTCACCCTGTCAGCGAGGTGCCCGAGGAGATCGCCGTCTGCGAGTTCGATTGTCGCCGGACGGAATGCCTCCAGGGAGACTGGGCGAAATGCGAGCGGCGCCTCGGCAAGCATGCACCGCAACAGCAGGAACGAGACGTCAGAACCGGATAATACGAGTTACCGGTGCAGGGCCAATGCGCCGGCTGTTCCCTCACGGATTAATGCCTGTCCCGGTTGTTCACCCGCGGGCAAGACCTGCCTTTGCCGGAATCCGTATCCTGGAGCACGGTTTGTTATTCGCACGTCGCCGGCCGGTGTTATAGTTTTCCTCCGTACAAGGGGGTGTGCATGACAACCGACCAGGCCGTTTTATTCACGCTGCTGTTTTTCGTTTTTGCCTTCCTGATCTGGGGGCGTTTGCGCTATGACCTGGTGGCATTCATTGCGCTGACAGTGGCACTGCTGCTCGGTGTGGTGCCCAAAGAGCAGGCGTTTTCCGGATTTGGCCATCCGGCCACCATCATCATTGCGCTGGTGCTGATCGTCAGCAAGGGCCTGTCCAACTCCGGCGTGGTCGAGCTGGTCGCCCGGCAGGTCACCCGCTTTTCGCAGTCGGTGCAGACGCATATCACCGCCATGGCCGGGATCGCAGCCGGCCTGTCCGCGTTGATGAATAACGTGGCGGCACTGGCACTGTTGATGCCGGTGGACATACAGGCGGCCAACAAGGCCAGGCGCTGCCTGTCGCTGACGCTGATGCCGCTGTCCTTCGCGACTATCCTGGGCGGTCTGATTACGATGATCGGTACACCGCCCAACATTATCATTGCCGAGTTTCGTCAACAGGCGTTGGGGGAGAGCTTCGCCATGTTCGATTTTGCACCGGTGGGGCTGGCCTGTGCCGTTGCCGGTGTGCTGTTTGTCGCCCTCATCGGCTGGCGTCTGTTGCCGGCTAGTTGCCGGGAGGCGGATCCCGCACGGCAAATGCTCGATGTCGCCGGTTACGTTGCCGAGTTGCACGTGCCGGAGAATTCCCCGGCCATCGGTCAGCGGGTGCGCGACCTCGATGCAGTGGCGGAAGAAAACGATGTGGCGATTGTCGGCCTGACACGGCAGGCAAAGCGCTTGCCCGGCCATGCGCGGCTTGCGGTGGTCGATGCCGGGGATATCCTGGTAGTGGAGGCGCTACCGGAGGCGATTGACAAGATCGCCGGTGCGCTGAAACTGCAATATCGGGCCAAGGGCCGCGACAGCGGGCCGCTCAGCAGTGACGATATGTCGTTGCTCGAGGTGGTCGTGCCGGGCGGGGCGCGTATCGAGGGGCGGACGGCTTTTGCCATGCGCCTGCAGAACCGCTTCGACGTGACGCTGCTCGGCGTGTTACGGCAGAGCCGTCAATTCCGCCAGCGGGTCCGACATCTCGATATCCGCGCCGGTGATGTGCTGTTGCTGTTTGGTCCTGTTGAAACGCTCACGGCGATCAGCAGCTGGCTCGGCACCCTGCCGCTGGCCAGTTCCCGGGACCTTGCCCTGATCAAGCGCCACAAGGCCTGGCTGGCAGCCGGCCTGTTTGCAATGGCCATCCTGCTTGCCAGCATCGGTGTCCTGTATCTGCCGGTGGCGCTGGCCATTGTCGTGGCCGCCTATGTGCTGCTGAATATCCTGCCGGCCAGCCAGGTGTATGACTCGATCGAATGGCCGGTGATTGTCCTGCTGGGTTCCATGATACCGTTCGGGGCGGCGCTGGAGACCAGCGGCGGTACCGCCCTGATTGCCGATGCCATTACCGGCCTGGCCGCCGGCTATTCCCCGGTCGTGGTGCTGACATTGCTGATGGTGGTCACCATGACGTTGTCGGATGTGATGAACAATACGGCGACGGCGGTGATCGCTGCGCCGATTGCACTGGATATCGCCAACCGTTTGCAGGTGAACCCTGATCCTTTCCTGATGGCTGTGGCGGTGGCGGCGTCCTGTGCCTTCCTGACGCCGATTGGTCACAAGAACAATACGCTGGTGATGGGTCCCGGCGGCTACCGTTTCGGGGATTACTGGCGCATGGGCCTGCCGCTGGAAATCCTCATCGTGCTGGTCTCCGTACCCATGATCCTGTGGGTGTGGCCGTTCTGATTGGGCTCAGCGCCGCCGCCGGTGGCGGATCTTCAAAGACAGCCGTTCCACCCTGCGCCAGAACCACTCGAGCAGGCGCTGGTGCCAGCCGCGCTGCGCCCATGCCTCTGCGGTCTGTTCGACACTGTTCGCGTAGTCAGCCTCGAACATGGCCGCGACCGCACCGGCCATGGCCGGGTCATCGATCTCCTGGTTGGCCTCCAGGTTCCACTGCAGGTTCCAGCGATCGAAATTGCAGGAGCCGATGGTGACCCAGTCATCGCACAATACCGTCTTGGCATGAAAGAACCGCGGCGTGTATTCGAAGATACGCAGGCCGCTGTGCAGCAGGCGGGCGTAGTAACGACGGCTGGCATAGCGTGCACCCGGGTGATCGGTAATCGGGCCCGGCAGCAGCAGGCGTACGTCGATACCGCGTCCGGCGGCCTGTTTCAGCCGCCTGCGCAGTGTCCAGGAGGGAATGAAATAGGCGGTGGCGAACCAGATCCGGTGTTCCGCGCGCTTGATCTGTTTGAGTAACGAGCGTTGAATACCCATCCTGCGACGGGCCTCGTTGACGGTCACCCGGCCCTTCCCGCCGTCGCTGACAGCCGCCGGTGTGGCAGCCGGCAGGCCCAGTGGCTGTTCGGCATACCGGTCCCAGCTCTCGGCGAAGAGTCGCTGCCAGTCGGCCAGGACCGGCCCGTGAATCTCGACCATGGTCTCGCGCCACTGCAACCCGGGTGCATGCGGCGGTTCGACCTCGTCGGTCAGCCCGGCACCCCCGGCAAAGGCGCACTCGCCGTCGATCAGCAGCAGCTTGCGGTGGTTGCGGTACAGGCCGCGGGTAGTCTTCAGCCAGAGGATGCGGTACAGGTTGTACAGCCTGCTGTACGAGTGCAGCGGGTTGTAATACACGATCTCGATTCCGGGCCGGGCCAGTCGTGCGCGATCGTGCGGCGTGAGCCGTTGTGCACCGAAGTCGTCGAGCAGCAGGTAAACCTGAACACCGCGTGCAGCGGCGGCCAGCAGGGCGGCGATGAACCGGTCCGTGACAGCCCCGGAAGTCACCAGGTACATCTCCAGCAGAATGTAGTGCCGGGCCGTGCCGATCGTATCCAGCATGCGCGGAAAGAACACGCTGCTGTCGACCAGCGTCTCGAAGCGGTTGCCCGGACGCCAGGGAAACTTGTAGCGCCGGTAGGGGCTCATGCGAACATCATTCGTGTAATTTGTTCATGCAGGTGCGTCGATTGGTGTAGGAGCGCAGGCATGCGCGATATTCGCGGACAACGTCCGCTCCTACCCCGGTCGATACATTTGCAGGAACGTTCCCCGCCTGCGTGGGGGCAGCCTTGAGGCGCGATGAAATTCCGGTCATTCCGGCCGCTCCATCCACGGCAGCGGCGTGAACGAGCCAAGTGCCGTGCGTTTCCACCAGTGCCCGGTGCGTTCCCGTTCCGAGTGATTCGTGAAATTGTATTGATACGCCTCGACGCGCAGGTAACGTGGCGGCGCGTCCGGGAAGGGGTTGTACGCCAGCAATTTGTTGACAGCGGGCGAGTTGTCCAGCAGCGCCTCCAGGAAACTGCCGAACCACGGCAGGTGGCGCGGGTGCAGGGTGACGAACCACATCTGCCAGTCGAGGCGTGGCTGGTGCGGGATGATGAAGGTCGGCCGTTCGTCGAGCCGGTCCGGTTTGTGTTTGAACTGATAGGGCTGCCAGTTTTCGCCGTCATACGAGCCCAGGATTTCCAGCTCGACACGCCGCGTGGTCATGGTCGGGAACACGTGGTACTTGTTGACGATGCTGTACACGGCCGAGTACTTGAGCACGCTGCCGGTCAGGCCCCCGAAGCGGTGGCCGGTGCCGAGTTCGTAGATCTTCAGCGTGCCGATCACGAAGAACGCTGCGGCCAGCAGGCCGGTGGCAACGGGAACCAGCAAATCGACGGTGCGTTCGGAAGCGGCGCGCCACCCCAGCCGGTTGTGCATGAATGCCGGCAGCACGCGCTTCAGGGCGCGGTCGTCGAACAGGAACAGGCACAGGATAATGGTCAGGATGTTGATCCAGTTGTGGTTGCTGGTGGCGATGATCAGGACCTGCCAGAGGATGGTGAGCCAGGCTGCGGTAAAGCGCCAGCGTCGCGGCAGGAACATCATGAACGGTACGATGAGTTCAACGAACAGGGTGCCGCCGGTGCCGATCTTCAGCAGCCACTCGGGCCACTGGTGCACGTACCACGCGGCCGGGTTCGGCAGCGGCTGGACCTCGAAATAGGTGTTCAGGGCGAGCAGGCCGGACCAGGTGGGATCACCGCTGGCCAGCTTGGACAGGCCCGACATGAAGCGCAGGCGAAACAACAGCCAGCGGAACAGCCAGATGAGCGCACGCGAACGCGGCGTGAGAAATATGGCCAGGAAACCGGTCTCCAGCAGCAGGGTGTCCCACTGGAAGCTCAGAAACGGCTGCGCGGCATGCACCAGCGAAAGATACAGCACGAACGCGGCAACCAGTGCCGCGCGCTGGCCGATGCTCAGAATAATCAGCAGTGCGGCGAGGCAGCCGGCACCGGCCGCGCCGGTCAGTGCCGCATCACCGGCATTGATCCAGAACAGCGTGGGGACCTGCACATAACGCTCGATGCCGGTGTCGAGCGCAATCTCGGCCAGCCGCTCGCCAAGGGGTATGATGCCGTGGCTGCCGACCAGTCCCTCGATCTGCACACCGAGGGAGGCGAATGCGATCA
>Ga0209456_10000681_pt1 | contig 17861 bp, 9 predicted proteins | sample COG_11_FD_184755 | JGI IMG/M metagenome (GOLD analysis project Ga0209456, IMG submission 184755) | Pelagic marine sediment microbial communities from the LTER site Helgoland, North Sea, for post-phytoplankton bloom and carbon turnover... | ecosystem: Environmental > Aquatic > Marine > Neritic...
TTTCGACCCTAGGGGGTACGGAGCGGTTGGAAGGCCTCGCCAAACGAGAGCTCGATGGCGGTGAAACGCCCTTGGCCCTTTGCGAACACTTCAGCCGAGGCTATGTAGCAGCGCTCGGCAAGACCCCATGAGGAAGACATGAGTGAACGTCCTGACATCGTCCCCGTTAGTCACATCCCAGAGCTAGGCGTCATCCCAGAAAAGATGCACGCCTACGTCATCCGCCCCGAACGCTTCGGCGAGCCCAAGCAATCGTTCCAAGCCGAGGCGCTGCCCGTATGGGAGCTGGGTCCCGGCGAGGTTCTGGTCCAGGTCATGGCCGCCGGCGTGAACTTCAACGGCATCTGGGCCGGGCTCGGCCAGCCGGTCAACATCCTCAAGAGCCACGGCCTCGACTTCCACATCGCCGGCTCCGATGCATCCGGCGTCGTCTGGGCGGTCGGACCGGGTGTCGACGACCACAAGGTCGGCGACGAGGTGGTGCTCCATTGTAACCATCTGGTCTACCCGGGCACCAATGATCTCCAAACGATTTGGGGCTACGAGACGCCGGACGGCTCGTTCGCACAGTTCACCAAGGTGCAGGGACAACAGGTGCTTCCGAAGCCCCCGCAGCTCAGCTGGGAAGAGGCCGCGAGCTATGGCCTCACCTATTACACGGCACACCGGATGCTCATCGACCGCGCCAAGATCGAGCCCGGCGAGGACGTGCTGATCTGGGGCGCCGGCGGCGGCCTGGGTGTTTTCGCGGTGCAGCTCTGTGCGGTCGCGGGCGCGCGAGCCATCGCAGTCGTGTCGAGCGACGACAAGGCCGAGCTCTGCATGCAGCTTGGCGCGCACGGCGTCATCAACCGTCGGGAGTTCCCTGGCCTTCAATACAAAGACAACATGACGCCGGAGGAACAGAAAGCGCATAGCGCCGACCTCAAGGGCTTCGGCAAGCGGATTTGGGAGATTCTCGGCGAGCGAAAGGGGCCCGACGTGGTCTTCGAGCATGTCGGGAAGGCCACCTTCCCCGCCAGTGTTTTTCTCGCGGCGAAGTTTGGCCGCATCGTGATCTGTGGCGCGACGACTGGCTACAACCTCAACTTCGACGTGCGTCACCTCTGGATGCGCCAGAAGCGAATCATCGGTTCGCATTTCGCGGACGCCGACTCCGCGGGCCGGGCCAATCGCCTCGTGATTCAGGGCAAAATCAAGCCCGTCATGACACGCCTATTTACCTGGGACGAGATTCCCGAAGCGCACCAGCTCATGTACGAGAACAAGCTTCACGGAACCGTTTCGTGCCTCGTCGGCGCGCCCCGGCCCGGACTCAAGAACCTCGAAGAAACCCGCGCCGCGATCGCGAACGGTTAGGAGAAGGTCATGCAGAAAGTCATCGAAGCGATCGAGGCCGTCTACCAGCGCGCGCACGACAACGTCAGAGCGCTCGTCTCCGAAGGCGATCGAATCAGCGCGAAGAAGCTCAACGCGCACCAACTGGCCGCGCATGCCGTCGCGTACCTGGCCACCGAGCTCGAAGCCTGCCGTCAGTTGGCCGCCTGGGCCGACCGGGTTGGAGGCGAATACGAGGCCAAGGTCGCGCGCGCGTACATCGGCGAGGTTGCGCGTACGATCGTCGGCGGCGTCGATCTCGGGGCCTGCGAGAACATCAGCCTCGGCGAGGTCGGCATCAGCGAGGGCGATTTGCGTGAAACCTTGCTTCGGCCCGAGGTCACCGCCTTCTCGGCAGAGCACGCGAGCGGCCAGGTCTATCTGGAGCTTGCTGCGCACGCGCGGGACCACGGCTTCCCGAATCGCGGCTTTGGCGACGAGATGCTCGACGAGGTCCGCTCGCAGTTCTCGAAGTTCGTGGATGCCGAGGTCATTCCAAAGGCACAGGACATCCACCGCAACGACGTCTTGATACCGATGGACATCCTCGATCAAATGAGCGAGCTCGGCGTTTTCGGACTGACCATCCCCGAGGAGTACGGTGGCCTCGGGATGACCAAAGTCGCCATGTGCGTCGTCACCGAGGAGCTCTCGCGTGGCTACATCGGCGTAGGGTCCCTCGGGACACGTGCCGAAATCGCTGCCGAGCTCATCCTCGGCGGTGGAACCGAAGAGCAAAAACAGAAGTGGCTGCCCAAGATCTCCGCTGGTGAGGTGCTCTCCACCGCGGTCTTCACGGAGCCGAATACCGGCTCGGACCTCGCTCACCTCGGAACACGGGCGGTCAAGCAAGCAGACGGAAGCTACGTGGTCAACGGTGCGAAAACCTGGATCACGCACGCCGTACGTGCCGACCTGATGACCTTGCTCGCGCGGACGAACTCGGATGAACCCGGGTACAAGGGGCTCTCGATGTTCCTCGCGGAAAAGACCCGTTTGACAGGCGAAGACGGCGAGCCCGAGTTCGTCGACGAGGGACTCACCGGCACCGAGATCAAGGTGCTCGGATACCGCGGTATGAAGGAATACGAGCTGAGCTTCGAAGGCTTCCAAATCCCCGCGGACTCTTTGCTCGGCGGCGAGGAGGGCGCGGGCTTCAAGCAGCTCATGAAGACGTTCGAAAGCGCTCGCATTCAAACCGCTGCACGGGGCGTCGGGCTTGCCCAAGCGGCGCTCGAAGACGCCATTCTCTACGCCACCGAGCGCGAGCAGTTCGGCGGGCCCATCTTTCAGTTCCCGCGCGTTGCTCGCAAGATTGGCCGTATGATCTGTCGCGTCGAAGCCGGCCGCCAGCTCACGTACTTCAGCGCACGCGAGAAGGACCAGGAGAAGCGCTGCGACCTCGAAGCAGGCATGGCCAAGCTCTTGGCAACCCGCTGTGCGTGGGAGTCTGCCGACGCCAACGTCCAAATTCACGGCGGAAACGGCTACGCCGAGGAATACACCGCTTCCCGGCTTCTGGTCGATTCCAGAGTGCTCAGCATCTTCGAGGGCGCCAACGAGATTCAGGCGCACGTCGTCGCGCGACGGCTTCTCGAAAGCTGACGCGCGCTGCCCGAGCGGCCATACTGGCCCGACATGAGGCCTGATCGCGTCGGCGAGGGGCGAAGGCTCGTACGCATCGCCTTTGCCATGGTGCTCGCTGTGCAGGTCTTTTTGGCCGTGTGGGGCGTCGCCGATCAATGGACGCGGGGCCACAACGGTTGGAACGGAGCCGCGTATCAAAACGCCGCTCGGAACACCGTGCGCTGGAACGTCCTTTTCCCGCTCCAATACGACACGGCCAACCGGCCGCCGAACCCAGAGCGGCTCTACACGCACGCGCCACTCGCCCTGCACCTCAACAACGTCGCAAGCGTGAAGCTACTCGGCGACCGCGAGCTTTCGATCCGACTCGTCGCAGGTTTCTGGAGCGTGGCCGCGCTCTGCATGCTCTTCGTGGTCGTGAGGCGCCTCTGGGACGACGCGCACGCCCTCGCCGCCTCTGCGATCTACGTCGCCCTGCCGATCAACGCGATCTACACCAACATGGCGAATCATTCGGCGGGTTTCATTTTCTGGAGCCTGCTCACGCTTTATCTCTACATCCGCGCCGGCCGTGCCCCACCCTGGCGGTCTTTGGACTTCGCGCTCTTTCTCGCCAGCTTCGGCATCGCAGCCACCTGGGACTGGCCTGCGTATTACATTGCCTTCGCCATCGCGGTGCACTGGGCTTTGGCGCTCTACCGTCCGCGAAACGCGGCGCGCGCGAGCGGGTCCAGAACACAGCTCCTGGTGTACTGCGCTTGGGTGCTGCTCTTGTTCGTAGGACACTTCGCCTTGGTGGAGATCGTCGCTGGGAATCTCGACGAGCTCCAAGGCGCATTCAACTCCCGGCGGGCCCTGTCTTGGACTCGGTTTCGAACGCATTTGCTGGTCGTACCGGAGCTGATGTTCACAGCGCCGGTGCTCGGACTCTGTCTCGCCTGGGTCGCGTTCTGGCTTCGCCGCGTCGTTCGCCGGACGGCAAGGCCGCGCGATTTGCTCCCCGTCGCGTTTTTCTTCGCCGGCATGGTTCACTACTGGACCTTTCGCTGGAGCGCGATCGTTCATTCCTACTGGGCCTGGCCGATGCTTCCGGCCGTCGCCATCGCCGTCACGACTTCGCTCTTCGAAATGGCACGCTGGATACGCGGGCGCGCAGGGCGCTTGGCCGGCGTCAGCGTTCTGCTCCTTCTGGTTCCCTTGGCGATGCGGGACGTTCAACTCGTCCCCACGGGCCGATACGTGGGCGGCTCGATGTGGTTCTTCACTCCGGTGCGAGGCACGATCGATCAGTACGACTCGGGCCGGCCCGAGCTCCGCTTCGCGAGGCGCGTCAAGGCCTGGACCGATCGCAGCACCGGCGTCCAACTTCATACGAGCCTCAAGCAGTTCCGGCTCGAGCCTCGATTCGACATCACCCTCGACCGCGTCACCCACCGCTGGTCACAGAACCCACGCCCAGAGATTTCCAACGAACAGGGAGCGACCAGCTGGGTCTTCGTCGCCGCGGTCGACGCCTTCTCCGAAGAGGAACGGGCTGCGTTCGCTTCGCGCCATCCGTATCGGCAGTACGGCGACTACTTCATGTTGGACCTGCGGCGCGAGGCTCGCGACATCGAAGCTTGGGGCCTGACGCCGGTTCAGTTCAGTCCTCGATGGCGCCTCTTGCACAGCGCGTTCGAGCCGCCGGTCAGAGCGACGCGAATGATCGGCGTCGAGCAGTCCCTCGATGAAAAGGTGGCAGAGCTCGATGGACCCTAAGCAGTTCGACTCGATTCTGATGCTCTGGACGGGGGCCTACCTCGGCGCAGCCTTCTTCCTGATGGCGGGTCTGCTCCCGCATGGCACGGTTTCCATCGGCTTGCTCGCGCAGCTGTCTTGGCTCGCGCTCCTCGGCTCGATACCGACCACCCTCGCCTTGGCCGCGGCGTCACGGTTGGCTGGCTCGACGCGACCCATCATCGTCGCGTCGACCCTCGTCTTGGTCGCACTGACGATGGCTGTGGGCTGGGAGCACATCGACTTTCTGCTCTCCGGACCACGGTGGCTCGATCATCCTCGCCGCTTACTTCTCAAAGTTGCAATGCTGTCCATGTTCGGCTCGCTCGCCGGAGCCGGCTGGCTTTGGCTGATTCTGGGCTTCCGACTTCGAAGGGGTTCGTGGGAGGCGATTTGGATCGCCCTCAGCATCGTTGCCGTCGGCCTGCTCACCGCCGCGATCGTGCGCTACCGAGCCTACGATTACTCGACGGCCCAGCTCGTCTTTCCCGCCGGGCTCTTGAGCGGCGCGATTCTTTACCTCATCATTCGAAATTCGCCGCGGCGATTCATCACCGCGAGCTTGGCAGCAGTCTGCCTGCTTTTGGGCGTCGGCTCTCGCTTTGCGCCTGCGCTCGTCGCGACCGGTCAGCGGGAGGTGATCGGCCAAAGTCGAGCCGGCGCGCTGGCGACCCTGTACGTGCTCCCCCACATGAGCCGAGAGACGAGCCTCTGGAGCAGCGGAACGGGTTGCCCGGAGCCCAAACCCATCGTCGAGACCTCGCCGATCGGCATTCTGCCCGCCGAGCGCCGTAACGTGATCCTGATCACCGTCGATGCTCTGCGAAAAGACATCGTGGGCCTGGAGCGGGATGGACGCCCAGTCACTCCGCAGCTGTCGCGACTGGCGGCCAAGGGGGTGTCTTTCGCCAACGCCACCTCGACCTATCCGGCGACCCTCTTTGCGGTAGGCAGCGCGTTTACGGGGCTGAGTCCGGCAGAGCTCTACATCTCTCCGTCCCTGCCGGAAACGATCTTCACCCGCTCCCGCGCCCACATCGACCAGCAGATCGCCGTCCTTCCGGATGTGACGTGGTTTCGTCTTCCGATCGTGCAGCAGTTTCTCGCGCCCGGTGTCGAAACCGAGTTCGCGACCACCGACGCGGACGCGACCGATGCGCTCGTCTCTCACCTCCGCCAGGCACGCCAGAACGATGCTTCGGTGATGGCCTGGGTCCACTATTACGCTCCGCACGACCCTTACGAGCCACAAGCCACGTTTCCCTTCGGAGACGGAAAGAAGAACGCATACCTCAGCGAGGTCGCCTACTTCGATCGGGAGCTCGGCCGGTTGATGGACTACTTGGAACGCGACCGCTGGCTCGATGACAGTCTCGTGATCTTCTTTTCGGATCACGGCGAAGCCTTGGGCGAGAAGTCCTACTGGGGACATCACGTGTACTTGAACGGCTGGATGGTGGACATCCCGCTGGTTCTCTGGCACGCGGCCTTCGCGCCCGCCGAGCCCCGCGTCGGTGTCAGCCTCGCTGATGTCGCGCCGAGCGTCCTGCATTTCCTGGGGCTGCCCCTGCCGTCCGACATCGCCGCGCAGAGCCTCTTCACGCTCGACCCGAACCTGCCCAATCGCGCGACCTTCTCCGAAGCCTTTCCCGTCCGTGGCCGCGAGCTTTTCGATAGCTTTCGCCTCCCTGCGCTCGACGACGCGACGATTCGCGCGCGACTTCAAAGCATTCGCGTGTCCAGCAAAGGCTACGAGCCCAAGGGCGCGATCAGCCTCGGCGGGTATCGGCTCATTCATCATCGCGGCGCGGGCGCGGCATTCTTTTTCGACCACGAAACCAATCCGGGGGAGGACCCTGGCCTTCGATCGTCCAACCCGGACGCCCGCCAGCTCCTCGAAATCGAGCTCGATCGCTGGGAGCAAGCGCAGCTGAGACGCATCGAGTGCCGGCTGCAGCTCAGCGGGAATCGCCCCGAGTCACCTCGTCCACAATGACGACGGCATCATCGGAAGTCACGTCGCCGGCGATCATCGAGAGCCGGGCGTCGTGGAAACGGATCGTCGCTGCATTACCTGAAACCGTCTTCGCGTAGAGCTGCACCACGAGTTGGCTGGCGTCGCGTGGAACGCCGATCTCGTAGCTCAAACGCCAGCGTTCGCCGCCTCGAAGCTCGACGGCCTTTCGCTCGAACTTCACATAGCCTCCCAGAAACACGTCTTGATGGAGCTCGATTGCCGATTGCTCGCCGAGGACTTCGAGATCAAAATCGACCCGCAAGGTCGTGCCCCCTGAAACCCGGAGATACTGGCCGCCGATCAGCAGCTTCTTGCCATCGGCGGCTGGCACCGACACACGCTCCGCGACGAGAAGGTCGATCCCTCCGGCCTGTGTCATGTCGGCACGGCCCGAGCGGGAGAGACGAGCCACCTCGGTAAGCAGCTGCCGCGCTCGCTCCGGCGCCGGCTCGCGCTCGCGATTCGGACCGAACGGCAAACCCGCCAGCGGAACCGAGCGCGAACAACTCTGAAACGATTCGCTGCATACCACTGCGCTGCCGGAGGGCTCGAACATCATCACGCTCCGGGCATAGGTGTTCCCAGAAAAAACCGGACGCGGTGATTCGTAGTCCCGGAACCAGCTCCGCCCGACGAAACCCTCCGCCTCATTCCCCAAACCGAGAAGGTCGATGACCGAAAGCGCGGTGTCGACGTGCGCGTAGAGCGTATCGACGCGCTTCGCCATTGGCTCGGGAAGCATGACGATGGCGAAGGACCAACTCTGGGAGAGCAGCCGCTGCGTGGCGCTCGCGGCCTTCGCCAGCCCCGTCGATTCATCTGAGGTGATGACCACGACCGTGTCGTTCAGCACCCCGCGGCGATCGATCTCTCCAAGGAAATCTGCAAGCGCATCGTCGGCCCAACGAAATGCCCGCTCTTGCCGGGTCCGAGCCCCTTCAGCCGCCGCACTGTCGGGAATGGTAAACGGGTGGTGCGTGCCGACCGTCAAAAGCGTCGCGAAGAACGGCCGCTCCGCGTCATGAAGCTGGAGCACGCGCCCGAGTGATTGCTCGAAGAACGCCTTGTCGTCGACGCCCCAGTCGGTGCGCGCATAGCTACGCTCGAACCAAGGGTCGCCGACGAGCTCCTCGAAGCCGGCCTTTGTCATGAACTGGTCCTTGAGCATGAAACCGAGCGGCGCCGATTGAATGTAGGCCGTCGCGTATCCCTGCTCGCGCAAGACCTCCGGAAGACAGCGTCGCGCCGGGGCGTAGACCTGCTCGCTCATCTTGGACTGGTCGCTGAGAAGCTTCGGGTAGTCGCCGCACAGGATTCCGTACTCTCCGCGATTGGTCTGCCGCTGGTGCGAAACCACGCGCGTGAACAGAACATGCCGACTGGCGAGCGCGTCGAGCTTGGGCATCTCGATGGTGCTACGGACGCCTTCGGCGGCTGCGACCGAAGGCAGGTGCGCGCCTGACGCAGCTTCGATCAGAATCAGAAGTACGTTTGGCCGGTTGGACAGCGGCCCCACCCAGCGCTTGCCGTCGAGATTGCCGCGGAACACGTCTCGCACCTCGGCGCTGATCGCGACTCGGTACGGGCGCACCGAAGGCGGAAAGATCCCGAGATTGGCCTGAATCGCGTGACGTTCGCGCCACTCGTCGTGCGTGTACGAAGTCGGAATGGCCACTTGCCCGAACACGGAAGCCGCGAACCCGAGGCCCCACCATCGCCACCAGAGCGAGGCAGGAAGGCGCGCCCAAACCGCCCCCAGGGCGGCGAGGGCCGTGATCGACAGGACCAGCAGGGGGTGGCGTGCGTGCCGGACCGAGCCACCGAGAAACGTCGAATCACCGAGGAAGCCGGCGTGACTGAACGCGTATAGAGAATCGAAAACCGAAATGAACTCGTACATCGCGAAGCTCGAGAAAATGAAAGCGACGAGGAGCGTCAAACTGAGGACGCGCCCCCAGAGACGCTGGGTCGCCAGCAAGAGCCCCACGAGCCCGACCAGCAGCAAACCGACCGAAGCGTCGGCCAGAGCGCCGCGCAGGTCGATCGGCGCCAAGGCCAGGCGCTTCTCGCAGAGGAGCAGAGCGCGCGTGAGCCAAGGCGTGGCAACGCACAGCGCCACGATCAGCCCCCAGCCGAGCTTTCCCCTCCAATCGTCTTGCTTGGCTTCGATGACGGGAAGTTATGGGCTATGCAAGCGTGATGGCAAAGGGTTTCGCGCCAGCCACCGAACGCAATCGGCAACCGATCCTCGACGTCCTTCGGCGTGTGCTGCCGGACACCGGGCTCGTTCTCGAAGTCGCCAGCGGAACCGGACAGCACGCGGTCTTTTTCTCGGAGCACCTCTGCGGCCTGCGCTGGCAGCCGAGCGACGCATCGGTGGATGGCTTGCGCAGCATCCAGGCCTGGGTCGAGGAATCGGCTCTCGAGAATATTCTGCCGCCGATCGAGCTCGACGTGCGCTCGCCTCGGTGGCCCATCGCGAGCGCCGACGCCTTGCTGTGCATCAACATGATTCACATCTCCCCGTGGGATACCACCGAGAGCCTGTTCCAGGGTGCAAGCGCGGTACTCGCCGGCGGCGCGCCGCTGATCACCTACGGCCCGTACAGGCTCCATGGCGAGCACAGCGCGCCAAGCAACGCGGCGTTCGACGAAAGCCTTCGGTCGCGCAACCCCCGCTGGGGCGTTCGGGACATCGATGCGCTCATCGAGCTCGCCGGGCGCACCGGATTCGTGCTTCAGGAGCGCGTGCCGATGCCGGCCAACAACATGACCCTGGTCTGGACGCGCGTCCCCTAGCCCGGTAGCTCGGGCAGGGACGGGTTCCAGAAGAGCATCACGAAATAGAGGACGAAGACGAGGATGAGCGCGATCCCTCGTTTGCGGCCGATGTGGTTGCGCTCGTTCACCGCCATCAATAGAAGTAACAGCGTGACGCCCACCATGATCGGGAAGTCACGGACGATGATCGAACGGTCTACCTCGCCGGGCGCGATGATGCCCGGCAGCGCGAGCACGCCAAGCAGGTTGAACATGTTGGACCCGACGACGTTGCCGACGGCGAGGTCTTGTTCCCCGCGGCGCGCGGCCGCCACCGTAGCTGCGAGCTCAGGAAGGCTCGTCCCCAGCGCAACGAGCGTCAGACCGACGACCAGCTCGCTCACGCCGAGGTCGCGGGCGATCCCGATCGCGCCCCAGACCAACACACGAGAGCCAGCCAGAAGAAGGACTAGACCGACCGAGAACAGGGCAATCGCCTTGGCGGTGGGCAGCGAGTCCGGGATGTCATCGTGGTCGAAGGCGCCGGGCGGCGGATCGCTGTACCCCGCGTCCGCCTTGCGGCCCTGCCTGCCAATCCAGGCGACCAAGAGGAACAGCCCAAAGAGCAAGAGGAGACCTTCCACCCGGCTGAGCTCTCCGTCCCAGAGAAACGCCCAGGCGACCGCCATGCTGAGAAACAGAATCGGGATCTCTCGGATCAGCAAGCGGGAGTGGATGCTGAGAGGTTGAACCAGCGCGGCTGCGCCCAGAACGAGCGTCACGTTGGTAATGTTGGAGCCGACGGCGTTTCCGACGCCCATCTCACGGCTGCCAGCCATCGCCGCCATGCCGGAAACCAACATTTCAGGAGCCGAAGTCCCAAAGGCCACGATCGTCAACCCGATGACCAAACGGCTTACGCCGAGGTTGCTAGCCAGCCCTGCCGCCCCGTAGACGAAACGATCGGCGCCCCAGACCACGGCGACGAAACCCACGACGATCGCGGCTATGGCTTGGAACAGCGTCAGGACAACCTCTTCGGCGAAACGAAGAACGGCCTAGTCTTGCTCAGGAGCGGAAGCGCGCAAGCCTCGTGCAGATCGCGCTGGCAAAACCACCCCGCGGAGGGCTATACGTATCGGACCAGAGGAGGGGACAGCATGGGTGAGCGCCTACGGGACAAGGTCGCGATCGTGACAGGAGCAAGCCGGGGAATCGGAGCCGCCATTGCGAGCTTCATGGCCGAAGAGGGAGCCAAGGTGGTTCTCGTCTCGCGAAAGATCGACGGCCTACAGGGCGTGGCCGAGGAGATCCGAGCCCACGGCGGCGACGCGACGCCGATCGCGTGCCACGTCGGCCACCGAAATCAGCGGGAAGACATGCTCGATCAGGCGCTCGGGGCCTATGGCAAGGTCGACATCCTGGTAAACAACGCGGCGACGAACCCGCACTTTGGTCCGATGCTCAGCATCGACGAAGCGGCCTGGGACAAAACCTTCGAGGTGAACGTGAAGGGCTACTTTGGAATGATCCAGCTCGTTGCCGGCCACTTGCAGCAGCGCAAAGCGAAAGGGTCGATCGTCAATATCGCGAGTGTCGTCGGCCTCATGGGTGCGCCGATGCAAGGCGTCTACGCCATGACCAAATCTGCCGTGATCTCGATGACGAGAACCTTGGCGATGGAGCTCGGTGCCGCCGGAGTTCGAGTGAATGCGATCGCGCCCGGACTGATCGAAACCAAGTTCGCGCAGGTGCTGGTCGACAACGATGAGATCCGATCCAGCATCGTCAACAAGACCGCCCTGGGACGGGTGGGTCAGCCGAGGGACATCGCAGGAGGTGCGGTCTTCTTGGCTTCGGACGAATCGGACTACCTGACGGGAGATGTGATGGTCATCGATGGCGGTTGGACCATTACCTAGTCGTGAGCGAAGGATGATCGAAAGGGCGCCCATGGGCCTAGCGGAGAGCGAGCGCAGGCGCGACTTGGTGGAATTGCGCATTGCCAATCTGCGCCGTGAGCTCGACGCAGAGACCGAGCCGCGAGCTCAGGCAGCAATCCTCTATCAAGTCGGAGCGCTCTACGAGCACGAGCTGGAGCAGACTTCGGAGGCCATGGAGCAGTATGACCGGGCGTACGCCGCCGCCCCCGGCTTCCAGCCGGCCCTCATCGCCCGCTTGCGAATCGCGGAACGCGCAGAGAACGGTTACGACCTGGCGGCGCTTCGTTCCGAACAGGTCGCGCGAGCGACGAGCCCTGCGGTGAGCGGCGCCGCGCTCTTGGATTTGGCGATGCACTCCGAGGATTGGGCGTCACTCCTGCGCGAAGCGATTTCGCGTTCCTTGGAGCCGGCAGTGCCAGCGCTCATTCTCGAATGGCTGGCCGAAGCACGCGGTGATGATGGCGCCGTTCGGGATGCCCTGCTCACACAGGCGAAGCACGCCGCCGACCCGACTCTGCGCGCCGCTCTTTGGATCGACCTCGCGCTGCACGAGCTCGCCGCTAGTAAACCCGATGATGCCATTACAGCCCTCGAACATGCTTGTGAGTGCGATGCGCTCGTTTGGCAGGCCCGGTCACTGCAAGCCCGTACGGCCCGTGAGCACGAGCGATGGGATGTGTTCGTGCGCGCGGTGACCTCGATGGCAGGCCTGCTCGAAGCGGCGGTCGGTCCGAGCGGCTCGCCCGATCCGCTGAGTCTTTCCATCCCGGAGGGTGCGCGTCGACCGATGGCGGCGCACCTGTGGCAGGAAGCGGCGACCTGCAGCGCCACGCATCTCGACGACGCCGACGCCGCGGCAGGCTACCTCGAATCGGCCGTGCGATGGATGCCGGACAGTCGGCTGACCCGATTGGAATCGCTACTCGTCGCAGACCGTCGTGGCGACGCTGCGGCGGCCGAGAACGCATCGGAATGGTTCCGAACGATGGCGCCAGAGGACCCGGCCTTCGTTGCGCACGAGCTCCGGCTCGCCAGGTCGAGCGACGATTTCCAAGGCGCCTTGGAAACACTTCGCGATGTGGCGGCGCGGTTCCCAGATTCCGGCTACGCCCAGGCGGCGCTCGACGTCGCGCTGATCCGCGGCGCGCGCCACACCGAGCGTGCCGAGGCCTTCCAACGGCAGGCAGAGCGCGCGAAGGGAGAGACGCAGGCCCAACTCGCCTGGAGAGCCGCACAGCTGAGCAGCGCCGACGCGGACCGCTCGGACGAAGCGCAAGCGCTCTACGGCTTGGCCATCGAAGCCTCCACGACGTCGAAGGCTGCGATCATCCGGGAAGCGCTGGGCGCGGCGATGCGCGCCAAGCGGTCGGAGGCCGTGCTGGCGCGTTGCGACCAGCTGGTGCAAAGCGACATCGAGCCCGATGAACGAGCGACCCTCGCGTACTCGAAGTACGATATCACGCGGCACGCCCTGCACGCGGAACAAGACTCCGAGCAGCTCCTTCGCGACGCCCTGGGCGACTCCAACAACCGTGCCTGGGCTCCAGCGCTCGCACGAGCGCAGGCGGCATGGAACGGCGACCCGGGTTTGCTGGCCCGAGCTCACGAGGAGAGCGCAGAGATCTCGTCGGGGGAGCGTCGCCTCGGACACCAGTGCGCTGCGGGGCAGGCTCACGCGCGAAACCGCGAATGGGACGCGGCCGAGCGCGTCCTGCGGTCTGCTCTGGCCGCGGCTCCCGACGACGGCTACGTCGTCTCGCTTCTCGACGCGGTTCTGCGTGAAGGAGGCCGCCCCGAAGACGTGGTCTCCTTGGCACGCGAACGGTCTAAGGTGGATTCACGGACGGCGCTCGGGGAGCTCTCGCTGCTGCTTGCGGGGGCGACCGCCGAGCGGAGCGGGAATCTAACCGCGGCACGCCATGCCTATGAGCAGGCGCTCGCGGATGCACCCGGCTCGGCCTCCGCCAGGCTCGCCCTTCTCGACGTCGCGCGCCGTCAGGCGGATGCGAACGCGACGCGGCGTGCGTACGCGTCACTCTCGGACAGCGGCCTCGGTGGAGGCGTGCCCGAGCTCTTCGCGCTACTTCGGGGGGACAGCCTGGGCCCTGATGATGACATTGGCGCATGCCGGGCCTACGAGCTCGCGCTCGAGCACCCCTGCACTGCCACGGCGGCCGCGATCGCGATCCTGTCCCTGCCTGTAAAGCTCAGCAATGCGGACCAACGAGCGGCGGCTGAGGAGCTCCTGTCGGACGCAGGGGCCACGACACTCGCAGACGCGGATGGGTTCACTGCCGGCTATGGTGCGCTTCGCGCGTCGCTAGGTGAGGAAGGCTCGTCCGCAGGCGATGCCTGGCTTCAGCTATCGGCTGCGGCACCCACCGAAGGTTTGCGGGCGGCGGCACTCCTTCAGGGGCTGCGCGCCTCGGGGATTGCCCGAGGCACTGAAGCCGCGGACGAGCTATTCATGCTTGCGCAGGAAGCCGAGGCGCTCTCGGGTCTCCATCCAGACGCCGCCGTCGCGATCGACGAGGCGCTCGCACCAAGTGACGAAGCCGCGTTGCGCGTCCATGCGCTAGCGCAGAAGCTGCAACACAGCGAAGCCCTCGGGCGCGGGGCGCTCGACGCGGCGCATTGCCGGGCCCTGGTCGAAGCCGATCGAGGCGCGGAGGCGGTTGCGCTTCTCAGCACCGCCATCGACGAACGGCCCGACGATCTGGCCCTGTGGGAGACGCTTCGAACTGCGGCTCGGCAGGCCGGCCAGTGGCCGATGGTTGCACAGGCCTGCGAGCGGCTCGCGCCATTCGTCGAAGACTCGCTCAGGGGCGACCTCTTGGAAGAAGCCGGCGTGGTGCGGATGGATTGCCTCCAGCAGTACCAGCAAGCCGAAGATCTTTTTCGACGCGCGCTCGAGGAGGATCCTACGCGGGACCTCGCCTTTCGGAGCCTTCGCGATCTGCTCGTCGCCCGTGAAGACGCCGAGGCGCTCGAAGTCCTCGTCGCGGAGCGGCTTGCCCTCGGCGGCCCGAAGGATCGACCGGCTCTGCTCTACGAACGCGCTCGCCTTCTCCGCGGCTTCAGCGATCGTCCGGGGGCACTCGAAGTGCTCGATGAGCTGTTCACGACGGATCCGGATCACGCAGGCGCCTTGGCCTTGGCCGCGGAGGTGCATGTCTCACTCGAACGATGGCGCGAGGCGGTCGACTGCTTGCAACGCCTGTCGAGGGCGAACATTCCCGACGAGCAGCGGCGCGTGGCGCACTTGGGGGCCGCAGGTTTCCTCGAAAACCAGCTTGGCGCCAAAGCCGAGGCCCTCGAGGAGCTGCGGGCCGTCGAAGCGCTCGGGCTCGCCGACGCAGAAAACTGGACGCAAATCGCCGCCCTCGAAATCGAGCTCGGGCGCCCGGAGGCGGCGACCGATGCCTACAGACGCGCCCTCGAAGCGGAGCCGGCCAGCGCGACGGCGATCTCGGGTCTGGTCGAGCTCGTCGACGGCACAGAGGTCGACACCGCCGTCGCAAGCTACGAAGCCGCCATCTGGTCGCGGATCGAGGCCGGCGAGCTCGGTGCGTCGCTTCTCGAAGCCTTACGAAGCGCTGCCGAATGGCGAGGCCACGATGCGCGCGCGGCCGGGGCCCTGGCCGTCCAGCGCGCGTTGGGACTCGCCGCGCCGGCCGACGATCAAAGCGTAGACCTTAGCCAGGTCTCGGTTGCCGCGCTCTGGGATCCGAAAGCGGACCCAGTGCTCCAAGAGCTGGTGCTTCGCGCGGGCCCCGCACTCGGCAGCGATCGCCTGCGAGCGAAGAAGGCAGGCCCCAACGATCCGGTCGTCACCGAGCTCGAGCGACTGTCCCAGCGCTTCGGCGCCAAGACGGGCTCCATCGAGATCTCGGATGAGCTCGCTACGCTGGTCGCTCGGACAGGCCGTGACGGCGAAATCCGCTGGGTCGTCCCCCGGCGCGCGCGCGGCGGTCTCGATGCGACGGGGCGTTTCATCGCCGGTCGACTCGCCTGGGCAGCGCCGAACGGAGGCGCCCAGCTCCTCGATGGGTCGCCAGAGCGAGCCGCCGGGACACTGCTGGCCGTTCTTCGCGTCTCGCGCTGTGAGGTTGAGGCAGGAGATCCCCCCCTCCCCGCCGCGGATGTCAAGCTGAGGCGCGCCGTACGCAAAGCCGTCTACCAAGCGCTCGGAGGCACCAAGCTGCACTCCTCGTCCCTGCTCGCCTATGCCCGAAGCCTGCAGCGCAGCGCGGACCGAGCGGGATTGCTGGCATGCGGAGAGATCGGCACCGGGCTCGCGGTGCTGCTGAACCAAGAGCTGCATCCCGAAGCGCTGAGGATGTCTTCCCGCGGCCTCGATCTTCTACGCTTCTGGCTCGACGCCGACTCAGCGCTGTGGGGGAGCCATGGCTGAGGACGACGTGTCGCGGGCAAGCCGCGAATCGGAGCCTGTGTCGTTCGACATCGATGACGACGCGATCGCAGCCTTGCTCGACTCCTTCGTCGAAACCGAGGCGGGAAGTCTGGCGAAGCACACGAGTCGTCCTCCGGACCCCTCGGACTCCGGCGCGCTCGCGGCGCAAAGGACCGTCTTCGAGCACAGCCCGCGACACGAGGCGCTGCCCCTGGTCGGCGATACGCCCGACGCCATGAAGCGGCGCATCGCGCTCCTCGAAGCGCTCGGACAACGCGCGGTCGGCTCGGCGCGCGCGCGGCTTTTGACGTCCGCGGGCGAGCTCTGCGAGCGACTCGGAGACGACGAGTCCGCGAAGCACCACTACACCCAGGCCCTGTCCGCCGACGCGCGCGACGTCGTCGTTCTGCGCGCGCTTCGACGACTCGCCATGCGCCAAGGCGACTGGAGCGCCGCGGCGGACGCCCTGGAAAAAGAGGCCGCGCTGGAGCTCAGCGCCGCCGATCGAGCATCGGCGCTCAACCTGCTTGCGCGTATTCAGCTCTCGAAACTCCACGACCCGGCGGCCGCCGAGCAGGCGGCCGCACACGCGGCCGAGCTTCGAAAGGACGACTTCGTCGCATGCATGCTCGTGGCCTCAGCGAGGCTCGCGCGCTCCGATTCAGGTCGCGCGGCAGACGCTCTGACTAGCGCGGCGGCGCGCTGGCCACGAGCCGAAGCCGAGGCGGTGCTGCTCTTGCACGCAGCGGAGCTCAAGGAGAAAGCGGGCGCTCTCGAAGAGGCGAGAAGCCGATACGGCCGCGTGCTCGAACTTCAGCCCACCCTGCTCGCGGCGCATCTCGGCGTCGTTCGCACCAGCCGCGGGCTTGGCCAAGATGACACGGCAATCGAAGCGCTGCTCGCCGCTGCAGCACAGGTCTCGGGCCGGTTCGCCTCCGCCCTCCGTCGAACCGCGGCGAGCCTGAGCCGGCGCAGCGGCTCTCCCGAGGCGGCGGTCGCATTGCTCGACAAAACCAAAGACACGGCTTCTCTTTGGACGCTTGCTGAATCGGCCGCACTTTGCGGCGACACTCAGAGCATGATCGATGGGCTCGCCGCGAGCGCTTCTGATGACACTCCGGAAATTCGGGCCATCGGATCCGGGCGGCGCGCGCGGCTTCGGGCGGAGCGGGGTGAGCGAGAAGGTTTCGAGCTTGCTTCCGGAGAAGCGCAAGAGGAGCCGCGCTTGGAAGCGTACCTGCAGGCCTGGAAGCGCCTGGTTGAAGCCGATTCCGGCGAGGAAACCGGGGTCCGCCGATGGCTCGAATCGATGCCGGGCACGGAAACGAGCGTCGCCTCGAGCTTGCTTCAGGCGGACGAGGCAGCGCACATCCGAAATGGAGAGGCGTTCTTCGAAGCTCTCGAAGCGGAGCTCGATGGCGCACCCGAAGAGCTGGCGGCCGGCGCAGCGCTCGCCGTCGCTGAAATGGCAGCTGCCTGCGGCGGGATCGACCGTGGCCGCGCTCTGCTTCGCGCCGAGGAACGGGTGCCGGGCGACCCAATGATCGTCCGAGCGCTCCTGCTCGAAGACGATGACCCCGCGCGGAGCAGTCGGCGCTGGATGGACGAAGGGCACGCCGCCAGTGGCGCGCGCAGCGCCTTCGCTCTCACGATGGCCGCGAGGCTCGCTGAGCCTGGGTCCGAGGAAGCAAAAACCGCGTGCGAAGCCGCATTGGCGGAAGAAGTCGATTACCTGCCCGCCCTCTGGGAGCTGGAGGACCGGCTGGGCGCACACGAGGCTCGGGCGACCAGCGCGGCACGGCAAGCGGCGCTCGGCTCAACAGACCAAGCAGCGAGCTGGCTGCGTGCTTCGATGTGGGCTCCGTCCCGCAGCGACCGCCTGAAGTATGCGGAAGCGGCATTGAACCGGGCCGCGCCCGATCCACTCCTCGTCGAGCACCTCATCGAGGCGGCCGGCCGAGATACGGAGACTGCCGGTGAGCTCATG
>Ga0209456_10000682_pt1 | contig 17792 bp, 11 predicted proteins | sample COG_11_FD_184755 | JGI IMG/M metagenome (GOLD analysis project Ga0209456, IMG submission 184755) | Pelagic marine sediment microbial communities from the LTER site Helgoland, North Sea, for post-phytoplankton bloom and carbon turnover... | ecosystem: Environmental > Aquatic > Marine > Neritic...
TACGGTAAAGATGTTTGCCCACGCCGCACACGAGGACGACTACGCCCGGGCGAGCATGGGTGCTTTTCTCGACAACGTCTATTTGCAGATGCGTTTGTCTACGCTGTTGACCGCCACATTGAACTGGCTCAACGCCGCCCTGCTCTTTTCGGTGGCCGCGATGTCGATCTGGCTGTGGCACCTCGGGACGATCACGACCGGGGCCATCGCGTTTGCCGTGGGACTGGTGTTGAGGCTGCAGGGGATGTCACAGTGGATACTGTGGGAGATCTACGCGCTTTTCGAGAATGTCGGAGTGGTGCAGGACGGCATCCAAACCCTATCCCGTGACAGAAAGATCGTGGACGTTCCGAATGCCCCGATGCTGGATGTGCGCGAGGGAACTATCCGCTACGATGCAATCCATTTCAACTACGGCAAGGTCAGGACGGATATCGCCTCCGGCGTGATCGACGATTTCTCGTTCACGATTCAAGCCGGGGAGAAGATCGGGTTGGTGGGGCGATCCGGTTCGGGCAAGTCCACGCTGGTCAGCCTGCTACTTCGCTTCTACGACCTGGAGGCAGGCAGAATTCTCATCGACGATCAGGATATCTCAAGGGTGCAGCAGGACAGCCTCCGTTCCGAGATCGGCATGGTTACCCAGGACACCTCCCTGATGCATCGCTCGGTCATCGACAACATTCGCTATGGCCGCAGTGACGCGACGATGGAAAAAGTGATCGCCGCCGCGAAAAAGGCCCATGCCCACGAATTCATCGTCGGCCTGGAGGATGCCATGGGGAGAACCGGCTATGAGGCGCATGTCGGCGAGCGCGGCGTGAAGCTGTCGGGCGGGCAGCGGCAACGCATCGCCATAGCGCGCGTGCTTTTGAAAAACGCACCCATCCTGGTACTGGACGAGGCCACCAGCGCCCTTGATTCAGAGGTCGAGGCCGCCATTCAGGAGAATCTCTACAGCCTGATGCAGAACAAGACCGTCATTGCCATCGCCCACAGGTTGTCGACCATCGCGGCCATGGACCGCCTGGTGGTCATGGAGGCCGGAAAGCTCATGGAGCAAGGGTCGCACGAGGAACTGCTCCGGCACCGCGGCCACTATGCCAATCTGTGGGCGCATCAGTCCGGCGGTTTTCTCACCGAGCAGGCGTTCGATGGACCAATTGCGAACCGCATCGACGTGCCCGCGACCTGAAGGCGATGGGCTCCAGCCAAAGTATCGGTCTTCGTGTTGTTACCGGCTGATATATGTTGAATAATCCGCCACTAATTAAGGACCCGTTGACTGCCGGTCCGAACGGATTAACAATAATTCGGGGAAGATGCTGATCAACGCGAGGCCGAGTCATTGCGAACGAAGTGAAGCCATCCAGTGTCGCTGGATTTCCATCGCGCATGGAGTGCGACGTCGCTCCGCTCCTCGCAATGACCAACCATATCAGATCAAACCAGAGTTTTCGTAGACAAGTTAAGTGCACTACTCCGCTTTTTCCATTTTTTGGCAGGGCCTCAAGGGCCACACGGGCTGGAAACCCATGTGGCGCGATCCCGAACCCCGACAGGAATACGACATCATTATTATCGGCGGGGGCGGCCACGGCCTCTCCACGGCGTACTATCTCGCCCGCGAGCACGGACTGACCAACATCGCCGTGCTGGAGAAGGGCTGGATAGGCAGCGGCAATGTCGGACGCAACACCACCATCATCCGTTCGAACTACATGCTGCCGCCGAATACCCACTTCTACGAGAAGTCGATGCAGCTTTGGGAGGGTCTTGAGCAGGACTTCAACTTCAACGCCATGGTCAGTCAGCGCGGCGTAATCAATCTGTTTCATTCCGATCCCCAGCGCGATGCGTTCGCACGCCGGGGCAACGCCATGCGGCTGGCCGGGATCGACGCCGAACTGCTGGATCCGGATCAGCTGCGCGAGTTGGTGCCCATACTGGATTTCGACAACGCACGCTTTCCGATCCAGGGCGGACTGATGCAGCGGCGCGGCGGCACCGTTCGGCATGATGCGGTGGCGTGGGGCTACGCCAGAGGTGCGGACAGCCGGGGTGTCGATATCATCCAGAACTGCGAGGTCATGGACATCCGCGTAGAGGGCGGCAGGGCGGTGGGAGTTCAAACGTCCCGGGGGTACTTCAAGGCGAACAAGATCGGCATCGCGGTCGCCGGCCACACGTCCCGCCTCGCGCGGATGGCCGGCATCGAGCTTCCCGTGGAAAGTCATGTGCTGCAAGCTTTCGCCAGCGAAGGAATCAAGCCCCTCATCGACACGGTGGTCACCTTCGGCGCGGGGCATTTCTATATTTCACAGTCCGACAAGGGCGGCCTCATTTTCGGCGGCGATCTCGACGGCTACAACTCCTACGCCCAGCGCGGCAACCTGCCCATGATGGAACACGTGATGGCGGGCGGCATGGCCGTCATGCCCGCTATCGGACGGTTGCGGATGCTGCGCCACTGGGGCGGCATCATGGACATGAGTTTCGACGGCAGCCCGTTCATCTGCAAGACCGGCATAGAAGGGCTTTATCTCAACGGCGGGTGGTGCTACGGCGGATTCAAGGCGACGCCGGCATCCGGCTGGTGCTTCGCCCACACCATCGCCCGGGACGAACCACACCCTCTCAACGCCGCCTTCACCATCGACCGCTTCGAAAAGGGTCGCATGCTCGACGAGAAGGGCGTCGGGCCGAATCCCTGGATCCAGTAGGCGTCGATCGTGCACAGGATCAACTGCCCCTGGTGCGGCACGCGGGACGAAGCCGAGTTTCAATACCAGGGCGATGCCACGGTGACGCGACCCGATGCGGACGCGCCTGAGCAGGACTTTTTTCGCTACGTGTATATCCGTGACAATCCCAAAGGCTGGCACACGGAGTGGTGGCATCACATTGGCGGCTGCCGCCAATGGGTCAAAGTCGTGCGCAACACGCTGACCCACGAGATCGCCGCCTGCGGCGGACCTCACGACGATCTCGAGGTCCCGGGCGGGGAGGGCGGATGAGCACGCAGATCAATCGACTCGCTACGGGCGGCCTCATCGAAAGAGGCAAGCCTGTCGGGTTCAGTTTCGACGGCAAAACCTATTCCGGCTATGCCGGTGACACGCTCGCCTCGGCGCTGCTCGCCAACGGCATCGCGCTCCTGGGGCGGAGCTTCAAATATCACCGTCCCCGCGGCGTGCTTTGCGCCAGCTCCGAAGAACCGAACGCGCTGGTCGAACTGAGGACGGGCCCGCGCCGGGAGCCGAATACCCGCGCCACCATGGTAGAGATTTTCGAGGGACTGGAGGCGCGGAGCCAGAACCGGTATCCATCGCTCAAAGTCGATCTGGCGTCCGCCAATCAGCTGTTCGGAAGATTTTTCACCGCGGGGTTCTACTACAAGACCTTTATGTGGCCCGCGTCGTTCTGGGAGTCGGTGTACGAGAAGCTGATCCGCCGCTCCGCCGGATTGGGCCGGGCGGCCGTCGATCCGGACCCCGACCACTACGAGCACGGGCACGCGCATTGCGACGTGCTCGTCGTCGGCGGCGGCCCCGCCGGTCTGGCGGCGGCCCTGGCGGCGGCGGAGACGGGCGCGCGCGTACTGGTTGCCGAGGAAATGCCGCACATGGGCGGCAACCTGTTACTGCACAGCGAGGTGATAAACGGTGTTCTGGCTTCGGACTGGGTGCGGCAGGCCGTGGAGACCTTGTCGGCCCTGCCGGATGTGACGCTCATGCGGCGCACGACCGTGGCCGGGTACTACGATCACAATGTCCTGGTGGCCCTGGAACGCGTCAACGATCATGTGGCCGTGCCGCCGGCGCACCAGCCGCGTCAGCGGCTGTGGACGATCCGTGCCGGTGAAGTGGTGCTTGCGACGGGTGCGCACGAACGCCCGATGGTGTTCGACGACAACGACAAACCGGGCGTCATGCTGTCTTCCGCGGTGCGACGCTACGTCGATCGCTATGCCGTCGCGCCGGGCCGGCGCTTTGCGGTCTGCACCAACAACGACGACGCCTACAAAACCGCCATGCTGCTGAAGAAAAACGGTTTGCGCGTCCCGGTCATCGCGGACGTTCGGCTCGATCCGGGCCCGGTAGCGGAGGCGGCACGGGCGGAGGGTATCCGGGTCGAGACCGGCATGCTGCCGATGAAGGCGCATGGACGTCATCGGGTGTCCTCGCTGTCTCTCCAGCGGCCGAGCGGATTGTTCGCCGAAAAAGTCGAATGCGACTGCGTCACGGTGTCGGGAGGGTACTCACCCGATGTGCACCTGGCCAGCCAGACCGGCGTGCCGCCGATATGGCGCGAGGACATTCAGGGATTCGTGCCGGATACGCCGATTCGACGGGAGCGTTCCGCCGGCGCCAGCCGCGGTACCTTCGACCTTACCGGCTGTCTCAAGCAGGGCCACGATGCCGGTCTCAGCGCGGCGAAGGCCGCGGGCTTCAAGTCCTCGGTTTCGTCTGATGCCCCGACGGCCACGGCGGAATCGCCGACACCCAACCAGCCCATGTGGCGCGCCCCCGGCACCGGCAAGGCCTTCGTCGATTTTCAGAATGACGTCACCGCGCAGGACATCCACCAGGCCCGGCAGGAAGGCTACGTGTCCGTAGAGCACACCAAGCGATACACCACGCTGGGCATGGCCACGGACCAGGGCAAGACCTCGAACGTGAACGGTCTGGCGCTGCTGGCCATGGCGCGCGGACAGAACATCCAGTCGGTTGGGACGACGCGCTTCCGGCCGCCGTATTCGCCGATCGCGATCGGCGCCTTTGCCGGCCACGAGCGCGGCAAAACCTACCAGCCGGTGCGCCGCAGCGCCATGCACGCCTGTCATGAGAGGCTGGGTGCGACCTTTGTCGAGGCCGGTCAGTGGCTGCGGCCCCAGTACTACCCACGTCCGGGCGAGGACATCATGGCGGCGATCTGGCGCGAGACCGATCAGGTGCGCAAGACCGTCGGCATGTGCGACGTATCCACACTGGGCAAGATCGACATCTTCGGCAGCGACGCCGGGGAGTTCCTGAACCGGGTTTATATCAATGGTTGGAAGCTGCTGCCGGTCGGCAAGGCCCGCTACGGCCTGATGCTGCGCGAGGACGGCTTCGTGTTCGACGACGGTACGACATCGCGGCTGGCCGAAGATCATTATTTCATGACGACCACGACGGCCAACGCGGCCAGGGTGCTTGCGCACCTGGAACACGCATCGCAGGTGCTGTGGCCCGATCTGGAGGTGCATTTCTGTTCGGCTACCGAGCAGTGGTGCGGGGTGGCGGTTGCGGGACCGAACTCGCGCAAGGTGCTGGCGGACGCGTTCGACGGCGCCATTGATCTCTCCAGTGAAGCGCTGCCTTTCATGGGCGTCAGGGAATTCGGCTGGAACGACGCCCGCGCTCGTATATTCCGCATCAGCTTCTCCGGGGAACTGGCCTACGAGGTCAACGTGCCCTGGCGATTCGGTGAAGCCATGTGGCAGGCGATTTACAGCGCCGGCGTTCCTCACGGCCTTATTCCCTACGGCACGGAGGCGTTGGGTGTGCTGCGCATTGAAAAGGGACATGTCGCCGGTAACGAACTCGACGGTCGATCTACTGCAGCCGACATGGGATTGGGCCGGATGATGTCCACAAAGAAGCACTACATCGGTCTGCCATTGTCGCAACGCGAAGGCATGGTCGATCCGGACCGTCCCGCCCTGGTAGGCTTCAGGATGGTCGGCGGCGAAGGTCGATTACGCGGCGGCGCCCACCTGGTCGAAGATCCGGAAAAGGCGAGCACGGAGACCAGTCTCGGCTGGTTGACCTCGGTGGGAAACAGCCCGGCCGTCGGTACCTGGATCGGTCTCGGCTACGTCAAGGGCGGTCTGTCCCGCAAGGGCGAGCGGCTGTATGCCGTCTACCCGCTGAAGGATGAAGCGGTGGAGGTCGAAGTCTGCCATCCGGTATTCGTCGATCCCGACGGGGAGCGGCTGCATGGCTGATTCGTCATCGACTTTTAGTGCGGTCTTTCCGCTGGATGGCGTCGCGGAGCCGAAGTCCTCGGAGCAGATCGAGCTGTCGGTCGTTCCGGGTCTGACATTCGTACAGCTGTTTGCTAGAAATGGCAAAGCGTCGAAAGTGTGCAAACGGCTCGACATCGGCGGCAAGCCCGGACACGCGACCGTGCAGAACGAATTTACCGCGCTGCCGCTGTCGCCGGGGCAGTGGATGCTCGTATCCGGGGAGTCGACGCACAAAGGCGGCCTCGCCGCCTATATCGCCGCCCGTGTCGAAGACCGGGGTTATCTGTCCGAGCAGGGCGATTCCCGGGTCTGCATTCGGTTGCGCGGTCCAAAAGCACGCCGTGTGATGGCCAAGGGCTGCCGGCTCGATTTGCATCCCAATGCCGCGAGAACCGGATTTTGTGCCCAGACCGTCATGGCGCAGGTGGGTGTTATCCTTCACCAGGTCGATGAAACCCCGACTTACGATCTACTGGTTTACTCGGGCCTTGCCCGATCATTCTGGAAGTGGATCGCGGAGGCGGCCGCCGAGTTTGCGGGCTGACTTAAAAAAAGGGGACAGACCCCATTTGCTACGGCAAATGCGGCAAATGGGGTCTGTCCCCTTTTTTATTCCCAAATGGGATCTGTCCCCTTTTTTACTTTGCCTGACGCTGGGCGCTTGCGCGACCCTGCCCACCGATTTCGAGCGCGAGGAGTCTTATGCCTATGCGCCGGTAGCCGGCCTGGTCGCGGGTGAGAACTTCAAGCGGGAACTGGATGCCCATCCCGGTCAGTCGGGCTACGACCTGCTGGACAACGGTCTGGATGCTTTCGTGGCACGGGCAGTTCTGGCGAACCGGGCATCGCGCAGCATCGATGCACAGTATTACCTGTTTCACAACGATCTGACAGGGCGGCTGTTTGTCGACCAGCTGCTGAAAGCGGCGGAGCGGGGCGTGCGGGTCAGACTGTTGATCGACGACATGGCGGCGGAAGGCCGGGACCTGATGGTCGCCGTGTTCGACAGCCACCCGAATCTGTCAGTGAGAATTTTCAACCCGTTCAGCCGATCCGCGCCCAGGGCAACCCAGTACGTTACGGGCTTCGGGAAGGTCACACGCCGGATGCACAACAAGACGTTTACGGTCGACAACCAGATCTCGGTGGTCGGCGGCAGAAACATCGGCGATGAGTACTTCGATGCCAATTACCAGCTGGTTTTCAGCGATCTCGACGTGATGGTCGCCGGCCCGCTGGTTCGGGACATTTCCAGATCGTTCGATCTGTACTGGAATCACGAGCTCACCTATCCGATTTCAGTGCTCAATCGCGCGCCGGTTACGTTGGATCTGATCGCAAACAGCCAGCAGGACCTCGAAGCATTCGTGGCCGAGCAGCGCGATTCGGATTACCTGCGGGCCATGCGGGACTCCGACCTCGCCCGTCGCATCAGAGACAACGATGTCGATCTCTACTGGGGAGATGCCAGAGTGGTCTATGACCACCCTGAAAAAATACTGTCCGGACAGGACGCCGAGAAGTATCACCTCGCTCCCGCGCTGCGTGAGTATTTCAGGAACGTCAGGGAGGAGCTGGTCATCATCTCGCCCTACTTCGTTCCGGGCAAGGCGGGCACAGCGCTGTTCAAAGACCTGGCGGACAGAGGTGTGCGCGTGCGCGTCGTTACCAATTCACTCGCCGCGACCGATGTCGCTATAGTCCATGCCGGCTACATGCGTTATCGCAAGCGTCTGCTCCGCGCCGGCATCGAGATTCACGAGACGGACACGAAAGCGCGGGCGACCCTGCGCGGGTCGTCCGGCCTGCGCGGCTCGACGAAAGCCAGTCTGCACACAAAATCTTTTGTCTTCGATCGCAAGCACGTGTTCATCGGCTCGCTCAACCTGGATCCGAGGTCCCTCAAAGAGAATACGGAGATCGGCCTGATACTGGATTCCAGCGACGCGGCGCGGGAGATGATCGAGTGGTTCGAAAGCTACACCGAAAATGAGGCGTTCTCTCTGGGTCTGGTCAAAGACGACCGGGGTTACGATCAGCTCAGATGGTATAGACTGCAGGGTAGCGACGCAAAGACCTGGCGAACCGAACCGCACGCCAGTTTCTGGCTGCGTTTCATGGTTGGATTGGCACGGATACTACCCATCGAGTCGCAGCTTTGAAAAATTTCAATGGGTAGATACTTTTGATCCAGGCCCGAAGCTAGATTCATTGGATGGTATGTTACGAAAATCAATAGAACGACACCCGACCCGTTGGTATGGATTCTTTGCGGTGATCCTGTCCTTCTCGATGTCGGTGTTTATCCCCGGTGTCGTGTATGCGGAACAGGAGGGCGTATCTGAAGGCCCGGGAGTCGACGCGTCGAGCGATTCGGAAAAGACGGCCGGTGGTGCTGCTGCCAATCAGGAAACAGACGTCGCGCCGACCGAAGCTCAAGAACGGGAACTGCAAGCGACCGAGGACCCGCTGGCCGCCAGTCAGGCGCGGCGTGAGGTCGATCGGGCGGACGACAAACCCACCGTGGAGGAGCGTACGACCGGATTCGATCTCTACGGCAGCCTGCGGTTTCGCTACCAGGAGCAGCAGGATGAAGCATCGTTTCAGGACAGTGGGTCGCGCGCGGGCATAAACTTTGATTGGCAGTTTCGGGAGGGTGCGTACTTCTTTGCACGATACGAGGCCGGTTTCAATTTGATAACCGGGATCGAAAATCTCACTTCGGGCAAGGGGACCAGTGACAATTTCGAAAGCAGCGTCTTTACGCGCCTGGGCTACGTCGGCCTGGATATCCCCGGATTCACGGTCCTTTCCGGGAAAAACTGGTCCACCTATTACGCGATCTCCGAGCTCACGGACCGGTTCATAAACACCGGAGGAAGCGCCAGCGGCACCTACAATGCCCAGACGGACGGGGGCCCGACCGGGCCCGGCCGTGCCGACGATGTCATTCAGTTAAAGCTGTCAACCGGATTCCTGCCACACACTTACATCAAGCCGTTCGATCTCAATGTCCAGTTCCAATCGGGGAACCCGATCCCGTTTGGCGATGGCGCGGAGTACGAGGGGGCGTTTGGCATCAGTGCGCTTATGACGACGCAGAAGGACTTCACCATCGGGCTCGCCTACAACTACGCAAAAGTCGATCTCGAAAACAATCCTTCACTGCGGGATATCGGCATCAAGGGCGATGCCCAGGCGGCCATCATCGGGACACGCGGATTCGGAGAACGCTGGTATGCGGGCATGATAGTTGCCAGATTGTTGAATCACGAAACCACCGATCAGGGCATCTACTTCGATGGCTGGGGCACCGAACTCTATGCACAATATCAATTAAAGGACCGGTGGTGGCTGGCCGGTGGCTACAACCATCTTAAACCGGATTCGGGCCAGGATCGGGCTGGGGATTACCGCGTGAGCTACGGTGTTTTAGAACTAAGATACACATTCGACGACTTCAGACGCATGATCTTTGCGAATATTCAACTCGAAGACAGCCGCAACGCCGACGGCACGCGCGATGGGAACATCTATACTATTGGCGTGCGGTGGGACCTCGCAAAGATCGGATGGCACCCTTCCGCCAGCAAGAACTGAACCGGAGATTGTGGACTATTTGAGGTTGGCACAATCCTATAATAGGTAAGGAATTCACATTGGATTTTTGTCGGTACGACCCTTACTTTTCCTGCGCGCCACCAATGTAGTGTAAGCCGTAATCGCCAAGCTGTGGGGCTGCCCCTGCCGTGATTGGGTCTCGCTCTTACAGGGCTTTGTAGATTGTCTTCTTAGTAATTGAAACGAGATCGTATTACAATGATCACCGGCCTTAATCGCCAACTCTGTTCAAACATTCATCGACAATCTGATGTACCAACGTTGGTTGAATCAACCCTTTACAGAAAACCATAGCAGCGGCGTCCCGCCGAGATCGATCGGCGCGAGACGCGCCTCCTACCATGAAATTGAACTCCACCAATGTTGTAGGAGCGGCGCCCCGCCGCGATGAATCGGCGCGAGCCGAGCCTCCTACCATGAAATTGAACTCCACCAATGTTGTAGGAGCGGCGCCCCGCCGCGATCATTCTTGAACAATATGCAATCGTGAATCGGCATTCGGTGATGCAGTTTACAATCGGCCTGGAGCGCGGCCTCACCCGGTTCTACCGGGTGCTGATGTACAAGGACATCTGGCTGTACCTGTGCGCGGCGTTGTCGGTGTACCTGCTGGGCGCGGTCCCATTCGACCGCGTGCTGCGTGAAGACGCTTACAACTTCGTCGTCAAGGGAATGGAAATCGCGCACGGCGACTTCAGCCTGGACCGGGCGCAGGTCATCGGGTGGCCGCTGATGCTGGGCTCGATTTTTTCGTTTCTCGACGTGTCCGACGTGTTCGAAGCGATGTTCGTCGCGCGCTGGACGGCCATCGCGATCTTCGCGCTGTGCGTGTTCGTCCTCGGCAGGATCTGCTTGAGATTGTTCGGGCGCGAGGGTTATCACGGCCTGGTCATCGCGATCGTGCTGGCCTTCATGTTCGCCTATCGAACCGGAGACGCCGCGCGCAGCGCATTGGCGGAATCCTTGATCGTGCTGTGCACGCTGGTCGTGACTTGGCTGTTGCTGAAAGCCTGTACCACCGACCGGATAAGGCTCGGCTACGCGGCGCTCTCAGCCGCCGTGTCGGGAATCGCCTACTACGTGCGCCCCTACGGCCTGTTTTTGTTCGCGGCGCTCTTGCTGGTCATTCTCTTGGTCTCGCGCAAGCATCGTCGCCGGATGGTGACCGCCGGTCTGGTGGCGATCGGCGTGTTCGTCATCGTGACGCTGCCGGATCTCTACGCCCGATACATATCGTTCGGTTCACCATTGGACTACGGGTCCAACTCCAAATACTTCGTGGATCACTATGAGCATGTATGGGCAGACAATGTTGCCGCACCGTCGCTTTGGCAATACCTCACATCGCACGATTGGGGGCAGTACTACCATAAGTTCATCCGCGAGGGTATCCTCGTCGTTCTGTACTACCTCTGGATCGGTCTGCTTCCGGTCGCATGGATCGCACTGTCGATCGCGGGTGCGGTCAGCATATTTCGAAGCGGAAGACGGGCGCTGTATTTCGCACCGCTGGCCGTGCTGGTCTCCGTTGCGGGCATGACCATTGTCTTTCACATCTACGGCTCGATAAGGCACTTGATATATCTGGTGCCGCTGCTGCTGATCACGGCGGGGGCCTTCTTCTTCGTTCTCGACCGGGCCAGGTTCGATATCAAGAACATCGCCGGCACCTTCATGATCGCATTCGTCCTCGCCACGGTGCCGGGCATTTACGGATTGCATCCGGATCGGATCGAGATCCCCGAGGTCAAGGACCTGTTGTCCGCATTAACCTTGACGTGCTCGCGTTGCTGGCAGCGTCGACGTTGGTGTTCCCACCAATCTCAGCAGGCCTGTATTTCCTGGAACCGCCTGCTGCACGACGGGAGGTGGGGGGATCAGCAGTTCATTCCAGATGGCTGGATCGAGTCGTTCGCGTCAACGCCTTATTATCCCAATCTGAGGTCCAGGGTCGATGGTTATTTTGGTGACAACTACCCCAAAGATATGTTCAAAGTGTTCGGTTCGGGTGGAAACTTTGCGTTGGTCTTGCCGATCTGCAATCTGATCGGGATAGGACCGGTCTGTCAACAAGTTCTTTATGGTCGCATTGGAGCGGGACTTTCTACGTAGGCTCTTCCTGGTATTACCGGGATATCTTGAGGGATAGCTGACTTCGTACTCCTGTGGCTATCGTAACGGATCGCTCTCGGTTATGGCTCCAAATGTCGCTCCGCCTCCATCGTTCCTGGCGTCGTTCCACGCCCCTCAGGGTCCGGTCGGTTTGAGCGGCGCATTCGGCCAGAAAGCCGGGTCGAGACGCCCACTAACTTTTCCCAGATATTCACGACGACAAATGTAGCGGTCGAGTAGAGATAGTAAAGCAGGTGCAGGCCGGCGGCCTTCGCGGTGAATATCAGACCGTTATTTTTCGCGAATACGCGAAACAACTCAAAGTTCAGAGCAATGAACGTGATGAGCGCGATAAGCGCCACAACAATAGCGGATCCTGGTGACCAGAAAGCCATGATACCCGCGGCAACCACTGTAATGGCCGCGATTGCGGCGATCCGGTGTTTAAAAGTGAGGTTGAGTTCATCGAGAATTTGACCTTCCCTGCTGATCAGGCGCGACCACGGAATTGCGCGTTGAAATATATCGATTTTCAGCAGCTTCCCGATCGTCCACTTCTTCAAGTGGGTAACATTGACGTCCCGACAGAGCAGAATCCGGCAGCCGGCCTTGCGCAAACGAACGCCAAGCTCAATATCTTCGATGGTGGGACGGATGTAGGCTTCATCGAAACCACCGACGACTGCTCTACTCCACCGACTCCTATGCCAAAACCATTATCTTCTGTGAAGACATCGATCACGCCGAACGCATACGTGCGGCCATAGTCAATGCTGCAGGCAAGATCGCTATCGACAATCCTAAATACGTGATGCGTATTACCGGCGATAGTTTTGAAGGCAAAGCCGAGCTGGATAATTTCATCGATCCGGAAAGCAAGTTCCCGGTGATTGCCACCACTTCAGAACTGCTCACGACTGGGGTGGACGCCAAAACCTGCAAACTCATCGTGCTGGATAAAACCATCAACTCCATGACGACCTTCAAACAGATTATTGGTCGAGGTACCCGTATTGAGGAAGAACAAAACAAGTACTACTTCACCGTCATGGACCTCAAGAAGGCCGCTGAGTTGTTTAAAGACCCGGGTTTTGATGGTGAACCGGTCGTTATTTATGAACTCGACGATAGCGATGACCCCGTACCGCCCGACCCCGTACCGCCCGACCCCGAATATCCTGACGACGATCCAGATGAGGGTGTTGAAGAGGAGCGCGGTGTCTATAAAGTCCGCGTCAGCGGCGTCGACGTCAAAGTCCTCGCCAAGCGCGTCGAATACCTAGGTCCTGATGGCGAGCTGATCACCGAGTCCTATCAAGACTACTCTAGGAAACAAATACGCTCGGAGTACGCTTCCCTCGATGACTTCCTGAGTAGATGGAACGGCGCCAAGAAAAAGGAAGCCATCATCAAGGAGCTTGAAGAGCACGGCATCATCCTGGCCAATCTGGCCGAGGAAGTTGGGAACGAATACGGTGATTTCGACCTCATCTGGCACATCGCCTACGACATGCCACCGCTCACCCGCCAAGAGCGCGCCAACAATGTCAAGAAACGTAATTACTTCACCAATTACGGCGAGCAGGCGCGGGCGGTGCTGGAATCGCTGCTCGATAAATACGCCGACGAAGGCATCACCACCATCGAAAGCCCGCGCGCGTTAAAACTTCGTCCCTTCGATCGCATGGGCACACCCATGGAAATCATCAACAACGCTTTTGGCGGCAAAGAAGAATATGAACAAGCCGTTCAAGAACTAGAACAAGAGCTCTTTTATATGGATAAATCTGCATGAGTAACGTCAACGGTATTATCAAGTCCATTCAGGACATCATGCGTAAAGAAGTCGGCGTCGATGGCGACGCCCAGCGCATCAGTCAGCTGGTGTGGATGTTTTTCCTCAAGATCTACGATGACCGCGAGGCCGAACTGGAACTGCTGGAAGACGATTACCATTCGCCGCTGCCGGAGGCACGGCGCCCAAGGCACAATCCGGGAATAGTCTACCCAGCTCCTCTTCCGAGGCCATTTCTACTGGTGCCTCAAAATGCCGCTTCAGCTCCGCGAAGTCCACATGTTCACTGGATGGAATCACCATCATCACGTAGTGGTCGTCCACTTTAACTACGACTACCTTGGCAACGGAATCAGCAGCTACATGCGCCGCCTGCACCGTCTCCATACTGCTACTCGTGTGCTTATATGCAACCAGTTCGTAGGTTGCATCTTGTGTCTTCAGATAACTTTGTAAGGTCGGTGAAATCGTCATGAGTGTTTCCTCTGCCAGCTAATACCATGTGGCTAAACATAACTCTTTACGGATAGTAACTATAAACCCCGTGTCTTGTATTGAAAAGGCCGTTGTTTGGGGATGAGGGTGTATGCGTCGCTGTCGAAACGCGTTGTTTGAGATGTGATTTTCGATTTAATCCGCAACGGGGATGGTTTAAGGTGAGCCAGCAGGATATTTACAGATATTCTTTCTAGGCACGAGCCCGTACGCACGATGGCGCACTTTGGATCGCTTCCTTGCGGTGGCGTTGTAGTCAAGGTCGATCCGTCTCGCTGGTCGTCGGCGGTGCCCGGGCTAAAGCGGATCGGGTGTGCGTCGAATTGGCCCGGTGCTCGAGATGATCGAGGATCCTTCGGATCACGACTGGGTCTTCGATACCGGCAATCACCTTGACAACGCCGCCGCACTGCTCACAGGTTTCGATACACATCTTGAATGTGCGCTTGAGGCGTTGCGCCCACGTCATGGCGGCGCGGTGTTGGGCGAGCGTTTTGGCTTCGTCGGTGGTTCGTTTACCGCGCCCGGCCGCTGTCCAATTTAGCCGAGAGCGGATTCCGCTACCTCGACCATCGTGCCGACCTGACCGTTGCGGTAGGAAGCCGGGTTACTGCCAGCTGGACCGGTCGGTCTAGGGCCTGCTCCAATTGTTTTGCGATCACTGTCAGATCACCAGTCTCGATGTTTTTGGAAGAAGAGATGGCCGCAGTGACCCGCAGCCGACCGTCGTCGTCTTCGACTACCGACCACTCGACCAGGCGTGCCTCCGCGCCGATTCCGGCCACATGCTGGGTGAGGTGATCACGCACCGCCGACTCTGCGCGCGTTTCTTTGATCTTGCCCACGGACAGCACAATCAGCTGCGAAAAGACCGCCAGAGTAACCAGACCCGCAACCAGAAACCCCCGCTGAAACGCCTGGTACCGTTTCGTATCACGTTCGCGGACGGGCGGTGGGTGAAAACCCAGAAGCGTGAACACGAGTCCGCTCGCGAGAGTGATGGCGGCGAGATTGGTCGCAAAAAGCAGAAACGCCCCGTAAGCACCCACGAGCATTCCCATCCCGGCGAACAAGCCAACGGTCGCGAGCGGCGGCACTAGAGCGACCGCGATAGCCACGCCGGGCAAAGCGGCGGACAAGTCTTTTCGGCACAGGGCGTAGGCGGCAGCGAACCCGGATACGGTAGCGACCAGAAAGTCGAGCACGCTCGGCTCGGTCCGGGCCAGCATCTCGGTAGTCGGTTCGTTGCCGATGTTGAGAATGCCCATCAGCAGGCCGACCAGTATGGCCAGGAGAATACCTCGCAGCGAGGCCTTTGCCGCCGATCCGAAGAATCGAAAGTCACCCTGGACGATGGCCAGCCCCATGCCGATGATGGCTGACATCAGGGGAGCAATCAGCATCGCACCGATGATGACCGCCGGACTGTTCAGGATCAGTCCGACGGACGCAATGCTGGCCGACGCCCCGATCATGATGAAAAAGTCCTGGGTCGGGCGCGCGGAGCGGCGTATTTCCCGGTAGACATCGATCCTTTCATCGGAGCTCAGGGTCGGCAAGAATCGGTCGCCGCGGGTGAACAAACTGGAGAGCAGAACTCCGAACCATCCCTGATATGCTCGAAGCACGACGGAGGACTTTGTCGTTTGGTGAATGAGCGCGCGTTGCACCTTAGTCAGGATAAGAGTGGCTGTATCCCCCATGGCGGCCCGCAGAAACACGAACCCCTGGCCCACACCCATCACAATGATGTCGTGATGCTCCGCCTCATCCACTAGGAGATCGACCGGCTCCGGGCCGATCAGCAGTTTGGAGACGACACGCGTATCATCCGCCCATTCGGACAGGGCCTCGTTCAGCTCCCGTTCCTGACCCTGATGCTCCGTATCTTCCATCGGGCTCGCAACCACCATCGCCGCCGTAACAGTTGCATCCGGGTCGAGATCCAGCGCCGTGCGTATGGCGAATCGTGAGTTCTCGTCATCGCTGAACGGCACCAGCATGCGGAATCCAGTATGATCAGGCTTGAGCTCGGATTCCCGTTTCACAATGGCGACAGGGCATTTGATTCGTTGCATCAAGGGATCCAGCTCTTTACGCACCAAACTTCGCCCGCCCGCTTCCACGCCCAAGACCACCAGGGTCGGGGGGTGTCCGCGCAGCCGTTGGGACACTGTCTTGACCACGTCCGGCAATGTGATCACCTGCGTCTCGATCCGATCCGGCTCGTAGTCGGGCGGAATTGCCATCCAGTCGGGCTCCGAGCCGTTCTCGGCCACCACGAACAGGAGCAGGGGCTCATTGCGCGCCGTAGCGAGTCGGTATGCACCGCTCAGCAGCGGCAACCACTGCTCTTGGCGATCGACGACAACAACGATACCGCTGGGCTGATAGACTGCCTTTCTCGTCACGGAACTGACCAAGTCACCAAGATGTGTCTTTGGAGCACTTCAGATTAGAACTCGAGGTGCGATTTGATACAAAGCGAAGGGTTTATACTACTACAACTGGAGGATTCCCTTTCGGCCAATTGTGTTGAAAAAGTAGGGCAGAATTCTATTGATTTTCAGTGGATTTCGATGGGTTGAGCATGAGTCTTCCGTTTGTTACCGGATTGGGGCGGACGTATTTTTAAGTGTGGAGACACCCTGCTGCGTACCTATTTGTTTGAAGCAGCGGGCGCACTACTTACTCGAACCCAGAAGATGAATTCGCGAACTTCCCCAGCGGATCAATCCGTGAGGCGCGCATCCGTGTTGCCGATGACCCTGAAAGTGTCTACGCTATGCGGCTGCAGGTGGGCTCGCAATGGCTGGACGAACTAGGTTGGTAAAGATATGTTCTCGTTGTCAAAGAATTCATGCGGCGCCACCGCACACCGTAATCCACTCGGCTCGGCGCGACAGGAATCGTTCCGCCCGGGCCAAAGGTGTTGACGTTGCCATGCGACAGATAGTAGTGCTGGTCTTGCTGGCCGCGTTCGCGTCTCCCGTTTTCAGCGCACAGGCCCTCCGCGTGGGCGTGCTGCAGGAGACACCCCTCGCATTCATGACAAAAAATGGCCGTTTCCACGGATTTGCCGTTGACGTGCTGCAAAATGTCGCCATGCTGCGGGGTTGGCAGATGGCGTATGAAACGGGGACCGAATCGGAACTCCTCGAAAAGCTCGAACGCCATGAGATCGATGTGCTGGCCAACGTGGCTTATGCCCCGGAGCATGCGAATCGAGTCCGGTACACGCAACACGCCTTGATCAACAACTGGGGGGAAATCGCGGTTCGGAACGATGCATCCGCCGAATCCCTGGCCGACCTGGACGGCAAGCGCATCGGCGTGGTGCGGGCCAGTCGCTTTGAGGAGGCGCTGCAGGATCTGCTGAACCGGTTCGGCATCGAGTCGGAGCTCGTGGCTTACCCTTCATTCGACGACGTCGCCAATGCCATCGTCGATTCAGATATTTATGCCGGGGCGCTGAGCCGGATATTCATGCTGCGCCGGGCGGATCACTACCAAATCAAGCGGGTGCCAGCCACCTTTGCGCCCCTGGAGATACGTTACGCCGCGGCCCGCCCGCCGCCTCCCGAGGTGCTGGAGGCGATAGAGGCGATAGACGAGTCACTCGGGGAAGGCAAAAGATCCGGGGCATCCTATTACTACGCAAGCTTCGACAAGTGGCTTCCGATAGACCGCCGCTACCATTTGCCGCGCCACGTGGTGTGGTCGCTGTACGTGATGGCGGCTCTGTTGGCTGGCATC
>Ga0209456_10000683_pt1 | contig 17790 bp, 15 predicted proteins | sample COG_11_FD_184755 | JGI IMG/M metagenome (GOLD analysis project Ga0209456, IMG submission 184755) | Pelagic marine sediment microbial communities from the LTER site Helgoland, North Sea, for post-phytoplankton bloom and carbon turnover... | ecosystem: Environmental > Aquatic > Marine > Neritic...
TGATTCTCGTCTTCATGATGGTGATGTGCCTCTACATCATCGGCGCGAAGTGGATCCGGCTGAAGCAGGTCACCGACCAGAGCCGAGGGTTTCTCGCGCTTTTTTGGGCCGAGGAGCGGACTCGCACTTGGAACGGCAAGGCGATGAACGAGATCCACAGCCAATCGGCGGGCTTTGACCGCTCGCCGGTCGCGACCGTGTTTCGCGCGGGCTATCGCGAGCTTGCGCGCATCGCTCGCGGGGGCCCCCCCTCCATCGCGGACATCGGCAACGTCGAGCGCGCCATTCGCCGGGCGCAGAGCGCGGAGATGACCCGGCTCGAGAACAAGGTCTCGTTCTTGGCGACCACCGCATCGACCGCGCCCTTCGTTGGGCTTTTCGGCACGGTCTGGGGCGTGATGAACTCGTTCATCGCAATCCATGGCGAGAAGAGCGCCGGGCTCGACGTCGTGGCGCCAGGCATCGCGGAAGCCTTGATCGCGACCGCGCTCGGGCTTGCCGCCGCGATTCCCGCCGTGATGGCCTACAACTACTTCGTGCGGCGCATTCGCGTCGTCGATAGTGAGACGGCTGCGTTCGCAAGCGACTATCTGAATATTATTCGTCGTCACTTGTTGGTGGACTAGGCGATGTCTTTTTCGAACGATGGCGGGGGACCGCAAAGCGTGCTCAGCGAAATCAACGTCACGCCGCTAGTCGACGTGATGCTCGTGCTCCTGATCATCTTCATGGTCGCTGCGCCGATGCTCACGACTGGCGTCAACGTCGACCTTCCAAAGGCCGACGCGCCTCGAATGGACATCGATCAGGACCAGCCGCTGATCACCGTACAGCGCGACCAACGCATCTTTCTCTTCGACGAAGAGGTTTCGCTCGACGTCCTGCGGCAGCGTCTGGTGACAGACGAGCGTATTCGCGAGGTGGACGAGGTGTTCGTGCAAGCGGACGAGCAGGTGCCGTACGGCTCCGTCGCACAAGTTCTCGCCCTCGTGCGCCAGGCCGGCATTGGAAAAATGGGGCTGGTCACCGACCCGCTCACCCGAGAGCCGAGATAAGCGATGCCCGGGGCGAGCGACTGGCGGGCCCTCTCACTTCTCGAGACGGAGCAGCCCACGCTGGCCGAAATCATGGGAGGCATTGGTTTCACACTTGCGGCGTTCGTGCTGACCCCTTCGCTAGCCTTGCTGAGCGCATTCTTGCTCGGCGGGCTGGGGACGATCTTTGGCGCAGGCGTCGAGGAGCTCCCGCCCCCGCCCATCGAAGTGATCGAAACGCGATTCGTCCGACTCGGGAAAAAGAGGCCACCTCGGAGGATGCCGAGCAAAGAAGTGCCAAACGTGCAGGAAACGGCGCCAGTCCCTCAGGCCCCAGACTCCGAGCCGATCGCTGCGGTGGCGACGGGGAACAACGAGAAAGGCCTCGCGAAGCCCAACAAGAAGCGCACGAAGCGCGACGAGGATCTTCTGTCCCAACTTGGCGCCCGGGCCGGCGCAATTTCTGACCTCTCCAAGGCGCCGGAGCTCGAGGGCGACCCAGACGGCATCGTCGAGGGCACCAAGGCCAGCGGAACGGAACGCGAAATCTACATCGGCAAGCTCTATTCGTACTTTCGAAGGGGTTGGCAGGTGCCCACCCAGATCACCGACGAAGAGCTTCAAAAGCTCGCCTGCATGGTCGAGCTTTCGATCACGAAAGATGGACGGGCAGCTGACTACGAAGTGAAACGTCCGAGTGGGAATGAAGCGTTCGATGAGTCCGTTCGTCGGAGGTTGCATCAGACAGAGGGGGCGAAGCTTCCGGAGCCTCCGGAATCGGTGGCCAACCAAATATTGGGGAAATCGGTCTCTCTGGTTTTCGTTGGGCGTCACGCTCGTTGAGGTTGCAAATGACTTGGATTGAAGCTCGAAATCGATGGATTGCTGAAGTGGGGATTCGCGGGGCGGGAATCGTCGCGCTTGCCGTTGGCCTGCTCGTCGTCTCGGCCTTGCCCGTCATCGGGCAGGACGAAGCGCCGCCGTTGCCAGAAGACAAAATCGTCGTCGAAATCGATGCGCCGGACGAAGACGTGTTTCGCATCGGGATTCCGAACCTGATCGGCGATGCCACGGTGCTCGCGGCGAACGGCGGGTCCATCCTGCAAAACGACTTCCGCTTGATGCCTGGCTTTCGCGTCATCGGCCCGAGCGCGGTCCGACACGATTCCGCAAGCTTCGGCCTTGGAGTCGACCTCGGCGCCTGGGCGGTGCTGGGCGCCAACGGCGTCATCAAGGGCCAGGTCTTTGGGACCGACGCCGGAATGAGCGTCGAGCTTCGTTTCTATGAGTCGAGCGGAGGAGCGGCGCCCGCGCTTCGTCGCACGTATCGAGGACCTTCGACCGAGCTCAGAAAGTGGATGCACGATTTCGTCAACCAGGTGATCGGCGTCATCACCGGAACGTACGGCCCGTTTGGTACCGAAATCGCGTTCGCACGGAAGCATGGGCCCGGACGAAAGAGCGTCTATGCCGCTGCGATGGACGGTTATGGCGTCCGGCGGGTGTCGAGCGGCGGCGGGGTCTCGATGCTTCCGTCCTTCGGGAAAGGCACGATTTGGTACACGCGAATGTCGAAGCAGGGGATGTTCATCACGAACACGCGTGTTGGAGGTCGGCGGATCATCGGCGGCAAAGGAATCACCATGTCGCCTTCGATCTGTGGCGAACGGGTCTACTTCTCTTCGTCGCGATCCGGGAACTACGAAATCTACAGCTCAAACCTCGACGGCTCCGGCCTGCGACGCTTGACCCGTAGCCGAGGAATCGACGTGAGCCCGACCTGTGGGCCCGGCGGCAAACTGGCGTTCGTATCGGACCGTCACGGGAGCCCGCAGGTCTTCACCATGAGCAGCAACGGGACGAATGTGCAGCGCGTGACGTTCCGCGGCAACCACAACCAAACGCCCGTCTGGTGCGCCGATGCGAAGCAGCCGCTCATCGCGTTCAGTGGTCGCGATGGCAATTTCGACATTTTCACTGTCAACGTCGAGACCCAAGAGTACACGCGGCTCACCCAAGGCCAGGGTGACAACAAGGACCCGGCCTTTTCGCGTGACTGCCGGCTGATCGCGTTCACATCGAACCGTCGGGGGTCGCCGGGCGTCTATCTTTCGGGCCAAGACGGGCTCGACCAAAATCAGATCATCGACGGCGTGGCCGAAACGGTTCGCTGGGCACGCTGAACGCGCGAATCTGGTATGCTGCCGGCCGATGGCGATCTGGAAGTTGGGCGGCCTCGCGGCAGTTGTGGTCCTCGGACTGGCTGCTTTCGGGCTATGGCGCGTCTACGGAGGCGGAAACCTTCATGCCGACGGTGAGATCACGGCGACTCCGCTCGACCGCGGCCTGTTGAGCGCGCGCCAAGATGAGCAGAAAGCCATCACGGGCAGCTCGGAGACACGCGTGCTCTTCGGCGATCTGCACGTGCACTCGACCCTGTCCGTGGACGCGTTCCAGTGGAGCCTGCCGTTGATGGGAGGCGAGGGTGTCCATCCCCCTGCCGATGCCTGTGACTTCGCACGCTTTTGCTCGCAGCTCGACTTCTACTCGCTCACCGACCATGCCGAGGCGCTGACTCCACGCACCTGGGACATGGTCCGCGAGTCGATTCGCCAATGCAACGCCGTCGATGCGCAGAGCGAGCAACCGGATGTCGTCGCGTTTGCCGGCTTCGAATGGACGCAGATCGGAACCACGCCTGAGACACACTTTGGCCACCGCAACGTGATTTTCAAGAACACGTCAGACGCACAGTTGCCGAGCCGGCCCATCGCAGCGCCAGGCCTCGCCTCGCAGGCCTTCCGCGATCGCGAAACGCTCCGAGCCAACTGGAAGATCCCGTTCAAGGCGTTTCCGAACAACCAGCCATACAACGACGCAGCGAAACACGTTCGGGAGATCGCACGTCTGTCGAATTGTGCCGAAGATCAAGCCTCGCCCGACCTTCCAGCCGACTGTCGTGAGTTCGCAAAGACTCCGGAATCGCTCTTCCAAAAGCTCGATGAATGGGGCTTCGATGCCATGGTGATCCCGCACGGCACGACCTGGGGCTTCTACACGCCTCCCGGGTACGACTACGACAAGCAGCTCGAGGCGAAACGCGACAACCCGAAGTGGCAGCCAGCGATCGAAGTGTTCTCCGGGCACGGGAACTCCGAGGAGTATCGAACGTATCGCGCCGCCGAGGAGGCCGAAGAGGGCTGGGTCTGCCCCGAACCCACCGATGATTTCGAGCCTTGCTGTTGGCGCGCGGGTGAGATCATCCGCAGTCGATGCGACGAGCCCCTTTCCGAAGAATGCGACCGACGAGTGTCCGCTGCCCGCGCCAACTATCTGCGGGTCGGGGTCGCGGGCTTCCTCACTCTCCCGGGCACCGATCTCAGCGACTGGGGCAACTGCGATCAGTGCACCGACTGCTTTCAGCCAAGTTATGCGTACCGGCCAGGCGGTTCGGTGCAGTACATCCTCGCGCGCGGCAGCTTCGAAGCGGGCGAGGTGCCGCGGCATGCAACTCTGGGTTTGATCGCGTCGAGCGACAACCATTCGGCTCGACCCGGCACGGGATATAAAGAGTACGAGCGTCGAAAGATGACCGAGGCGCGCGGCGTGGTGAATGAAGAGTGGCGAGAGCTGCTGTTTAGCGATGCGGAGAAGACGGATGAGTCTGTGGCGCTTTCCCCGGAGGCGGTGTTCGCCAGGCCGCCGTTTCGTCGCGTCTGGCTCGAGCGCCAAGCGTCGTTCTTTCTCACCGGAGGCCTCGTCGCGGTGCATGCCAAGGAGCGGACGCGCGATGCGATTTGGCAGGCAGTGTTCGACCGGGAGGTCTACGGGACGTCGGGCGACCGAATCTTGCTCTGGTTCGATCTCATCAACGCTGCGGAGGACCGTGCTCCGATGGGGAGTCAGCTCGCCTTCGATGGGATTCCGAGGTTTCGGGCTCGCGCCGCGGGTGCGTTTGCGCAGCTTTTCGGCTGCCCCGACGAGGTCACCGAGGCGCTCGGGGCGGAGCGCATCGGCCGAATTTGCGCCGGAGAGTGCTACCACCCTTCGGACGAGCGTCGCAGCATCACGCGCATCGAGGTGGTTCGTATCCAGCGGCAATTGGACGAGAGCGAGGCCGTCGAAGATCTCATCCAGGACCCCTGGCTGACGATACCCTGCCCGACGGATGCGGAAGTCTGCCAGGTCGAGTTTGACGACCCCTGGTACGCGTCGGCAGACCGAGAGGTGCTCTACTACGTGCGGGCCATCCAAGAGCCCACGGCGGCGGTCAATGCGGGCTTGCTCCGCTGTGAAGGCGAAGACTGCGACCCCTGCTATGGTGACTATCGAACACCCTTCGACGACGACTGCCTGTCGATGACGCAAGAGCGAGCCTGGTCCTCGCCGATCTACCTCAGCCAGCCGGCTAAGCCCGCAAGCCCTTAGCGGTCGTCGCAGTCCGCGGCGCCAAGTGCACGGATCCTGCGCAGATCTTTCTTCGCCTCGGGTACGAGCTTCGACCTCTTGTGGTTCTTCAGCAAAGCCTTGAGCGCGGTGCTTGCGTCGTTGCACGAGCGCACGTCCAAGAACGCTTTCGACATGTCGTAGAGCGTCTTGTCGAGGGCGTCACTCTTTCGGTACGTCGACAACACCTTTTGGAACTCCCCGAGCGCGGCCGCGGCCTGGGCCTGCTTCAAGTAACTGGAGCCGATCATGTACTGCGCGTTGTCCGCGTGCTCGTCTTTGGGGTACCGCTCCACATAGGCTCGCGCGAGCCCGCGTGTGTAGGAATACTTGTTGACGCGATACGCCTTCGTGAGCGCCTCCCAATGCGCGCTCTTGCTCTTTGGAATCTCGCCCGAGTCGATCGGGACATCCATGCCGGCAGCGCGCGCGACTTCGCTCAGCCTTCGCTGCAGCGCGAGGCTCTGTTCGGCCTGCGCTTTGCTCGTCCCGCTACTCTCATGACGAAGCTCCGCAATCTGGCCTTCCATCGTTGCAAGCCGCTGTTGAATCTTTTCGATTTGGAGCCCTTGGTCGGCGCTGTTGCGGCGAAGGACTCGGCTCGCCTCAGCCAGCGCTTCCTCGAGCGCCTTTCGTTTGACCTCCAGGTCTTCTTCGAGCGAGTCGAGGCGGTTCTGGTTCGCGGCAATGTCAGTCTGCATTTGGCTGATGCAGGCCGGCGCCGAGACGAGGGTGAGCGAGAGCGCAGTGAGCCCCAAGGCGAAGCCCGAGCGCGTGCCGCCGAAAAGTGAAATCATCCCCATGACCAAACCATTTAGTATAGATGGGTTAGTCGGGCCATTTTATGAGTCCGTGTCGAGCAGGCCGTTGTGGTCCACAATAGCCTGGAGCTGTCGCAGGCCGTCCTGAAGCTTCGCAAAAAACGAGGCCGAGTGCGGCACGAAGTAGAAACTCGGGTGCTCGGACCAGAGCTCTCGAAGGCGTAAGTCGAGGTGCCGGGCCTCCTCGTTGGTCTCGGTCCGCGCCGGATTTCCGCCTTCGATCGAGATGTCACCGACAGCGGCCGATTCGAAGAAGATCACGGCGTCGTAGCGGCGGAGCTCTTCGTCGAGGCTGGTGTGCAGAGTTTCGAAGAAGCCCGCGGGCGCGCTTTGTGGCCAGAAGGCGGCGCCGTCGATGGTGCCACGGTCGCAGAGCAAGACGCGGCCTGGGTAGAGCGCGCCCTGAATGTCTTCGAGGGCGACTTGGGCGTGGAAGATGGCCAGCTGGGTTGCGGCACGGGCCTTCGGTTCACCGACACGAGGAAAGCCGCCCGTGAACAGCATCGTGGCCGTTTCAGGCACGATGACGATTTTTTCGCCGATCTCGCGTCGGAATAAGTCTGCGGCCGTGCTCTTCCCGCCCCCAGGGCCGCCGGTCAACACGATGCGAAAATGGTTTCGTCCCGAAGCGTTCATGCTCGAGCCCAAGATAGCGGATTCCACGCCGCCCGGGTACGACGAAAGGCTTTGTCGAGTTCCTTCCGGACACTGCAGCGCGAGTCGGCGAATCTTGCGAGCCGGGACGCGTCATCTGGTGAGAGGGGCGGGCGAAGTGTTGTGTTCGTAGCGAGGCCGCGCGGGCTCGTGTACACCAAGCAGCATGGCAGTTCGACTCCCCGCGGAGCTCCTTCGCAACCTTCTCCGCTTCGCGCTGAGGCCCTTTCTTGGGCCGCCGTTTCCCGTTTCTTTTCAGAGGGTCTGGTTGCGGCTCGCGTCAATCGTCAACGCGCCGTCGAAGGCCGCGGAAACGCTGCGGCTCGAAATCGAAGGCATGCCGGCGGTTCGGGCGCGGCCCCACGGAAGCGATTCGCAGCGGACCATTCTCTATTTTCACGGAGGCGGCTACTGCGTGGGCAGCTGGCAATCGCATCGGGGTCCGATCACTCACCTGGCTGTTGCCGCCGACGCTCAGGTGTACGCACCCAACTATCGCCTGGCACCCGAGCATCCATACCCCGCTGCCCTCGAGGATGCCTTGGCCGCGTATCGATGACCGAGAACGTCCGCATCGACCCTATGTTGAGACCGGCTTGGTCGCGCGCATGCTCCACCATGTACCTCGACGCCCGCTGGCATTGACGCGGCCTCGTTAGGGAAAGATCCCGTCCAGCGCATAGGAGCTCGCGACCGACTCGATGGCGCTGAGATAAGCAGCGGTCCGGAGGTCAGGCAGCGACCGTCGCTTCCAAGGCTCACGAATCTTCTCGTAAGAAATCGCCATCGTATTTTCCAGCGCCGTGCGAACGAAGTCGATCTCATTGGGCGCCTGGAGCAGAAGGGCGGCGTCCTCTGGAGGGACGCTCTTCCCGGTCAGGCGGCTGATCGCGTCGAGAATCCGATTGTTCGAGATCTGCTGATAGCGGCGGGTCATGCGCTCGAAGCTCACATGCGAGAGGTTCTTGATCCATTCGAAGTACGACACCACGACGCCGCCCGCGTTCGCGTAAATATCCGGGAGCACCACGGTCCCAGCTTCGCGAAGAATCGCATCTGCCTGGGGATCGACTGGGCCATTTGCGGCCTCGACGATCACTTTCGCCTGGAGCTTCGGCGCGTTCTCAGCAGTGATTTGATGCTCGAGTGCGGATGGAATCAGCACGTCGCAAGGCTCTTCCAGGATAGCGTCCGGATTGGCCAGGTAGCGGGCGTCTGGGAAACCACGAAGAGAGCCGGTCTCGGCGCGGTGGAGGAGAACGGCTTCGACGTCGAGTCCACCTTCATCGTAGAGTGCGCCGTCGCTCACGGAGACGCCGACGATGACAGCATCCCGCTCGATCGCGGAGAGCGCCGCGTGAAGCCCGACTTTGCCTAGCCCCGGCACGATGATTCGCTTTCCCGCCAAACCTGTTTCCAAGCCGAGCGGTTTCACGTCTTCTTCTTCGGACAAGAAGTGCTCGAGCGCGATGACCGCGCCAAGCCCGGTCGCTTCTCGACGCCCAGACACACCGTGCACATTCGTTGCTTTGCCTGTGACACAGGCCAATGCGTTCAAGGTGTCTGGCCCGAGAATCTTGTAGGTGTCGTAGATCCAGCCCATTTCCCGTTCACCCGTACCGACATCGGGCGCCGGTACGTCGACGTCGGGGCCGATGAACCGTTTGCGAATGAGCTCGCTCGTGTACCGTCGCGTCACACGTTCTAGGAACGATGCGGATTCGTTTCGCGGGTCGACGCACACGCCACCTTTGGCGCCCCCAAAGGGCACGTCGACGACCGCGCACTTGTAGGTCATGAGCGCAGAGAGGGCCATGACCTCGCTCTGAGAGACATCGAGCGAATAGCGAATCCCGCCCTTGGTCGGGAGCCGGTGATGACTATGCTCTGCCCGGTAGCCTTCGATCACCACGATCGTGTCGTCGTCCCGCCGGACAGGAAACCGCAACCGGTAGACGCCGTTGCAAGCGCGGATTTGGCCGAGGATGTCGGGGGAGACCTCGGTATGGCGGCAAGCCGCATCGAAGTATTGGTTGACGTCGTCGAAGAAGTTGGAGGGCATGGTCACAGTAGTTATAGGGCTAGTTGCGCGGGGAGGGCCAGTGCTAGTGTCAGCGTCAGTGTCAGTGTCAGTGTCAGCGTCAGTGTCAGTGTCAGCGCCAGTGCCGGCGCCAGTGCCAGCGTCAGTGGGGGTGGGACGTTGAACTCATCGTTTACGCAGACGGGACCTCGGCTGGCTTACCGGACCTTCGGCCAGCAGGGGCCGCCCGTCCTCTTCATCATGGGGTTTGGGATGTCTGGCGCGGTTTGGGGGCCACAGGTGGACGACCTTGGAGCGGACCATCGCTGCTGCCATTACGATCACTTGGGCGTCGGTGAGAGCGATCGTGGTCCGTTTCTTCGAACCATTCCTGCGATGGCGGACGATGCGGTTCGGATCATGGACGACCTCCGGTGGGATCGGTCCCACGTCGTCGGCGTTTCGATGGGAGGCATGATCGCTCAAGAGATCGCGCTTCGCTCGGCGGACCGTTGCAGGAGCCTCACCCTGATCGCCACTCATGATGGCGCGCCGGTCGCCTCGCTTCCGACGTTCAAAGGGATGGGCCTTTTTCTCAAAGGGCTATTCGGGGGCCGCAAGGTTCGGATGAAATCGCTTCCACGCTTGCTCTATCCGCCGGAGTTCCTCGAGTCCTTCGGCACTGAAGGGCTGCGCGCGCATCTGAGCGTACGCTTGGACCGTCCTCCCGCGCTCCGCACCGTGCTCGGTCAGCTTCATGCGGTGTGGAGGCATTCGACGGAGTCGCGTTTGTCGCAAATCACCTCTCCGACGCTTCTGGTCCGTCCCGGCAAAGACATCTTGATTCGGCCCACGCAGACCGACCGACTCGCCGCCCGCATCCCCCACGCCGAGGTCTTGCGCTTCGATGACGCCGGACACGGGGTGACCTTTCAAAAGGCAACCGAGCTCAATGCCGCGCTTCGAGGCCACTTCGCGCGCAATGGGCTCGAAGCTGTCCGGCCGGGCCTCGTCGTCGATCTGTCCGTTTAGTTAGAAGTGGGCGCTCAGCTGAACACGCCAGGAGAACTGGCTTCCCCTATCGTTGGGCTGAATCGAGTTGAGAGGCGAGGTGGGCACAAGGCTACCGGCCTCGCGACCCAAGAAATATTGGAAGTCGCTCGAGAGCTTCACGTTGTCGTAGCCCGGGATGATCCAATAGGAAAGGCCCACGCCGATCGACTGGAAGTTGCTGGGCGATGCCGTCAATTCGGTCCCATCGGAGGGTGGGATGCCCCGGATCCTGGGCCTCGGCACGATGCTGTAACGGGCAAAGATCTGCAGATCTTCGAGCACAAAGTACCCGCCCTCGAGCGAGACGGCCGAGGAGACCGCCTCGGCGACCTCGTCGCTCTCAGTGCTGTCCGTCGAGTCCTGCCCGACCGTCGCCACGAATGTCGCGCTCCAGCCGTTTCCGCGGATACCCAGATCGACAGTAAAATAGGAGATCTTCGCCGGAAGGCTCTCCCCGCTTCTGCCGCCGTCCTGATAGTGCGCTGCCACGCCCAGTCGGACCCCAAACGGCGTGCCACGCCGCGCATTGAGGCGGTTGAAGCCGCCGAGCCCGGCTTTGCCCCAGGCGTACTGCGCGCGGAGGGTGACCGCAAAGTCCGCCTTCGCCGGAGCTCGGATCTCGGTGAAACCGGTTCGCAAGCCGTTAGAGTACCCGAGGTTGATCGAAAAGCGACGGCGAAGGTACGTAAACATGACGCCGGCGGAGCTTCCGGGACTGAAGACGTTTTCCGCGATCGAGTAGTCGAGGAAGTAGAGGTCGTGCGGATTGATCAGCGACTCGGCGATCAACTCGTTCATGAAAAGACCGGCGCGAAGCCGGAGAAACTTCCACTTCAGGTCGATGAATGCGCGTTGGAACTCGAAACTGCCTCCCGCCACGACGCCGATTCGCATGACCAGCGCCACGAATTCGCTGAGCCCAATACCGAGCGTGAAGCGTCCCCGAGCGACGTCGAAGCCCTGCGTGACTTGCTTTGCACGTTCCAGTGTGTCCGGATCGGTTGGCGGTCGAGTTCGGTAGTTGACCGTGTAGCGCGCTTGAATCAGGCCGCCCAGCGTCAGGAAGAACCAGTCGTCGACGCTCATGAGAAAGCCGCGGTCATAGGTCACCTTGACGTTCGAGTCACCGTTCTCGCCCGCATCGGTCTCGTCTTTGGCCTCCCCCGGCGGTTGTACCTCACTCGGTTGGGCTGCGTCGGTGGGTTCCTCCTCCGTCGGCGCGTGAAGCATGGGGTCTTCCACAGGCGAGGCGCCGGTCGTGCGCTCCTTCGCGACCTCGGCGCTGGGCGGCTCCTTCGCGTCGTCTTCGGGTGTGGAATCTTCGCCACCGGTGACGTGAAGGTCGACGTCTCGCGTCGGTTCGATGGTGGGATCCTCTACGGGGAGCGCGCCCACGGTCGGTTCGTCGTTCGGCTCCGTCTTCTCTTCGGACGGTCCGTTCTCGACGGCTTCCTGCGCGAGGGCCCAACCGGGCAGGCCAAGCGCAAGGGCGATGAGGACCGTGGATATCGTGCGGACGTTCATCGGCACCAAGTGGCGCTAGCGGTATCACATCTCTAGCCATGGTCCCAGTCGAGAACGCGACGCAGAGACTTCCATGTTCGACGGTTTGCTGGTCGACGGGCTTCAGGACGCATCCACCCCGGCGCTCGATGGTCTAATCGCCGCTGGAGCCGTCACCTACGACGCCTTTGCTGGCGGTGAGCTCGGCACCGCAACCGATCAACGCCATCCTCTTGGGTTCTAGGCGCACCGGGATCACTCCCGCGTCTTCAGAACTCCGATGAGGTCCAAGCGGTCGAGCTTTCTCCGGACCAGAAGCGCGCTCGCGATGCCCGACGCGAGGACCACAGCGACGGAAAAGGCGTAGGTCTGGTCCGAAATGATGAAGGGGATTCGGAAGATCTCCGGGTCGGCCCAGCTCGCGATCAGAGCCTTGGCGCCGAGCGTCCCGAGAATCAGTCCCAATGGGATGGCGATTGCGATTTGAACGGCCTGCTCACCGAGCAAAATGGCGGAAATTTCGGCGCGAGTGAAGCCCAGCACGCGGAGTGTCGCCAGGTCCCGACCTCGCATCGACACGCTCACGCGAGCATTGTTGTAGACGATTGAAATCGCAATGGCCGTTGCGAACAAGGTCATGATGAACGTCATCACCTTCATCGTTTCGTCGGTTTGTTTTTCGAAGCTAGCGATGGCATCGCTCTTTCGCGCGACCGCTTGGATCGCCGGGATGTCGTTTAGCCGTGACTGGACTTCCGTCTCCATCGGTGCGTCGATGCGCAGCAACGCCGACGAGAACCTCGGGCTCTCCCGCAACAAGCGATGCAGGTTTGGCTTCGACATGTATCCCTGAAGGCCAAACCCTTCTTCGATGAGCCCGGCAACCGTGAGCTCACGATCGCCGCGATCGCCTTCCTTGAGCTCAATCTCGATCACGTCTCCCTCTTTGACATCGAGGATCTCGGCCAGAACGCTGGTCAGAAGGACGCCTTCGTCCGGGATCGGAACGTGACTGAAGTCGAGGTCGAACAGCTGCCGGAGCCGGGCGTCGTTCGAAATCCCCATGAGCACCGTGTCCCGCCAGCGGTGACCCGATCGCATTCGAACCGCAGTCGACCGAATCCCCTCGACCTCCTCGACGCCTGGGACGTGCGCCAGGTAACCCAGGCTCCGCTGTGGCATCGCGTCGACGAAGCTCACCGTGAGATCCTCCCGTTGCTGCCGCTCGAACTGAACCATCATCATCGGGCCGTACGCGTCGTATCCAAATCGCCCCAGGATCACGATCGAGAGCGCCAACGCAATTCCCAGGGAAGAAAGAGCCGTGCGCCCGGGGCGGCGCCAGATCTCGCGAAACACCATCAAAGTCGTCTGGTTCAACCAGCGCGTGAGCCCCCAGCCCTCGATCGCTGCAGTTTTGTATTTCGCAGGCGCTGGCGGTCGCATCGCTGCCGCGGGAGGGAGGATCACCGCCGCGCGAACGGCTAGCGATGCCCCGAGGGCGCCGGCAAGAAAGCTGAACAAGATCGCATTCGCGCTGACGGTCAGGTCGACCCGCTGTGGCATCTGGGGAAGACGAAAAAACTCCGCGTACATCGCGAGCATTCCTTTGCCCAACCAGACGCCGAGCCCGAGCCCGATGAGGGCGCCGAAGCTGACGATCAGGGCCACCATCTTGAAGTAGTGGATGGCGATGGTCGGGTTGCGGTAGCCCATCGCTTTCAGCACGGCGATCTGCGGGCGCTGCAAGGTCACGAGGCGGCTAAACACCACGTTCAAGAGGAAAGCCGCCACGCCGAGAAAGACCCCCGGGAGGAAGATGACCAGCGTTTCGATCCCCTGGATTTCGCTCTTGAGGATTGAATGGGAAAGCTGATGTTCGCGAGTGTAGGCGCCGAGGCCACCGTACGGCTTGAGCAGCCGATCGATCGCGCTCAACACCGCATCCTCGTTGGCACCCGGTTCGAGCTTCACCGCCAGGTCATTGAACGCCCCCTCCATTTGATAGGCCGCAGCGATGGCGTCCTCGAGCATCCACAGGGGTGTGAAGCGCGCGTCATCGGGCATGAGCAGACCCGTGTCGACCGCAAACACGTACTCCGGGGAGAGCGCATGACCGACGATCAGGAGCTTGCGCAGCTTGCCGTTGATCACCGCGGAAAGGTGGTCGCCGGGCTCGAGCCCGTGGGCCACGGCGAAAGGCTCATTGACCAGCACCTCGTCGTAGCGTCCAGGTTCGAGATTGCGCCCGGCGCGAAGGACCAAGCCGTTGAGGGGCGCTTTGCCCGTGGGCGGGACGGAAATGAGGTCACCTCTTGCGGGCGAAATCAGATCGTCCATCGGCACGCGCACCTGCTCTACGATCCGTGGATAGGCGTTGGCTACCCCCGGAAGCTCCGCGACTCGCGCGGCGACCGACTTCGGCGCCCGCTCCAAGTGAACGAAGACATCCGCGAATCGGTTTGTTTCGTAGTAGAGGTCCCGAGACTGATAGAGCGCGCGCCAGGCGCTTTGAAGCGCGATGTAACAGGCGACACCGGATGCAACGACGACTGCGATGGTCAGCGCCTGCCCGCGCAGCCGGACTACTTCGCGAAAGAGCTTGCGATCGAGGGCTTTCACCGCCCGGCTACTGTGCCTTCCTCGAGGCGTCGGCGCCAGTGCCGCAGATGGGGTGGATCAGCGCTTCTTCGGGCTCACTTGCCGTACGAGCCGCCCATGTGGTCGTATGGGTCTTCGCCTTTGCCGAGCGCGTCCTCGTAGCCGATCTTGTCGATGACCTGCTCGAGCCCTTCGACCACGTAGGCGAGGAAATCACGGCTCGACAGGATGCCCACCGGCTCGCCATTCTCGGTGACCGGCAGGTGCCGTACGCCCATCGCAGACTGCAGCTCCGCGCATTTGCGCACATGCGTGTTCACATCCACGTCGACCACCGCTGAAGTCGAGATCTCGGAGACCTTCGTTGCCGCCGGGTCTTTCCCTTCAGCCACGACCCGGGTCACCACGTCGCGCTCGGAGACGATGCCTTTCATCGCTCCGCCTTCGACGACCAGCACCGCGCCCACGTGGTTCTGAGCCATCAGTCGGACGGCGTCCGTGACGGTGTCGTCCGGCTTCACTGTGATCATTTCGGTTTTCATCAACGAGCGAATAATCGCCATGGACCGGCCTCCTTTTGGTGGGGGCCAAGCCTACCTCAGGTCTGCTCGATCGGCATGTGATGCCGAGCAACGAATGGTGATGGTGTTATAGGCCGTTCAGTGCGTCGACGACCTCGAAGAGGTCGCCGATGTCGTAGAAGTCGACCGCGACGAAGTTCGGAAGGGCGCTGCGCTCTTCCTCGCACTGTCGGGCGCGCTCGATCACGAGACCCCCCCAGCCCCGGCTCGCACCAGCCGGCCCGGACGGGCTCCGGTGAGCTTCCCGTCTTTGGTGATGACCTCGCCGTTCACCAGGGTCGCGATGTAGCCCTTGGCGTGTTGCATCAGGCGCTGACCCCCAGCCGGCAGGTCTTTGAGCATCGTCGGGGGGAGTAGCTCGAGGTTGTCGAAGTCGATGATGTTCACGTCCGCTCGGAGGCCCGGGGCGAGCCGCCCGCGATCGCGCAGTCCCAGAAATCGAGCTGTGTCGTGGGCCTGCATTTGAATGATGCGTTCGAGCGGAATCCGGCCGTGGTCGCGGTCGCGTGCCCAGTGCGTCATCAAAAACGTCGTGAAGCTCGCGTCGCAGATGGTGCCCACGTGTGCCCCGCCGTCGCTCAAGCCAGGGAGCGCAAGAGGGTGGGTGAGCATCTCGTGGACCGCGTCGAGGTTCATCCCCGCGTAGTTGTAGACCGGGAAGTAGAGCAGCGCCCTGCCGTCCTGCTCGAGCATGGCATCGTAGATCAGGCTCAGGACGGCCTCGCCGCGGCTCATCGCGGCCGCCCCAAAGCTGTCGGCCGGTGCAGGCTCGTAGTTGGGTTCTTCGCCGAGCCGGAAGAGACGCATCGCCACCATGTCGAGGTTCGACAAGAAGTAATCAGCCAGGGGCGGGAGCATGCTGCCGTCGCCGGCCACGGGCTCGCTCTTCTCCGCGATCATGCGCGCCTTGAGCGCAGGGTCACGCATGGCGTTCACGCGCTCGGCGAGCGGTAGCTGGCTGATCGCCTTGTAGCTCGGGAAGCCCATGAACGGGTGGAAGGTCGCCTGAAGCCCCAACATGACACCGATGCCGCGTGCGCCGACCTGACAGCGGACCTCGAAGCCCTTCTCGTTGGCCTTCGAAGCGCGGTCGAGGATCCACTTCCACTGTTCCGGGCTGTGGTCACGCTGCATCGTCGAGACACTCATCGGCCTTCCGCCGGCAGCCCCCAGCATTTGTTCGAGCACCGCCCATTCGGCATCGAAGTGATCGTCGCCGTGCAGGACGTTGAAGTCACTCACCGCTTGCAGAACGCCGTGACTCAGCCCTTGAAATGCCTCCGCGATTCCCGCCAGCTCCTTGCCATCCGCTTCCGAGGCAGGCGTCCAGTCGCCCACCGCGCTCCGGTGGTTGTCGCTTCGGCCCGTGCTGAAACCAATCGCACCGGCTTCGAGGGATTCGCGAAGCAGCCGCCGCATCTCCGCGATGTCCTCGGCGGTTGCAGCCTCGTCGTGCACGGCGCGCTGACCCATCACGTACACCCGCAGCGCGTCGTGGGGGACGTGGGCGAGGAAGTCGATGGTGTGCGGCATCCGGTCGAGCACCTCCATGTATTCGGGAAAGCTCTCCCAGCCCCAGCTGATCCCTTCTGCCAGCGCCGTGCCCGGGATGTCTTCGACGCCCTCCATGAGCTCGACCAGCTTCGCGTGGTCGGTCGGTCGAACCGGTGCGAAGCCAACCCCGCAGCTGCCCATCGCGCAGGTGGTCACCCCGTGAATGGACGATGGAGCGAGCTCTTCATCCCAGCTGATCTGCCCGTCGTAGTGCGTATGCATGTCTACGAAGCCGGGCGCGACGATCGCACCGTCCGCGTCGATCGTTTCGGCAGCGCTCCCGTCGCACTTGCCGACGTCGACGATCTTGCCGTCTTTGATGCCGAGGTCGGCGCTGTAGCGGTTCTTGCCGGTGCCGTCCACGAGCGTTCCGCCCACGATTTTCACGTCATACATGCCGGGCCTCCGAGCTCAAAGCAGCTGCGCACTATATCGCACGATCAGCGAGATTGCAGCCGCGATGAGAAGCAGCAAAACGGCCATCTTGAAGCTCCGCTCGTCGACTTTGTGGTGTACCCACTCACCGACGATGATTCCAAAGGGAACCGCTGGTACGAGCAAAAGGATGTCGAGTGCGACCTTGCGGTCATAGTCCCCGGCGAGGAGAAAGCGCACGACCAGAATGACGTTCAAGATGATCCACACCATGCTGAGGGTGCTGCGAAACGCCTTCTTCGTGAGCCCTTCCCGCCCAATCGCGTACACGAGCATCGGCCCACCCGACGCGTAGATGCCGTGAATGAGGCCAGCGCTGAGCAGTGCCGCCACCGAAGCAGCCTTCGAGACCGGCCTGTGGAGTGCGCCACTCCCGGCGCGAAGCTGGTACAAGTCACGCGCGGATAGAGCGAGGACCATCAGCCCGAACGCGAGTCCGAGCCAGGGCCCACCGACCTTCGTGAGCAGAAGAAACGCAGCGCCCATCCCGAGGCCCATCAGCGGAACGACCCGCCCGAGCAGCAAGCTCCAGTCGATTCCATCGCGATGACGAATCGCGATGTACCCCGTCTGAAGGAACGAGAGCGGCACGATCAGTCGAATGACCTCCTCGAGACCGATGAGTTGGGCCCCGAGGGTCACACAGACCAGCATGCCCCCAAAGCCCGTTGCCGTCTGGACCGTGTAGGCGGTGACGACGACGAGAGCGAACAGCAGGAATGCGAGCTCGATCGTCACGTGGGGATTCCGGTGCAAAGCTTCCTACAGGGTTTGGCTGCATTCGTACAGGTTGGTGTTCCGGCGTGGTCTGTGTCACGCATACGGCCATGGACTTGAGTTTCACCGATGAAGAAGAGGCATTTCGGCAGGAGGTTCGCGACTGGATTCCGAAGGCGATGCCCAAAGAGATGCTTCAGACCGCAAGAGGGGCCGGGGACTTCACGCCGGAGGACTCCGCCACCTGGCACAAGATTCTGCACGAGAAGGGGTGGATTGCCCCCCACTGGCCGGCAGAAGTAGGCGGGACGGGCTGGGATGCCGCTCGGCGTTTCATCTTCGCCGAGGAGATGGAGCTTGCCGGCGCCCCG
>Ga0209456_10000684_pt1 | contig 17774 bp, 22 predicted proteins | sample COG_11_FD_184755 | JGI IMG/M metagenome (GOLD analysis project Ga0209456, IMG submission 184755) | Pelagic marine sediment microbial communities from the LTER site Helgoland, North Sea, for post-phytoplankton bloom and carbon turnover... | ecosystem: Environmental > Aquatic > Marine > Neritic...
TCGATCTCGTACGTCGCACCGTGCGAGGCGCAGATGATTGCAGACTTGTCCCTGGTCAGGAACTTGTTGGGTGACCAGTTCAGCGGATGCCCGACGTGAGCGCAGAAGTTCTGATACGCGAAGACCTGCTCGCCTTTCCGGACGACAAACCCTCGAAAAGGCCAGTCACCCTCGCCGATCTCGAACTCACGACAGCCAGGGTCGTCCAGCTCATCGAGACGGCCAACCTCGATTTCCCGTTCCGCCTCACTCATTGTCTGCTGCGACGAGGTCGTCGTGGCGTGTTGCAACCACCACCGAAAGGACGATGGCCGGAATGCCGAGCACGGCGGCATAAAGGAAGAACCCGACCCAACCGACGGCCTCCTGCACATTGCCCGAAAACCCGGCTGTGAATTTTCCGAGAAGGCTCATCAAAGAGCTCATCAGCGCGTACTGCGTCGCGGTGAACGACGCGTTTACGAGGCTCGACAAGTACGCAATGAACACGGTTCCTCCAAAGCCCATCGCGAAATTGTCCGCGCTGATGGTCACTGTCAGCATCCAGACCTCGGCGCCCACAAATACCATTACCGCGAAGAACAGGTTCGTGCTGGCGATGAGGACCGTCGCAATGACGAGGCAACGTGCGACGCCATATTTGACGACGGCCCAACCCGCAGCACCCGCGCCGACCAGCGAGATGATAACCCCGTAGATCTTCGCAACGCTGGCAATCTCGGCCTTACTGAATCCAATATCGAGATAAAACGGGTTCGCGAGTATGCCCAGTACATAGTCGCTCAGGCGAAAGAAAAGAATGAAGACAACGACCACGAATGCGAAGCGGCCGAATCGGACGAAGAAATCAATGAATGGATCAGCGACGGCGTGCTTGAACCAGAGCGCGATCCTCTTCGCTACGGCCCCCTCATAAACAACGGGGGCCATATCAACAACCGGTTCCTTGCAATACAGGGTCGTGGCGATGCCAACCAGCATGCACCCGGACATCACGGTATAAGCCAGGGTCCATGAACCGTATTGGGCGATGTAAAGAGCGCCGGCCCCGGCGACCAGCATTGCAACGCGATAGCCATACTGGTACGCCGCGGCGAGTACACCCTGCATTTTTACCTCGGCGCTCTCGATGCGATACGCGTCTATGACGATATCTTGCGTCGCCGAGGAAAAGGCGACCACGAGCGCGACGATCGCAAAGACGCCGATCGCATTTACGGGATCGGCGCTTGCCATCACGAACAATGCGGCGCCAATCGCTACCTGTGCCAACAGCAGCCAGCTTCGCCGTCGGCCAAGAAGCCGCGTCAACAGGGGCAGTGGCAATGAGTCTATGAATGGTGCCCAGACGAACTTGAGGCTGTACGCGAAACCGAGCCAGGCGAATGTGCTGATCGTGCTCATCTGCAGCCCGGAATCCTTTAGCCACGCCGACAGCGTCGAGTACACGAGCAGGAAGGGCAACCCGGCTGAGAACCCCAGGAAGAATATGACCAGGACCTTTTCCTGCAGGTAGTATCGCCAGCCCGGCGATTCCGGCGGCGCGTCAGCTCCCATGAGCCCAGTCGTAATCCAGGATCAGCGGTGCGTGATCGGAAAATCGCTGTTCCTTATAGATATCAGTCGCCAGAACTTTGTCTTTTAGCCCCGGGGTAACGACCTGGTAGTCGATACGCCACCCGACGTTCTTGTCCCACGCGCGGCCGCGGTTCGACCACCACGTGTACTGATCGGGTTCCTGTTCGATGGTTCGAAAAGCGTCGGCGTATTTGTATTCGCCGAACACTTTGTCCATCCAGGCGCGCTCCTCGGGCAGGAATCCGGAGTTCTTCCGGTTGCCGCGCCAGTTCTTGAGGTCGATCTCCTTGTGCGCGATGTTCCAGTCGCCACACACGACGTATTCGGAACGTCGTCGCTGCAGCTTCTTCAGGTGCTCCGTGAATGACTCCATGCACCGATACTTGGCCTCCTGCCGTTCCTCGCTTGACGAACCGGAGGGTAAATACAGCGACACGACGTTGATCCCCTCGAGTTGCACTTCCAGGTAGCGGCCCTCGGCGTCGAACTCCGGGTCGCCATAACCACGAACCACTTTCTTCGGCTTGTGCCGGGTATAAACCGCCGTTCCGCTGTAGCCCTTCTTTACCGCGTCTTCGTAGTAGCAGTGATAGCCTTGCGGCGAAAAGACATCGTCCGTTAATTGATGAACCTGCGCCTTGGTCTCCTGAATGCAAATTACGTCAGCATCCTGTGCTGCCATCCAGTCAAAAAAACCCTTGCGGGCGGCTGCACGAATGCCATTGGCGTTCAGGCTGATAACGCGAAACAAAATCGACCTCCTGTGTCATACTTGCCGTGGTCGCGGCCATGATACAGAAGACCAAACGAATGCGTGGGTACAAGCGGGAATTCATCGAACTGGCACTGGAACTCGGCGTATTGCGTTTTGGCGAATTTACGCTCAAATCGGGCCGTGTCAGCCCCTACTTTTTCAACGCCGGCCTTTTCAATACCGGCTACGCGGCGGCAAAACTCGGCCGCTTTTACGCATCGGCAATCGCCGAATCGCAAGTCCGTTTCGACATGCTTTTCGGACCGGCCTACAAAGGCATTCCACTGGCGACACTCGCCGCCGCGTCGCTCGCCGAACATCACGATATCGATGTGCCTTATTCATTCAATCGCAAGGAGATCAAGGCGCATGGCGAAGGTGGCAGCGTCGTTGGCGCGCCATTGTCCGGTGACGTGCTGATTGTCGACGACGTCATCACGGCGGGCACCGCCGTGCGAGAGGCCTACCAGATAATTTCGGCGGCGGGTGCACGGATCGCCGGGCTTGTCATTTCGCTCGACCGCCAGGAGCGTGGCCAGGGGCCTTATTCGGCCGTACAGGAGTTGAAACAATCGCTCGGAATCCCGGTAATCAGCATCGTCCAACTCGATGATTTGATCGACATTCTGGAGGGATCGAGCGAATATGAGCAGTTCCTTGAACCCGTTCTCAGCTATCGTAAGCAATACGGCGTAATTTCGTAAGTGCTTGATAACTAGGCGTGTACGAGCGGTTTACAAGCCTCGATTGACATATTAAGGTTCAATAACGAGAACCAGTCCCGGTCCTGTGTTTGAAATTACTGGCATATTTGAATAATGCGGAAGTTGAATCTCTTTTTTGTAGTCTTGCTGCTCGCGCCCCTCGCGAGCCCGGCGCAGGACGCCAAAGTCTTCAAATGGACGGACAAAAACGGCGTCACGCATTACGGCGACAGCATCCCCGCCGAGTACGCCGAGCTGCCCAAAGAGGTGCTCAATACTCACGGCGTGACCGTCGAAAATCTCGCGGGCAAGAAAACGCCCGAAGAACTGGAGGCAGAACGCATCGAGAAAGAGCGCGTAGCCGCCATCGAATTGCAGCGTCGCAGAGATCGAGCTTTACTGGCCACCTATCTTTCGGTTGACGAGATTCTAATGCACCGTGATCGCCGCGTAGAACTCTTCAAGGCGCAGTCGCGCGTCACCGAACTTTATCTCAGAAACCTGCAACGCCGGATGACGAAGCTGAGAAACGAGGCAGCAAATTTTCAGCCGTATAGCGAAGACCCGGCGGCGCCGATGATCGACGGCGAGCTCGCGGAAGATCTTCGCTCGACCAAGGCAATTATCGTTCGACACGAACGCAATCTGAAGAAGTTTCAGGCAGACGAACAACAAATTGTTGCGCGCTTCGACGGCGATATTTCGCGTTTCAAAACGCTGAAGGGAATCGAATAAGCCGAAGGCTTTTTCACGCGGTGCCGGAGTGACCGAACCCACCGCCACCCCTGCTGCTCTGATCGAACTCATCCACAACTCTGAACTCGACCTGCTCCACGGGCACGAATACCATTTGCGCAATGCGCTCTGCGGGCTGCACGTCGTAGCTCTTTGAGCCCCGATTCCAGCAGGAGATATACACCTGTCCCTGGTAATCGGAATCGATCAGTCCTGTCAGGTTGCCCAGCACCAGGCCGTGCTTGTGCCCGAGACCTGAGCGCGGCAAAAGGACAGCTGCGAGCCCCGGGTCAGAAACGTGAATCGCCATGCCGGTCGGTACGAGCACAGTTTCGCCGGGCGCCACGGCAATGGGTTCGTCGATGCATGCCCGCATGTCCAGCCCGGCGGAACCGCTGGTCGCGTAATGCGGCAGGGGAATCGTATCCCCGACGCGCGGATCGAGGATCTTCAGTTCAATGGATCGCAAGTCGTCTTGTCCTTCAGTCTTTGTTGGATATGACCGTGAGTCGAGGTTCGTTGTCTGCGCCGCGCACCGCAAAATAGCGCTTCGCGATCAGTTCGATGAGGTCGCGCGCAAGCTCGGCTTTGGCGGTTTTCGGAAATTCCTTCGCACCATTCTGCCACAACACGTTAACCGCATTTTCATCGTGATCGAAACCGCGATCGTCACCGACCTGGTTCGCGACGATCATATCCAGTTTCTTCTTTTCAAGTTTCGATCGTGCGTGGTCCTCGACTCTCTCCGTTTCCGCTGCAAACCCGACCGTGAACGGCGGCGTGCGCAACGCCGCGACTGACGCCAGGATGTCGGGGCAGCGGACGAGGTCGATGTTGCTGGTTTCCTTATCCTTCTTGATTTTTTGTTGTTCGGTCTTCGCTGGCCGGTAGTCGGCGACAGCCGCTGCCGCGACAAAGATATCGGCCTTCGCGACGTGTTCGTGCGTCACGTCATACATTTCCTGCGCTGTATTGACGTGATGTACGTCCATACCTGGCGGTGCCGGCAAGCTGACAGGGCCGCTGATCAAAACGACGTTGGCACCCTGGGCCGCTGCGGCACGCGCGACCGCATAGCCCATTTTCCCGGAGCTGCGATTCGTTATATAGCGCACGGGATCGATCGGTTCGCGTGTTGGCCCTGCCGTCACGATAACCGACTTGCCCTCCAGCAAGCCCTTTCCTTTGCCCACACTCAGGCCGCAAACAGTTGCGGCGATGGTCTCCGGCTCCAGCATGCGACCGGCCCCAGTTTCACCGCAGGCCTGCGAACCCGTACCGGGCCCCAGGATATGAATGCCGCGTTGCTCCAGCACTTCACGATTCGATTGCGTCGCCGGGTTGTTCCACATCACGTGATTCATTGCCGGAGCCAGCGCGATGGGCGCTTCTGTCGCGAGACATATCGTGGTCAACAAGTCCGGTGCAGCGCCGCTGACAATGCGGGCCATCACCTCGGCCGTCGCGGGCGCGATCAGCACAATGTCGGCCCAACGTGCGAGCTCGATATGGCTCATGGCCGCCTCGGCCTCCTTGTCCCACAGATTTGAGCGAATGGGTCGGCCGGATACGGCCTGCAGGGCGGTCGCCGTCACGAACTCCTCGGCAGAGGCTGTCATGACGATTTGCACGTCGGCCCCACGTTCGCGAAGACGTCGGACCAGGTCGGGCGCCTTGTACGCGGCAATGCCGCCGGTGATGCCAAGAACGATATTCATCATGTGATTCTACCGAAACCGGCGATCCCGGCCAGAATGATTCGTTGTAAGGATATGCCCCAGGCCCCGACCATGACGTCGTGAAGAAGGCGTTCGGCAGACAACAGACCGACGGTGAATTGCTCACCGCCCTGATCAGTGCCAGCAGCACCGCGGCCCCCGCCAACGCGGCCGCTCAGCTTCTGCACCGTTTCGGCAGCCTTCGGGCCGTGCTTCACGCCGATGCGGCGGATATCCTGGCGTGCAACGGCATCGGTCGCGCACGCCTCGGCGTCCTGCGCGCACTGCCGGAACTCGCTCGGCGCTACTACGCGGAGTCTCTGCCCAGTGGAGAGACCATTCGCAGCCCCGCCGACACCGAGGCTTTCCTGCAGGCCCACATGCGCCATCTCGGCCACGAGCTATTCTGCTGCCTGTTTCTGGATAACCGTCATCGGGTCCTCGGTTTCGAGGAGCTGTTTCGAGGCACGATAGATGGAACGTCCGTTTACCCGCGGGAGGTCGTCAAGGAAGCCCTGGCCATCAATGCCGCGGCGGTCATTCTTGCCCACAATCACCCATCGGGCGTCGCCGAACCCAGCCAGGCCGATGAACGCATCACGAAGCGGCTGAAATCCGCCCTGGACCTGGTCGATATCCGACTCCTGGACCATCTGATTATCGGCGACGGAAAAGCCACCTCCCTGGCCCGGCGCGGGCTGATCTGAGGCCTATTTCAGGCACACGCCGCCAGGCGCTTGTATTGCGTCATCGACGCTGGTATAAAGTCTCGCTCTCTGCCCGCCCTTCGCGGGCGACTTTTAGTAAAATCAGAGACTTAACGCAATGTCTAAGGTTTGCCAAGTGACTGGGAAGCGGCCGCAGAGCGGCAACAACGTCTCCCACGCAAAAAACAGGACCCGCCGCCGCTTTCTGCCAAATCTGCAGAGCAAGCGCTTTTGGATCGAATCCGAGAAACGATACGTGCGTCTGCGTGTTTCCCACAAAGGCCTTCGGATTATCGACAAGCACGGCATCGAGAAGGTCCTGGCCGATCTGCGTGCCAGCGGACAGCGCGTTTAAGCGCAGGAGCATTCGACTATGCGTGACAAAATCAAACTCGTTTCCAGCGCCGGTACCGGACACTACTACACGGTGACAAAGAACAAGCGCCTGCATCCTGAGAAGCTCCAGACCAAGAAGTACGATCCGACCATCAGGAAACACGTGATTTACAAGGAAGCCAAGATCAAGTAACAGCGAATTTGCTGTTGATTAGAAAGCCCGCCATGTTGCGGGCTTTTTATTGGGTCACAATAGTGCATGCCTGAACTGCCCGAAGTTGAAACGAGCCGCCGTGGTATCGAGCCGCATATCGTCGACAGCACGATCTCGCGTGTCGTGATTCGCGAGCGTCGTCTGCGCTGGCCGGTTGCGAAAGACGTGGACCGCAACCTGCCAGGGCAGATCATTACGTCGGTGGGTCGCCGTGCCAAATACCTGTTGATCAATACGGAGAACGGCTCGGCAATTCTTCATCTCGGCATGTCGGGCAGCGTATGCATCGTTGATTGCGGCACGCCAGCGAGCGTCCACGACCACGTCGACATCGAACTTGGCTCGGGCCTGATGCTGCGGTTTCGCGACCCCCGGCGTTTTGGTTCCCTGCATTGGAGCAAAGACCCGCTTTCGCATCCGCTTCTGAAAAAACTCGGGCCGGAGCCACTCGGCGACGCGTTCGACGGTGACTACCTGTGGCGAAAGTCCCGTGGCCGCACGGTGAGCGTCAAGCAATTCATCATGAACGCCCACATCGTCGTCGGCGTTGGCAATATCTACGCAAGTGAATCCTTATTCATGGCCGGCATAAATCCGCGACGAGCAGCCGGACGAATCGCATTGCATCGTTACGACGCGCTGGCTGACGCAATCAGGGATGTATTGACCAGGGCCATCAAGGCCGGTGGTACGACCTTGCGGGATTTCTACGGAGGCGATGGCGAGGCGGGCTACTTTCGGCAGCAACTGGAAGCCTACGGGCGTGAAGACGAGCCCTGCCGCCGTTGCAATACACCGATAACGGCAATCGTGCAGGGACAGCGAGCAACCTACTACTGCAAGAACTGCCAAACCTGAGGGGAAAAGGAACCGCGGCCAGGGCCGCTCCTGCATGCGCGCATGAGCCTAGGCTCTGCCGCAACGCTCGAGCAACGCCCGCTTCACTTTCGGCGACACGAATTCCGACACATTGCCACCCAGTGACGCGACTTCGCGAACGAGGCTCGAGGAAATGAACGTGTATTTTTCGGTCGGCGTCAGGAATACCGTCTCTACTTCTTCGGTCAGGTGGCGGTTCATATTGGCGAGCTGAAATTCGTACTCGAAGTCCGAGACGGCCCGCAGGCCGCGAATGATGACAGCGAGATCATGCTTCCTGGCGAAATCAACGGTGAGGCCGTCGTAACCGGTAACCTCGACGTTCTCGATGTCGCCCAGCGCCGCGTTGGCCAGTTCGACACGCTCGTCGAACGTAAACATCGGTGACTTTTCACCCGTGTGCGCGGATATGGCGACGATAACCGTGTCAAACAGGCGTGATGCCCTGCGCACGAGGTCTTCGTGCCCGAGGGTTATCGGATCAAACGTTCCGGGGTACATCGCAGAAACTGTCATCGGGTAAGTCCTGTCAGGCCACTTGCTGAACGAGCATATAACGGACATTGCCCGCAGTCTTGTTCTTTAGCACCTGCCAACCTTCGGGCAGGTCCGGCTCGGGAGCCGATCGGTCCTGCTCGAGGTAGACGCATGCGTCATCTGCCAACATCTGTCGCTCGGCCAACAGTCTACACAATTCGTCGATCAGATCTGCCGCGAACGGCGGGTCCAGGAACACGACGTCGAAGCGCTCGATGCGCTCTCCACGCAGATAATCGAGTGCGTCCATTTGCAGTACGACCGCCCCGTCAGCATTCAGGATCTTGACGTTGCGACGCAGCATTTCAACGGCCCGCGCCGACTTTTCCACGAAGACCGCGCTGCGCGCACCACGTGATAATGCCTCCAGTCCCAGCGCGCCGGTCCCGGCAAACAGGTCGAGGCAACGAGCGCCGTCGATCCGCGGCGCGAGCCAGTTAAACAGGGTCTCGCGAATCCGCTGGGAGGTTGGCCGCAAACCCGGGACGTCCGCGATATCCAGCAGACGACTGCGCCAGTTTCCCGCTACAATACGCAGCCGTCCCGATCGGGCTTTGTTGTGTCGTTTGGCCATGTTATTCCTGCTATAGGAACCCGTATCACCTTGACGGTGTACTAAATATCCATGTTTGGCAAAAAAGAAAAGGCCGAAAAGCGTGAGGGCTTCATCAAACGCCTGCGCGCTCGCATCAATCGTGGCGACAGCTGGCTGACCTACGATCTCGCGAACCTCGCCCCGGGCGGGAAGATTGATGAGGACGTCCTCGAAGAGCTGGAAACCTTGCTGGTCATGGCTGACGTCGGCGTTGAAACGACGGAGCGAATAATCTCCGACCTGCAGAAGAGCCTCGCGCGCAAGGAACTCAAGGACGTAGAAGCTTTGCAGAGCAGTCTGAGGAAGTCGTTATGCGACATCCTCGCCCCTGTCGAGGCACCCCTGTCCGTTCGGCAGACCGACGGCCCGTTCGTGATATTGATGGTTGGCGTTAACGGTGCGGGAAAGACCACGACGATTGGCAAGCTCGCTCGACGACTCAAGGACGAGGGTTATTCCGTGATGCTTGCGGCCGGCGATACGTTTCGTGCGGCCGCGGTAGAACAACTTCAGGCCTGGGGCGAACGTAACGATGTGCCTGTCATTGCACAGCAATCCGGGGCAGATCCTGCGGCCGTTATTTTCGACGCCTGGGACGCGGCGCGTGCGCGCGACATCGATGTGCTCTTGGCGGACACCGCGGGCCGTCTGCAGAGCCAGTCGGGGCTGATGGACGAACTGGCCAAAGTCAAGCGGATCGTGGCGCGCAGGGATGAAGCAGCACCTCACGAAGTCATGCTGGTGCTCGACGCAAGTCAGGGCCAGAACGCGCTCGTACAGGCCGAAAAATTCCATGAGGCGCTGGGTCTCACAGGGATTACGGTGACGAAACTGGACGGCAGTGCGAAAGGTGGCATTCTGCTTGCCATTGCCAATAAGCTCAAGGTTCCAGTGCGCTTCATCGGCATAGGTGAAGCTGCCGAAGATATGCAGCCTTTCGCCGCGGAAGATTTCGTCGATGCACTCCTCGCATCGGGCGAGCAAAAGAAGTAAACGAGCCCATGATTCGACTCGAAAACGTCACCAAGCGCTACCCCGGCGGACAGGAAGCGCTTTCGGGCCTGGACCTGTCGGTGGACAAAGGAGAGATGGTCTTTGTCACGGGTCACTCCGGTGCGGGCAAGAGCACATTGCTACGGCTGATTGCATTGATCGAGCGACCGACCGGGGGCCAGGTCATCGTCGACAATCAAAACACGAGTCGCGTCAAACGCCGCAAGATTCCGGCCTACCGGCGCCAGATAGGCATGGTGTTTCAGGATCACAAGCTGCTCTATGACCGCCCCGTGTTTGACAACGTTGCTTTGCCCCTCGTTATAGCCGGCGTCAATCGTCGCGACGCGGGCCGGCGCGTTCGCGCGGCACTGGATCAGGTCGGCTTGCTGCACAAGGAAAAACAAAGCCCGGAGACACTTTCTGCGGGCGAGCTTCAGCGTGTCGGCATAGCACGCGCCATCGTGACGCGGCCCAAACTCCTGATCGCGGACGAGCCAACCGGCAACCTCGATCCCGACTTGTCGCTGGAGGTCATGCGGATATTTCGCCGCTTCAACGAAGTGGGCGTTACGTTGTTGATCGCCAGCCACGATATTTCGCTGATCGACCGCCTCGGTTGTCGTCGCATTCCACTGGAGGAAGGCCGCCTTCAGCAGGAGGACGAACCATGGCAGTGAGCCGCCATGCCGAGGCCGTCGCACCGGTGCGTTCTTCGGGGCCTGTCTCCATCTGGGCAACGCGACATGCGACGACGGCTATCGGTTCATTGGGTCGGCTCGTACGCCAGCCGTTTTCCAGCCTGATGATCATTCTCGTGATTGCCGTAACACTGGCGCTGCCAGCCGCGATAAGTCTCGTCGTAAAGAACGCGAGGTCTGTCAGCAGCAGTTGGGACAATGCGCTCGATTTTTCGGTTTTCCTGAAACAGGATTTGTCGTTGGGGCAAGCCGAAGATGTCGCTCGTCTCATCGGTCAACGAGCCGATGTGGACACGGTCGAGCTTATTTCCGCGGACGATGCCCTCGCCGAGTTCAAACAACGATCGGGATTTGCGGAAGCGCTCGATCAGCTGTCCGATAACCCGCTGCCGCACACGCTCGTCGTGCGTCCGGGTCCTGGTAATACCAGCGCGTCTCTTGTTTTATTGCATGAGGAAATCACCAATCTGCCGGAAACCGAACACGTGCAGGTGGACACCGAATGGGTACGGCGATTCCACGCGATTCTGGATATCGTGAGACAAGCGATTGCGATCGGGGCGGCACTCCTTGGCGTGGCCATTATCGTCATCATCGGCAACACCATTCGGCTGGACATTGAAAATCGTCGCGATGAAATTGAAGTGACAAAGCTGATTGGTGCGACAAACGCCTTTGTTCGACGGCCTTTTCTGTGGACGGGCTTCTGGTATGGCTTGCTGGGCGGGTTGATGGCCCTGGGCCTCGTTTATGCGGGGCTGACTATGCTCGACGGCCCGGTCGCGCGCCTATCCGGGCTCTACCAGAGCAACATCGCCATTGCGTCGCTCAGCCTGGCGGAGGGTGGCGCCATCATCGGGGTTGGCATCTTCCTGGGCCTGTCTGGCTCGTGGCTTACAGCCGCACGACACATGCGGCGTATCGAACCCCGCTAGCTATTTAACATAATAATTTGGCACTTTTCTCCCCTAAGCTTTTGTTTTTAAAAAAAATAACAATTTCTCGCGCCAGGAACTCTTAATGTTATTAGCACTCTAATATCGCGAGTGCTAAAATCATGCGCCATCACGGAGGTAGTAGATGACGAACGCTATTGCGAAATTCAACCACGATCTTGTACTGGCAGGACCGGTAGGCAGCCTGGACGCCTACATTCAGGCCGTCGGTTCGATCCCTGTTCTTTCGAAAGAAGACGAGCAGGCGATGGCCACCCGCTTCCGCGAGGATGAAGACCTCGAGGCCGCGCGTGACCTGGTCATGGCGCATTTGCGGTTTGTCGTTCACATCGCCAAGGGCTACACAGGCTACGGTCTGCCTCTGAACGATCTCATTCAGGAAGGCAACGTCGGTCTCATGAAGGCCGTGAAGCGCTTCGATCCAAATTATGACGTGCGCCTCGTGTCATTTGCCGTCCACTGGATTCGCGCGGAAATACACGAATTCGTTCTCAAGAACTGGCGCATCGTGAAAGTTGCGACGACCAAGGCGCAGCGCAAACTGTTTTTCAATCTTCGCAAAGCGAAGAAAAGTCTCGCCTGGTTGTCGGCAGACGAAACCGAGGCGGTCGCGAAAGACCTCGGCGTCAGCGCGAAAGAAGTCAACGAAATGGAGAAACGCCTGCATTCCCGCGATGCCATCTTCGACCCGGCGCCTGACGCAGACGACGATCGCAATTTTACACCGGCCGCTTATCTGCCGAGTCCGGATGCTGACCCGGCGACACTCGTCGAGACCGCGGACTGGAATTCGGACGCGAAGACCCGGATGGCATCGGCCCTCGAGATCCTCGACGACAGGAGTCGCCGCATCCTCGAGAAACGCTGGCTTACCGAGAACAAGATGACCCTTCACGAGCTGGCTGCAGAATACGGTATCTCGGCCGAGCGCATCCGGCAGCTCGAGGCGAACGCGATCAAGAAACTCAGGAACGCGATGGCCGTCTAGCCGACGCTAAACAAGCAATGACAAAGCCGCTCCATGAGCGGCTTTTTTGTCAGGCTCTCTGCCACGTCATTGATAATCCCGTCTGCGGTAACGGACATAGCCACCGTCTTCGATGCCCTGCGGATCGTGGTGCGTCCAATGCACAAGGCCGCCCAGGTCGTTCCACTCATACATGCCGCGGACCTGCACCCGATCACCCAGTCCCACGGGCACGCGCTTGGCGAGGTCGAGGTTGTGTGCAACCAGCAGCGTTGCCCGGTCGCCGATATCGATGATGAAACGCTGGTGGCGCGAACCGTCGTTGTCGTCCGACAGCAGGCGCGTCACGAAGCCCGTAAGCTCGATCCAGTCGCCTGTATCGCGTCTGTTGAATCGTTTCCTCAAACTACGCCCTTGTACATTCTTGTTATTCGCCCAGGGGTAGACATCTACAGAGTGACAAAAAAAAGCGCGACGCGCCATCTCTGGCGGTCGCGCTTGTCTTTCTTTCCGGGAAAATCAGCCGGAGGTTATCGGCACCATCGTGATCTCGACACGGCGGTTGACCTGACGACCATTGGCCGAGCTATTGTCTGCAACCGGCCGTAACTCACCCATACCGACCGTTATCAGGCGGTCCTGTATGACGCCTTGCGACGTCAGGTAGCTCGAAACCGAGCTCGCGCGACGCTCGGACAGGCTCTGGTTGTAGGACTCGGAACCCGTACTATCCGTGTGGCCCGCAACCTCGACAACCGTCTTTTCATACTCACCGAGCACCTTGCCCACAGAACTCAGGACATCGAAAAACGCCGGGCTCAAATCCGAGCTGTTCGTCGCGAACGTCACGTTACCCGGCATGTTGAGTGTAATGTTGTCGCCGATTCGCGAGACACTGACACCCGTGCCTTCGAGTTCAGCCCGAAGCTCGGCTTCCTGCCGGTCCTGGTAGTGGCCAATCGCGCCACCGGCCAGGGCGCCGACGCCCGCACCGATCAGGGCATGCTGTCTGCGCTCGACGGCGTCGTCTCCCGAGATGAGGCCGGCAACGGCACCCGCCGCCGCACCGATCATCGCGCCTTTGGTGGCATTACTGGTTTTCTCTTCCCGCGTATACGGGTCCAGGGTTTTACAACCCGTCACAAAGACTGCAAATAAAGTCAATGCGACAATAATCTTCGGAGATCTTGTATTCATGATCCTGTCCTCCAGCTCCTGGTATATATGCGTGCATTGTAGTCACCGACTACCTGAACACAGACTTAATTGACATCAATGCTGTGCAGAATAATCACTTTTACGTTCAGGACTGTGGGCTACGTCACAGGTTAGGAAATGTGCGTGTAGAATAACGGGCTGTCCGGCGAGAATCTCAATGAGCGAAACCGACAACTGGCTCCTGCGATACGAGCAAAATCACGACAATCTCACCAACCCCTGGGTCTACTGGGCGGCCGTGCCGATGGTCGTGGTGGGCACTGTCGGACTCCTGTGGTACCTGCCTGTACCGGTCGAATTCTATGAAATCTCGCCCTTGCTCAACTGGGGCAGTGCCTTTCTGATGGCGACGACCGTTTATTACTTCATCATTTCCCTGTCGCTCGCGATCGGCATGCTGCCTTTCATGCTGGGCCTCGCCTCGCTGCAATTGTGGTTAACGGCATCCCCATACCCGGCGCTTGGCGTATCCACGGGTCTTCTGGTCGCGGGTACCGTCGGACTTTGGCTCGGCCGGCGAGGCACAGGCGGCGTTCGTGCGGTCCTGCAGGACCTGCAGCTGATGATGATCGGTCCGGCCTGGCTGCTGTCGGTCCTCTACCGACGTTTCGGCATCCCGTACTAGGATCCTGGACCAGTGTCACGGCAAGCCAGTTGGTCTAGAATCAACGCCCAACTATCCGCCAGGACGTAAGCCGTGAGTGCGCAAAATCTTGATCCACTCGACCTGTACGACGTTCGCTCAGAACTGTCCGAAGATGAAATCATGGTCAAGGACACCGTCGGACGGTTCGTCGACGACAGGGTGATTCCGTTAATGCGGGAAGCCTTCGAGCAGCACGTTTTTCCTCAAGAGTTGATCGGCGAAGTCGCTGAGTTGGGGCTGCTCGGCACTTCCATTGACGGCTACGATTGTGCCGGCCTGAACAGCGTCAGCTACGGCTTGATTTGCCAGGAACTCGAACGCGGCGACAGCGCTCTGCGGAGTTTCGTTTCGGTCCAGAGCAGCCTCGTGATGTTTCCGATTCATGCCTACGGGTCCGAGGAACAGAAGCAGCGCTGGTTGCCGGCGATGGCGCGTGGCGAAGCAATCGGCTGTTTCGGTCTGACTGAATCGCACGGCGGCTCCGATCCGGGCAACATGAAAACGCATGCAAGACGCGATGGCAACGACTGGATTTTGAACGGCGCCAAAATGTGGATCACCAATGCGACGATCGCCGACGCCGCTGTCGTCTGGGCCATGACCGATGAAGGCGTGAAGGGCTTCATCGTCGAGAAAGACATGCCCGGTTTCGAGACTCAGGAAATCGAGAACAAGTTTTCTCTACGAGCGTCCGTAACTGGCGCGCTGTTTTTCAACGATGTTCGCGTCCCCGCTGCCAACGTGCTGCCGGGCGTTTCGACTCTCAAGGGACCGCTAAGCTGTCTCACCCAGGCCCGCTACGGCATTACCTGGGGCGTCATCGGCGCCGCGCAGGCCTGTCTGGATGAGGTTCTCAAGTACTCTGAGGACCGGGTTCTTTTCAATCATCCCGTTTCTCACACACAGGCGATGCAGATTCGACTTGCGGATATGAGTCGTCGCATCACCACGGCACAGCTATTGTCATTGCGGCTGGGGCGCATCAAGGATAAAGGTCAGCTGAAGCCGACCCAGGTATCGCTCGCGAAGTGGAACAACTGTCGTGCCGCACTCGATATCGCGCGCGATGCACGGGATATTCTCGGCGGCGCGGGCATCAGTGCCGAATACGTTCCCATTCGTCACATGCTGAACCTTGAAAGCGTCATCACCTACGAAGGGACGGAAACGATTCACCAGCTCATCGTGGGCAAGGAACTGACAGGCGTAAACGCGTTCTGATGAGCGCCGTTTGAACTCGAACCTGCCGCAAAACCGCCACATGTGGCGCATTGCTGTGCCAATGATCCTGTCGAATGTGTCGGTACCGTTGCTGGGCATGGTCGACACGGGCGTCACCGGACACCTCGAAAGTTCCGTCTATCTCGGCGCTGTCGCCATCGGCGCCATGATATTCAGCTTCCTGTACACGGGCGTCAATTTCCTGCGCATGGGCACCACGGGCATCACTGCCCAGAGTTTCGGCGCGGACGATAACGATGGCTTGCGAGTCTCGCTCGGCCAGGCCCTGATTGTCGCGTTATTGATAGCATTTACGCTTGTTGCCTTACAGCTCCCGCTCGGGCAACTCGCAATGCACTTGCTCGGCCCTGACGCCGATACACAAGTATTCGCGCTGGAGTACTTTTCGATTCGAATCTGGAGCGCGCCGGGCACGCTCGCCAACTATGCGTTGATCGGCTGGTTTATCGGCCTGCAAAATGCACGCGTCCCCTTGCTTATATTCCTGACGATCAACATCACCAACATTGTTCTCGATCTCCTGTTCGTTCTTGTGCTGGGCATGAAAGTCGACGGTGTGGCTCTCGCTTCCGTCTTTGCCGAATATTCCGGGCTCCTGGTCGGCGGCGGGTTTGCGCTCGCTGCACTACGGAAACGTGCCGGACGCTGGCCAATCCCGAAGCTCATCAATTTCTCGGAGTACAGGGCGTTCTTCTCCGTAAATGCGAACCTGTTCATACGCACGATGGCGCTGATGTTCACGCTCGGCTTTGTCACGGCACAAGGGGCGCGTCTCGGCGGGCTCGTCCTGGCGGCCAACGCCGTGCTCATGAACTTCCAGAACCTGACGTCGTTCGGCCTCGACGGCCTGGCACACGCTGCGGAGGCGCTCGTTGGGAAGGCGGTTGGTCAAAAACGCCGTGACGCACTCGAGGAATCCGTTCGCCTCACGCTCAAGTGGTCGCTGATTTTTGCCGTGGGCTTTACCGTCGCGTACGTCGTTGCAGGCCCATCGATCATCCGTATATTGACCGACCTGCCTGACGTTCGTGAGGCGGCTGTCCGGTACCTTCCCTGGATGATCGCGTCGCCGCTGGTTTCCGTTTGGTGCTTTCTTTACGACGGCGTGTACGTTGGTGCCACGCGCGCCAAGGAAATGCGCAACATCATGATTGGCTCCACGCTTTTCGTCTTTCTTCCCGCCTGGTATTTCCTGCAGCCACTGGGTAACGATGGATTATGGCTCGCGTTCCTGCTGTTCATGGCCAGCCGTGGTGTCGGCATGCATATCGGTTACCGCAGGTCGGTTTTACCGATGTTGCCCTAGGCGAGCTACATGTTGCCAATGCTATGTGCGCCGTCGACCGGCAACGCCACCCCGTTGACGAATGACCCTGCGTCACTGGCCAACAGCATGAACGGCGCCGTGAGTTCATGTATCTCACCACTTCGTTGTGCCGGCGTCTGCTCCAGGTAACGCTGTCCTTTCTCGGTGGCGAAATACGGCGCATTGAGTTCGGTGACGAAGTAACCCGGGCAAAGGGCATTTACGCGAATGTTCTTGCGGCTCCATTCGAGCGCGAGGCTCCTGGTAAGTTGGATGACTGCCGCTTTTGATGCGGAATAGCTGCTCACGGCAAGTGCCACTCGCATGCCGAGAATCGATGCGGTGTTGACAATGCTGCCCGATTTGCCGGCGGCGATCATGCGTCTGCCTGCTTCTCTCGCCACCAGCCATGCGCCTTTGAGATTTGTGTCGAGTACCCAGTCCCAACTCTCCTCATCGATATCGACAGCCATGTTGGTATCGGCGACGCCCGCATTGTTGGCCAGAATGTCGACGACACCGTAAGCTTTCTCAGCCGCATCGAATGCGGTGACCACACTGTCAGCATTGGTCACGTCAAGTGGCACCGCGAGCGCCTCTCCGCCATCGGCCGAGATTTCTTGTGCGAGGGCTTCCAGCCGGTCCAGGCGGCGTGCGGTCAAAACCACCCTGGCGCCATAACCGGCGAGCACCTTCGCGAAGTGGGCGCCAAATCCGCTGGACGCTCCTGTTACGAGCGCAACTTTTCCACTGACGTCAAACACGGACTTTGTCATGCGTATGTCTCCTGAAAGGCGCAGCTGTTGGGACGGTCAACGCAATACGCGGCGACCCGCGTACACGTCGCTCTGCAACTCTCCGTCACTGATGGCGAGCTGGCCGCCCACCAATACATGAACGATACCGCTGGATGCCTGGTACGGGTCGGCATACGTTGCGTTGTCGATAACCGTTGCCGGATCGAACACCGTGATGTCTGCATCGGCAC
>Ga0209456_10000685_pt1 | contig 17726 bp, 15 predicted proteins | sample COG_11_FD_184755 | JGI IMG/M metagenome (GOLD analysis project Ga0209456, IMG submission 184755) | Pelagic marine sediment microbial communities from the LTER site Helgoland, North Sea, for post-phytoplankton bloom and carbon turnover... | ecosystem: Environmental > Aquatic > Marine > Neritic...
TCGGACACGCAAGAACACCAAGAGTTTTGGTCGTTTGATGCGCTTCCTCGATTCACTCGGCATCCCGATCATCGCCGTGCTGCGCGACACTCAGAATTTTGTGCACGCTGCCGAACAAGGCTTGGGAATACACGAGTTACCGCCAAGCCGTGTTCGCCCCGACAAGGAACAGATCGACAAGATCGTGACCTGGCTCGACAGCTGGCAAGCGCGCCGCAAGCGTGCGCTGCAAATCACGGCTATGAGAAAGCGACCCTTCTCAGGCGTGACGCTGCTAAGAAAATCTCAGGCCAGCTCGGTCTGAATCGACGCAAACAACTCCACGTCAACATTTCCACCTGAGAATATGATCGCCGTCGTCTTGCCGGCCGTATCCACTTTGCCAGCGAGTATTGCCGCGAGGCCCGCCGCGCCGCCGGGCTCGACAACGATTTTCAGGTGCCGGAACGCAAAACGCATAGCCTCGCGCACTTCTGCATCGCTGACCGTCAATCCGCATTTGACGTGCTCGCTCATGATGTCGAAGGTCAGCTGGCCAGGCATGTCTGTCAGCAAGGCATCGCAAATCGAACGCGCATCGTCCCGAATCGCGACTCGCTCCCCGCTCGCGAGCGATCTCGCCGTATCGTCGAACTCTTCGGGCTCGACCGTGTACACGTCAACATCAGGCAACCGCGACTTCAAGGCAATCGCACTTCCCGCTGTCAAACCGCCACCGCCGCAGTTGATCAGAACCGAGTCGACCGGTACGCCAAGCTGAACGGACTGATCCGCAATCTCGAGGCCGACCGTACCCTGCCCGGCGATGATTCGTACATCCTCGTAGGACGGTACGATTTCCGCACCGCGTTCGGCGGCGACATCTCGCGCTATTGCCTCACGGTCCTCTTTGTAGCGGTCGTAGGTGATGATCTCGCCGCCCAGCCTGCGCGTGTTCTCGAGCTTGGCAGCCGGTGCATCCGCAGGCATTACAATCGCAGTATGGATACCCAACAGCTTGCCAGCCAGCGCGACACCTTGCGCGTGATTGCCTGACGACCAGGCAACGACGCCTTTTTTTGCCTGCTCTGGAGTGAGCTGGCTGAGCAGATTATAAGCACCACGGATCTTGAACGAGCCGATTTCCTGGAAACACTCCGGCTTGATCAATACGGGACCGCCTGCAGCCCTGTCCAGCTCGGCGCTTTGTAGCAACGGAGTCCTGACGACCACATCGCCCAGGCGTTCCGCCGCAGCTTCTATCTCCGCAATCCCGATCACGCGCCGGCGTCGTCTGCCGCGAGGCGATCAATTTTCGCGGCACATATGAAATCGTTGTCCGATAAACCGCCGATCGCGTGGGTCGTGTAGCTTACGTCGCAGCTCCCGTAGCTCACGGTAAGAACCGGATGATGGCCTTCGCTAATTGCGATCCACGCGACTGCGTTGGCGAATCCGAGTGAGCGGCTGTACGCGGGAAACTTGAAGTGTCGCGAGATCTCGAGACCGTCATCGCTCAGGGCCCAGTCCTCATGCAATGCCTGCCTGAGCTCCTGAACCTGGTCGGTGTTCAGCGGTTCGACGCCACCTTCGCAGGGCTTACAGTGTTTATCGATGAGATTGGTAGTCATGGGTTCGAACTATACCGCAGAAAAAAGCCGGCCCCGAAGGGCCGGCAGTCAGGAGACTCGAGAAGAGTCGCGGGGGAGCATCTACTGGCAGGTAAGCGTCCGTTTAGTTTTCTGCCCGAGCGAACGGTTCGGTAGAGGAGTCCGGAGAATGGCCGTCAATAAAGATCTTCAGGCTGACGCGGCGCTCGAGCGCATAGCTGTCGACAGATTCGTCCTGGGCAGGCATCTCGCCGTGTGCAGAGGCTCGAATACTTGAGGGGTTGATTCCTGCAGCGACCAGTTGCTCACGCACGAACTCGACGCGCTTCTCGGACAGCTTGAGGTTGTAGTCAGAGTCGCCACGTTCGTCGGCGAAGCCATCGAGCTGCACACGGACATCTCTCATTTGCGCAACTGCACTGGCCAATTCTGCAAGACGGCCACCCGTGGTATCTGCGAGTACGTATTCGTCGGTCCGGAACAACAGGTCCATCGCGATACCGGCTTGCATCAGGCTGACGAGTTGCGGACGGTCAATTTCCTGAAAGCGTTCAAGTTCCAGGCCAAGGGAATCGATGTCGCTGTTGAGGGCACGAATATCGCCCCGGAGAATCGCGGCCTCGCTGCGCGACCCATCGAGCGAGCTGGACAAGGTATCGATCGTCGAGGCCTTGTTATGCATCGTGTCGCCAATTTTGGCGCCGATAGCCGCGCCAATGATGGCACCAACAGGGCCGCCAGCCAGCGCACCTATAACAACACCAGCGCCAACACCTGCGCTTTCCTGTTTCGATGTGGATGCCGCCATGGCGGGAGAAGATGTGGCGACGGCCACGATGAGAATGATTGCTACAAGGTTACGCATTGTTAGTCCTCCTAAGAATGTCGCTCGTTGTCAGAGCGGCTACAGTGAGGATCATTACAAGGCGAAAATGCGTGCCCGAGCGGCCAGCTTCATGCAGGTCTGGCGATCAATTGTGATCAATAGTGGCAACGCCACTTTCTCTCAAAGTGGTAATCAGGATCGCGGGTTGGACAGCGCGACGAAGGTGCCGCCATTGCGCTCGGTCAGGATACGCATGAGCTGGGCGTAGCGACGCGTGGTATCAGATGGCTGGCGGCCCGGATCGAAGAAGAATGGGAAACCGACGGCGTGAATCCGCACCATACGGTTACCGTTTTCATCCTCGCGATTAACGGAATCTATCTGGCGCACTACGGCCTCAACAGAGCGGCCGCTAAACTCGTCACCAAACACATAGATGCTGATCTTCTTGTCGGCCGACCAGTAGGTGCTGATCGCGTAAATGATGCCATCGGCGGGGTTACTGTCACTGAACGGCCGCCATGTGCGCATCGTGTTGCGAATCGCGTCGCGCCGGCCCGGCGTATCCGGGATCCACTGGCCCGCGTACTGCTTGAACATGTAGCTGCCATTATCGTTCATGATCTGCAGGCCCTTCACCTGCGGATACACGTCCAGCGTTTCGTTGAGCTTCTCGATGGCACGCTGCCAGTTGAACTGCTGCATGCTCCCCGACGTATCGATGACGAATATCACGTACTCGCTATCCACCGGAATGCCGGCAACCGCATCGTCATCGGCTCGACGATAGTAAGGCGCCAGACGGCGCATCTCGTCGGTCAACTGCTGCTTGGTACGTTTGAGGTCACCTTCGTCAAGTGTCGATTCGGAGTCGCTCTGCGTCGCAGCATACTGACCCTGTACCGTATTGAGCTCACCTTGCAGTCGGGCCAGGCGCAACTTGGTTGACGACGTTTGCTCCCTGACATCTTCAAGGTCACGGTTGATGACGGCTGTCTCGCCGCGAATATCGAACAGTTCCTGCTGCAACAGGGCAATCAAAGATTCGAGATCGTCCTGCGTCTTTTCGATGATGACCGGTTCATAAATTTTACTGAGTACAAGCAACAGGATGATGGCGCCGAAGCCACAACATATGCAGTCGAGGAACGACAGGCTGAATGCTTCGATATTGCGACGTTTTTTTCTCAATGCCTCATCCGACTAGGGCCAGTCTTTGCTGACGCTGATAAACGAGCCACCCGAACGGTAGGCCAGCAACCAATACAGAAACGGAGCCTCAAAATCACCTTCGAGCGGGTACAGGAATATATTGACCGGAATATTGCTTGGCAGTTCACGCAATGCGTTAGTGAACAGGCGCGTACGCTGCTGCCCGCTCACCGTCCTGCGACTACTGGTCGGCCCGTCCATCGTTGGCAAGCCGTCAACAAGCAGAATAATGTTGTCGGGTGCGGGCGTCATCGACAGCACGATTTCCATCGCCGCTTTCAAATTGGTACCGCCCTCGGGCGCCGTGCGCCGCAATACGCGCATCGCTTCGTCGAGCTGGGTAGCGTCATCGGCCTTTAGCCATACGCCATCGCTGCCTGCAATAACCGGCTCGACCTCATTGTTGAACATGTACATCTGAAACTCGCTGCCGGGCTGAAATTGTGCCGTCAGCCAGTCAACGCTTGCAACGACCTGGCGCCATTTCACGGCGCGCAATTTCTCATTGATCGGCATATTGCGACGACGAATGATATTAACGATAGTGTCGTCGAGCATGCTGGCAGAGCGATCGACCAGGATTAGCGTGCGTTCGCCCCCGAGTTTGAGCCCGGTCAGGTACTGGCGATCGCCCTCGCCCTTGAATTCTCGCAAGCGGTTACCTTCTGCCTCAGTTTCCTCGGCCATTGCCAACAGTCGTTTGACTTCTTCTTCGAGCGTTTTGATGTCGGTCTGCAGTTTTTCGATACGCTCGATCTCAGCCAGAGTCTCCGAATCATACTGTGCCAGTTCGGCACGCAACTCCTCGATCAGCGCGATGATCTGCGCAATCTTGCCTTCTGCAGAATCTTTTTCGCTGGTGAGCTCTTCCACCGTGTTCTTTGCCAACACCAGGTTCTTGCGGCCGTCGAGTATCTCGACCTCGATCTGGCGCGTCTCGGCCATCAGGTCCGATGGTTTTTCGGTCGTGTCGCGCACCTGCGCGTTGATGATCATGAAAAACAGGATCACCGCGCCGAAACCGCAACTCATGCAATCGAGAAACGACATGCTGAAGACTTCGAAAGGTCGGCGTTTACGCGCCATCACCTGTCTCCGTCGTAATCAGTTGCAGCTCGAACCCGGGAGTACCGATCCGAACCAGATCGCCCACCTGCAGTACTGCCGAGCCGTCGATCCGGTGGCCATTGAGAAACGTCCCGTAGCGGCTGTAGTCGCGGACGATGCATTGCCCGTTCTCCTGCTGCAGCGAACAATGGCGGCGAGACAGGCCCGGCATGTCTTGCTGCAGATCGATGCAGCGGCCGCCGTCCGTCGGCTGCGAGCCAAGTGTCAGCGGCTGCGCGTCGACAGCGTAGGCTTTATTTTCGAACAACAAATGCGTCGGGTGGCCACCGTGACTGGGCTTGCCCGACTCCTCGGTCACAACCGGCGACTGGTCCCAGGGCAGTTTTCGCACAAGGCTCACGGCAGCTTCGCCCGCCTTCATATCACGGCAGCGCGCCAGCAGACCGCGTGCCGTGGCACCGGATTCCTGCAGGTACAGGTCGCCACCCACTCTTGCACTCAGGATATCGGCGAGGCCGGGCATTCGTGCGGCCCGGTCTGACAGTTGCAGCGCCGGTGTTTCATCAGCGCGATACAGCGCCCGCAAACTGCTGACGATGCGGTGGTAGAAAGGCGCTGCCGCCGAGACCAGCTCGAGTGTTTCGAGCTCGGCGTGGTGCTTGATGCCACGATATTCGACGTCGAGTTTTACACTGGTTGCAGCCGATGCCGCTGCGAGCCAGTTCTGCAGTTGGTCCAGCAGCATCTGTTCGGTCTCTGCGGTGTGCAACGGGTCGAATCGAGACTGTTGCACAAATGTTCTTGCGATCAGCGCGATCCAGGCATCGAAAAGCGCAACCATCCCGCAGTCGTCTGCAACAACTGAGCGATCGACCTGGACGTGCCCGGCCTGGGTGAGACGTGTCAGCAACGCGGAATGCAGACTCAGGTCGACGTGCGCCGGCACAGCCCCCTGATACTCGCGACGCGTCGCCGCAACGGCGGCATCAACCATTGAAACGACCGGTATTTGAAGCTCCGCCGCGATGCCGAGGAACAAGCTGAGATTGGTATTGCTCATGTAGGCCGGTACGGCGACGACCAAGCCGTCGGCGGAGACACTCTGCCAGATCTGTTCGAGCTGTCGGCTAACGATATCCGCTGCACTCAGGTGATGAAAACGGCGATCAGACAATGGTGCAGTTTGCAGCTGCGACCAGTAGCCATTGTGAATACGACGTGGTTTCACACGCGCCTGCAAGAACGCCTCGCTGCCGGTTGTCAGACGGTCATCGTCGAGCAACGCGAAGCCCGGCTCGCGGTAATAGACTTTGTCGGCATCCTGTACCGAGATACCGGCGTCGTTTAAATGTGCTGCGAGCAGAGCCACGTTTTCGTCCGATTACCGCTAGTCTGCCTTCATGTGCCGAATCAGCTTGTCGTTGCTGTAGTTCTCGCCATCGAAGACGAGCCGCTCCTGCAACAGCTGCACCTGGTGTACGAGGAACATCAGGAAAATACTGATCAGCAACGCAATAAAGGTCGAGTTGAACGCAACGCCCAGGCTCTGCGTAACGCCGGCTATATCGCCCTGTACAGCCTTGTCCGCCTGTGCCAGCGCTTCACCGATGCCGCGTACGGTACCGATGAACCCGATGGATGGGATAGCCCATGAGATGTAGCGAATCATCGACAGTTCCGATTCCAGACGGTCGGCCTCCGACTCAAAAATATCACGGGTACTACTGGAAACGTCCGAGATATTGCGCGTCGTACTGAATCGCCGCAATGCGTTCAACAATGCGCGTGGCAGCAGCATGCGCTGGCTCTCGTCGGGCAATGCCTCGATCTGGCGCGCAAACTCGCGCGTATCCTCGGGGAGTATTCGCATCCCCTCCGCAACTGGCACCAGGTCGACGTCGAGCAAGCGGCGCTCGCCAAGAATGACTGCTGTCTTGTATCCCATGATCGCAAGCGCCCAGATGCCGAGAATGAAACAGGCTTCCTGCTCAAGGTCCTTGATCAGCACCCAGACGCGTCGTTCCCTGACGTAGTCGGGGTCGGCCGCCGCGGCGATATTCTGTTCCTCAATGATCTGCGTCGCATTTGGCCGCACAACGGTTTGATAAAAAGCGTGTACGATAATGATCGCGATAATCAGTGCGAACAGCTGAAATACAAATTCAACCGGAATGTTCTTCTTTTTCATAGGCTCATTGATCTAGATATCTGTCGGAAATTCGATGGACTGGTCGGTCGGGATTACCTCGGACGGACGAAAATCATCGTCCTCATCGGAAAATCCCTGTTCGTCGAGACCGGCTTCGTCAATTTCTTCGGTCTCGGCGTCGACCTCGACGTCTGTTTCGTCGGTCACCTCGTCCGTCGCAAGGTCAGCCGCCTCAATGGCGTCTGCCACCTCGGCACCGTCACCCTGCTCGTCGGACTGCTGCGCCCACGCTGTGCCCGCGAAAAGTACGCTGAGAATCAGTGTGTGCAGAAAGCGGGTCAAAGTGTGTCCTCGTTCGCGGGTATGTGAGCTTGGACCGTCGTCATGCGCAATTGTCGCATGAAATCTCAATACACGGTCCGGGCGAGGCGAAATCCCACGTCAGATCGCGGGGTCGTCTCCGATTCGCGAAAACTCAGGCGCAATTCCAGTATGCCGGCGTGGCGCCAGCTCGAACCACGCACGACGTGGGCGTTTCCGGTTTCCGGACCCATCGGGTCGATCACCGGCGTTGTCAGTCCCGGCGTCGGTACGGAGTAGATATCGTTGACCCATTCCGCAACATTACCGGCCCCGTCATAGAGGCCGAGCGCGTTCGGCGTGAACTTGGCGACCGGGGCGGTCGAAGCGAAGCCGTCGTCGTAACGCGGCAAGATTGACGGCGTAATGTCCGCAGCGGCCCTGTCAGCAAAATTGCCGCTGTTCCGTTTGGGCGGCATTTCAGCGCCCCAGGAGAATTTTTGTGCTCCCTGGCTGCCGCCAAAGCGCACGGCCCAGGACCACTCGGCTTCTGTCGGCAGCCGGTAGCCGTTGGTCAATGGACGGATGATCGTCCACTCTCCAAACTTCTCTTCGTAGGCGGGTTTCAGGCCCTCTCGCGTACTGAGCCAGTTGCAGTATTCGACGGCATTCGCCCATGTCACATTGGCGACCGGATTTTCACCGCCCGCCATCGACGGATGAATGTCGCTACCGGAATCATGGCCGGGCCGGAACTTGGCAAATTCACCGTTGGTGACTTCGCGTACACCAATCAGGAAGGGTCGCGTCAGTGTTACCGGTACGAGTACCTCGTTGGCCCGCCGTCCCTGCTCCGCACGCGACGAACCCATCGTAAATGTGCCCGGCTCGACACGGCGCATGACCTGGTCGTCCACGGTACTGACGGTTTGCTGGACCTTCTCCTGCTCGATGGCTTCGAGCGATCGCAATCGCGCCACAACAGTCTGCGGGTAACCCGGGCGCGGCGTTACGCTGCGCGTCCATGACTGGTAGCCGTTTTTGCGCACCTCGACACGGTGCGGCGCCGAACTCAGTTGCAGTGTGGTTGAACCCGTGCCGCGCGCTCTGCCGTCTATGTAAACGGTTGCATCGGAGGGCTGTACGTTGACTGTCAGCGATCCCGTCTTCGCCGACAGGTCGACCGTGATGGAGTCGCTAGCTGCCGCATCAAGCCGCACCCGGCGGCTCGTCGCACCATAGCCTGCCTTAGACAGGCCGATGACGTAGTCCACACCTGGCGACAATGAGAGCGAAATCGGTGACTGTCCCCGATACCGACCATCGACCGTTACATTGGCGGCCCGTGGAATGGAATTCACCAGCAACTTCGCATTCGCCGGTTCAAGCTGTATCAGCGGCAAAGCCTGGTCCACATTGGGCTCAGCTTCTACGGTGCCGTCCCAGGCTTTGAAGCCATCCCTGACGACGCTGAGCTGGTGCGTGCCTTCGATCAACTCAATCGTCGCTGGCGTTACGCCGATACGTTGGGCACCCGCGAATATTGCCGCGCCGGCCGGTTCAGACGTCACGTCAACATTCGACCAACGGCGCACGAGTTGCACATGCACTGTGTCGTGTTTGCCGAGACCCTCAACGCTGACAACATCGCCAAACGGCAGGTACCTGTCGGCTCGCACGCTCACTCTGTGCTCACCGGGCTGTAGTTCGAACGGGCCGAACGGAGTCTTGCCGACCGTGCTGCTGTCAATCGATACGACAGCATCAATGGGCGGCTTGGTCATGACAGTCAGGCGGCCTGGCAGGCGACGCATGCGCACCTCGACCGTCTTGCTGTCTTCGCCGTCGATCGCGAAATTCTGATTGACGTCGTAATAGCCCTGTTTTGCCACCGTGACCGTATAGTCACCGTTGCGAAGCAGAATGCGATTACCCATTGGCAAGCGGAACCAGCCTCCCGATATTGAAACCGCGTCAGGATCCTCAGGGTTCACCTCAAAGCGCACCGACGATGAGGTGAACAACAACCAGGATGCGACAATGAGGAAGGCCAGCGCTACGCCAATGATTACCTTGAGCGGGCTGCGGTGCTCGACCTGCGCGGCCGCGTGCGTTGCCGCGGCGCGCTGGAACGCGGTCGGCGCGATAGCCTCCTCTTCAGCCTGCGCCGAATCGTCGGGCAAATCCGGCGGCTGGGTTACGTAGGCGCTGTCCTCCAGCCGCACCCGCAGAGTCAGTCGATCTGCTGTCGCCGTTACATTGATCTGGCTGCCGAAAAACTGCAGCACGTCGCCGTCTGCCAGGCGTGTACTCGTGACGAGTGCCTCACCGTTGATTTGCATCGCATCATTGCGACCGAATGGTTGTACAAACGGGGCGCCATCCAGGAGGTCGAGCAGCATGACCGGCCCGCCGCCGGGACCGGGCAGTCGCAGCTGGCAATCCGTGCCCGTGCCGACGCGCAACGGCAAGTCACCTGTGTCGAAACGGCGTTCGCCTTCGACATCGCGGATAAACAGATGGTCAAAACTCAAATCGCTTCCTCGCAGCGAACAACGACGGGCTGGAGTGCAATTTCCGGCCCAACCCGGAACTCAAGCCGCACATCGCGATAGCCCGGTCGACTGCCCACAGCCACGTAGGTTCCCGGCCGCAGGTCCATCTGATATGTCTCGAAGCTGCCGAGTTTACCAACTTTGTATATCGATACGTCTGTAGCATTGTCGGAAATAAAGCTCACGGTCAGCGGTGTGGCGGCGCGTTTGAGCAGACGCGACAGCTCGTCACGCTGCCCGCTCAGGCGCGGACCGATCTCAGGCATGCGCGTGATATCGACGACGAGCCTGGTTGCCTTGGCCATGTTTGCAGCGGAGCTGAGGCTGTCAGGTTCCTCGATGTATTTGTCGAGTTGGACGTGCAGCGCAGCCATTTGCTCTGAGCGGCGCAAACCGTCTTTTGCAAAGGCAAGATCGGCGTCGATCTCGAGAATACTCTTGTAGGTATCGATGGCTGTTTCCCAGGCCTCAGACTGCTCCTCATCCTGGGCCTGCCGTTCAAGCATCGATATGCGGTCCAACCGAATGCCCTGGTCGACCTGCAGCAAGCCGTCCGCCGGTTCGCGCGACCCAGGCATGATCTCCTGCGCCATTCGAAATGCGGCACGGGCACCCGGGTAATCACGCTCGGCAAGCGCAGTTAGTCCTTCGGTCATGCGCTGATCGAACTCCATCTGCCTGACCGTTGCCAGCACACGCTCGAGTCCCGTCTGCGCCGGCTGCCATTCCGGATCGAGTTCGACAGCCCTCGCGAAACTCTGCCGCGCCGCCTCGAGCTCGAGGTCATTTTCGAATTCAAACCCCTGGTCGGTGAGCGACATGACCGTGTCGAGATTTTTCGCACGGGTATAGCCGGCACGTGCGCCCGAGTGATTGGGACTGATGGCGACAGCCAGCTCGAACAGCCGAACGGCCTCGATCGAATCGGCATTGTCGAGCGCCGTCTGTGCCTCACTGTAAGTCGTTGCAAACACCTGTTCGACTTCGTCGAGAAGCGGATCAAGCAGCGCGATGGCTTCGCCGTACTTCTCGGCTGCAAAATCGTAGTCACGCGCCAGGTAGGCCGTGTCGCCGTCTGCGTAGACCGCTTGCGCCTGCTTGAAGCGCAACCCTCCCCACCGCTGCACAGCGCGACTCTCAAGCGTTTCCATTTTCGACAGCAACTGGCCGAGGACCTCATCTGTGTCTGAGCGCCCCCTGACCCGCGCATCTCTGCCACTCAGGTCTTCGACGTTCTCACTGAAATCGACACCGTCACCGCCGCCATCTTCTTGCGCGCTGTCGTCAGACTCCGATGGTGACGTCGTAACCGCCTCGTCGCGCTCAGTCGGCGTCGGTTTGGGCAGGAAAAATACGACGCCAATCAATAGCACCAGCAGTACGGCCAGGCTGATGCCGAGTGTGCGTGGACTGATTCCGGTGCCGGGTTTAACGTCAGTTACGGCCGCCGCCGCAGCGTGGCGTATTTTCGGGTGCAGATTCTCGCTAACCGCGATTACTTCATCCGCACCGGATTGTGCACCGAGCACGTACTGTTTTGGTGCCGGCGCAGCAGCAAACCCGGCCGCCTCAAGCGCGGCAACAATGCCTTCCGCATCCGGCCTCACGGCTGCATCCTTGTCCAGCATGACTGCAACCAGTTCTGAGACTGCTGCGGGTGCTCTCGATCCGTCCGCCAGTATCAATGGGGCCGGAACTTTATTCTGGATGTCCTCGGCAGTTGCAGACGACGAATACGGCGAAGCGCCACTGACCAGTTCGTAGATCAATCCGCCCAGAGCAAAAATGTCATCCGCAGGTTGTGGCGCCGCCCCTGCAAGAGATGCCGGGCTGGCGGCAATCAATGAGCCTCCGCCAGCAGCCGAACCTGTGGCGGCGGCCACACCGAAATCGACCAGGTAGGGTGCCCCGTTATGATCCAGGAGAACATTTGCGGCCTTGATATCGCGATGCACAACGCCTTTGGCATGCGCATACCGTAACGCGTCAGCGATGAGTCCAATCGGACCGAGTATGTCCTGAACGGGTGCTCCCGCAAGGACACTCAGGTCAGGACCATTGACATACTGCAGGCTATAAAACGGACGATCGGCGTCGTCGTTGTACTCGAATACGCGCGCGATATGCGCGTGCATCAGCCGAATGCTGGTCTGCCATTCCTTGTGAAAATCGGCAGCGGCAACGCGTTCGCTGGTGAGTATTTTGAGGGCGACGGACGCGCGCGTCAGTCGGTCAGTTGCCAGCCAGGTTTCAGCTGCGCCACCGACGCCCAGCTTGTTAACGAGGGTGTAACGGCTCGCAAGCTCTATTCCTTGTTGGAGGTCCTGCATTTACCAGTGATCGCTTATCCCGTCGGTTCCGCAATACGGACGGGATCTGCATCGCTTGCGTCAGGCGTACCGACAAAGCCGGTTTCGACTTCGTAAATTTCCTTGAGCAATCTGCGCCAGCTCTCGTACTGTGCTGCCGCAGTACCGGTCAGTCGCCGCGTTTCTCCTTCAACTGTCACGACCATTGGGGCAGCCTCGGCGCCGAAGGACTCAGACAATTCCTTGATCGACTCGAGGTGCATGTTGGCTTCACTGCGTCGCGAAATGCCGGTAATCATCGTATCCAGACCCTGGCTAATACCGATATTCTGAATTCCGCGCTGCATCTGTCGTTTCGAATAACTCGAACTGTTGCTCTCATACGCCAGCGACCCGGCGAGCACGACGGCGCCGATCAGGGTCTGCATCATGGCAGAACGCTTAACCTGACGATAATTGACCGACTCTTCGCGAGCTGTCTTGCGCCAGGAATGGTACGGAATTGCGATGCCGTAATAGAAGTTGGCATAGTGCTCGTTCAATGTATCCACCACCAGCCGGTCACGCTCGCGAATCTGCCGCAGCCGATCGACCGCAGGGTCATTGTCCGCCGGCAGGCGAACGATCTGGTCGATGCCATCGTCATCAACACTCAGGTGTTCTCCATAAGCCGCCGGCGACATGTCCGCAAAAAATTTCAGCTCAGTAATCTTGCGAACGTCGCTAACGGTTTTCGGTGGCAAGGACTGGACATACGCTTGCAGGTCGTTCGCGATGTCGTTGAACACTTTCTGATACGGATCTTCGCGTTTGTCACGACCTTCCGAATAGGAAGAGATGCCGGTCTGCGTTTCGTATTCCTTGCTGTACCAGTGCTGACCGCTGGAATCGCGCACCGACACGTCCAGCGTTACGAATTCACCGTCCGATTTTTCGATGGTGCCGCTGATGACAACATCCGTGAACGCCTCGCGCGACGGAATCACACGGACGGCACCCCAGTGACCGGTTCCCTGCAAGGTCGTCTTGAGGTGATAAGGCAGGTAGCGAACTTCAGCCGAACGAATCTCCTCGAAAATACCGCTCTTGCTCGGATCGTTGGATTCCTTCAACCCGGCGTCAAACTCGACGACGCCGATATCCAGTAGCATCGACTCGTCAGGTGGTGCCTCTGCCACTACAAGCTGGGTTTCTTCCGCGGTTACGACCTCGTTGATCGTGCACCCTGACAACGTGAAACAAAAAATTGTCAGCAGCCAAATTGTTTTTGTAATCGTCCTCAAATCCGCTTCCTACGTTCCGCTGTATTTTCTGTACTCTTCCCACAAGCGCTCGCGCAGCGCGGGATCGTCCTCGGTCAATGCCGCTTCTCGCAACTGACGCGCGATGATGTCGTCATCCACGGTGATCGGAATATCGTCGGGCGTGCGTTCACGAATCTCTTCCTGGCTCATACCTGCAACAGGCGATTCCCGGGAGACGCCGCTGTTAGCAACGGAGACGGGATTGCCGCCGCTGTTGTTACCGCCGGCACCGCCACCACCACCACCGCCCTGTTGCCCAAGGCTGATGCCACCGCCGCCGGAACCTTGCGATCCTTCACCGAAGCCTTCGGTGCTGCGGCCGACGGCTGAGATTTCATCCTGTTCTTCCTGCAGTGTTTCGTCGAATCCGCCGAGGGACTCTTCGAGCTCCTGACCAAGCCGTGCTGCACGCTCAGCATCGCTTTCTTCGGGAAACTCGCCCACTCCGCCCGCGCCGCCGGTACCCTGAACGCTGCCGCCTGCCGCGCCGCCGCCACTCGCGTCAGATGAGCTCGCGCTGCTGTCCGAAGATGACGACCCACCGCCGCCACCGCCGCCGATGCATTCACCGTCCTGGCCCATGCCGCCAATACCGCCGGGTAGCGCACCGTTGTCACCGCACTCGCTGTCAGATGACGGTGCCTCGTCTTCCCAGTCGCTGGGCTCGCCGTCTCCGCCTTCACCGCCGGAGTCGCCGGACTCACCGGCATCGCCCGACGCATCGCCGTCACCGCCGCCGCCACTGGAGCTCGGCGGTGGCGGAACACCCAACGGGTCATCGCTGCCACCCGGGAAACTGCCGACGTCACCACCTGAACCGCTCGAGCCTCCGGAACTGCCTGTCGGTCCGCTGGAACCTCCGTCGCCACCACTGCCCGGTAACGGGGGCGGAGGCATACCGCCGCCGCCACCAGAAGACCCGCCCGACGAGCCACTGGAACCGCCACTCGATCCACCACTCGATCCACCACTGGAACCGCCGCTGGATCCACCACTGGATCCACCGCTGGAACCACCACTGGAACCACCACTGGAACCACCACTGGAACCGCCTGACGGAGGTGGCATGCCACCACCTGACGGCGGCGGCGCCCCGGCACCACCCGATGACCCGCCGCTTTCCTTGCAGGCGCCGGTAACGACGGCAGCGAACGCGATGAGAAGAAGTGGTTTTAGCCAGCTGGGGACTAACGTGGGTGATCGGCGTGATTTCATTGTCCTGACCCTCTGTATTTAACAGACTGCACGGGGGTTTGGAGCATCAAAAGCACGGCCGAGTTCCATCGGAATCCATGCCAAGACTCACCCTTTCAGCTGCTGCGTGACCATTGTGACGATATAACGCGACCCTCGCGCGATCAACACCTGTGGTCACGGATATTCGTGCGCGGGCGCCGCAGTCAACGAAAAATTTTAAATTATTGATTTTGTTAAATTTACTGCGAAGATACCGGCGCGCCGATCGCGCCTTTTCGATATAGGACCAGCGACAGGTCGTCAGGCTTGCTCGGCAATGCCGCCGATACACCGGCCATGCGACGATGTGCGAGTGAAATGACGCGCTCGGCGGCACTATCGAGCGGACCCTTGCGCACCCGCTCGATAATCTCGTCGAGATGCACATTGTCCATGAGTCCGTCGCTCGCCAGAAGGATCGTGTCCCTCGGCCGCAATTTCACCTCGCCACCAACGTCAATGCGCATTTCCGACGTGCCGAGGAAGTTCGAAACAAGATGACGGTCTTCGTGATGCAGCGCTTCTTTCTCATTTAGAAAACCCGCCTCGACAGCGAAACCTGTCGGTGAATGCGGCGTTGTCTGCAATTTGATCACGCCGCGCTGGCCGACGACGATCGCCTCCGAATCGCCCACCTGGTACGCACGGACGATCAGCCCTTCTATCGTGATCACAGTCAGCGTCGTTGCCGAGCCATTACCGATAGCTTGCACGGCCGCGTTTGCAGCCTCTATTCCGTTGAGTATCGCCGTGCGCAACAGCATCGTTTCTGCCATCGCATGTTGCATTGAATCGACGAGACTGTTTACCGCCGTCAGGGATGCACGCTTGCCCGCCGGCAATCCTCCAGCGCCGTCAGCGACAATCAGGACGGCGGCGGCTGGTCCGTAAGGTATGACAGCAACCGTGTCTTCGTTCTCGGTCTCCTTATCGGGCGCACGGCAGGTGTACGCGAACACGTTGCCGCCACCGACCGTCAACCGGCGCTGGTCCGGCTCGCTGGCGCCATCCAGTACAAGTGCGGCATCAGTCACGTCTCACAGGCTCCCTGCACCAGGCACAGTAATTCCAGAATTCTCTCGCAATACCCCACTTGCAGGCTTTGCACGTGTGCCTGCTGCCCGGCAATTTCCAGGGTTTCTTCACTTTCGTGCGGCACCACGGGCAATAGCGCATGAAGGGCATGAGCGATCCGCGGCAGCGGCTGCTACTGCAGCGCGACGTGTAGCGTTTGTCGGGATATCGGCGCGAGGTCTCTTCCACGAATCCCGGGCCGTAGCACCAGGAACAATAGTTCCAGTCGTTCTTGGCGCCGCGCTCGCAACGCGGACAGGTCGACGCGAATAATGATTCGGAGCCGCGCGCCGGATTATCGAAACCGCACCATGGGCATGCCTGCATGCTCTCGGACACCGGGCCTTCGCAGCGCCGGCACTGGTGGCTCGTGTGCAATACCTTGCGGTACTTGCGCTGAAATTCGCGCCACTGCATTTGCCGCCACGACGATTCGCCGCGGCCGCCATTTCTTGGCTTGGCGCGTTTCTGCCGCCGGGCATGGCTGTGCAATCGCTCGAAGGCTGACTGCATTTGCACGGCGTCGCGATAGCGTTTGGACGGATCGAGCTGGATCGCTTTTCTCAGGAACTCAGTGAACTCAGGGCGCACCCGACTGGCCAGGCGATCATGACCGGCCATTGGCCATTCGAATGGCCACTCAGGCAGCTTCCCGGAGAACAAGCGGTACAGAACAAGGCCAAGCGAAAATACGTCGGACTGAAATTTGGGCCGACCCATGGCCTGTTCCGGCGCAATGTAATCGATCGTGCCCGAGCCCGACGCCTTCAGCGTACGCAGGCTGACCTTGGCAAACCCGAAGTCTGCCAGTTTGAGTTGATTACCCGGGAAGAGAATGTAGTTCTCAGGCTTGATGTCGCAGTGAATTATTTTCTTCTCGTGCGCATGCGCAAGCGCGGCAAGCGCTTGCGCAGCAAGCTCCATCGCCCTGGCGGTCGATGTGCGACGTTCAATGCGATCGGCAAGCGACTCGACACCAAGCTCCATCGCAATAACGAAATGATTGTCGATATAGCTGGCATTGAGTACAGAGAGGATGTTCGGATGCTTGAGACGCGTCGCTACCTGCACCTCGTGCAGAAATTCTTCTTCCCCGGTCGCATCGCCCGACTTTGGAATCTTGAGAGCGACCCGGGTCTTTTGAATGGTATCGAATGCCCGGTAGACATCGGCCAGCGGTCCCGATGCGATGCGTCCGAGGATTCGGTATTTGCCGATTTTCTGTCGTGCCCTGAGCATGATCAGGTGTCGGTCCGTACGCGGGCGACCGCCGCAGACCAGCCGGCGAGCAGCGCCTCGCGACGTTCGCGACGCATGCCGGGCTCGAAAAGCCTCTCTCGCTGCCACATGCCGGAGATGTCACTGGTCGATGCAATCACATCTGCCTTCAATCCGGCCAGGTAGGCAGCACCCAAAACAGTTGATTCGACGTTCGCCGGCCGTTCGACCGTGATCGCGAGGATATCGGCCAGGAACTGCAGGAACCACTCGTTGGCCACCATGCCACCGTCGACACGAATGACCGATGGCAACACACCATCGTCCGACATTGCAGCAATCAGGTCGTGGGTTTGATAGGCGATCGCCTGAAGTGTGGCTGTTACGATTTCGTTGCGGCCGCTACCGCGAGTCAGCCCCAGAATTGCTCCGCGAGCATGGGCGTCCCAGTACGGTGCGCCAAGCCCCGCAAATGCCGGCACGACATGCACGTCCTCCACGATGCCCGTTTGCGCTGCGATCGCCTCAGTCTCGGGCGCCGAGTCGATGATTTTCAGCCCGTCTCGCAACCACTGCACGGCCGAGCCTGCGACGAACACACTGCCTTCCAGGCCGTAGGTGACTTCACCATCGAGCCGGCTGGCGATCGTCGTCAGCAGTTGATTTTGCGAGGTGAGCGCAGTGCTACCCGTGTTTGCTATGACAAAGCAGCCTGTGCCGTAGGTGCTCTTCGTCATGCCCTGCCCAAATCCGGCCTGGCCAATCAAGGCAGCCTGCTGGTCGCCGGCGATGCCAAGTACCGGCGCTTCGATGCCGATTGCGTCCGCATCGCATACACCAAATTCAGCAGCACAGTCATACACATCAGGCAGCAGTTCGCGGGGCA
>Ga0209456_10000686_pt1 | contig 17699 bp, 14 predicted proteins | sample COG_11_FD_184755 | JGI IMG/M metagenome (GOLD analysis project Ga0209456, IMG submission 184755) | Pelagic marine sediment microbial communities from the LTER site Helgoland, North Sea, for post-phytoplankton bloom and carbon turnover... | ecosystem: Environmental > Aquatic > Marine > Neritic...
GCGGTCAAGCGAAAAGCCAGTCAGTATCCTTCAAAACGCAAAGGGAAACCGCCTTGGGGCTCCTAAGTGAATGGCATTGACTACAAACGCCCTTTCAGCTTCGCGCCCCATGCGACATAACGATTAGTTCTGCGCAATTCGGCTCTCCACATGAGCCCGATGAGCTAAGAGACCGGCAAACAAGCGCGGTCCGAGCACCATGTTCGCATCCCGAAGGGCCGGAAACGGCGTGATCAAGACCGAGCGGACGCAGCTATCCAATGGCTCGACCCTTGAAGCCGAGCGCAAGTCAACAAGCCCAGGCGTCGTCGAGCTCCGGGGGTGCCCGCGCAGGCGCGAGCTCGACTGGGTCTGAGGGCAGACCGAGATGACGGAGGATTCGGCGGATGGCGCTTGAGAGCATGATGGCGGCCACAAACCGCAGCCGGCCACCACACGCAGGGCACTCGAGCACATCGATGTCGAGGCCGCGGCGCATGAGCTCGGCCCACGTGCGGTTGTACGAAGCGCCGACCTTTCGTGGGGTCGTTGCTGATGATGCGCGCTCAACCTGCGGCCGGCCGGAGCAGATACCGGCACAGCCGCTCGAGCTTGGGCCGGTTCTTCGCACGCACGGACGTGTTGGCGTGAAGGTCGAAGCCGCCAAGGCGCGCTTGCCGCCGCCGCTTGCGCTCGGCCGCCGTGACCGTCGGTCCGTCTGCGAGGCGAAGGACGGCTGCCCCTGCGCGTCGTCCCATAGCGACCCGTTGGCGGACGGACGCGGCATAGAGCGCGTGCAATGGCGGCACCTCCGATTCGTCGGGGCCATCGCCGGCCTCGTCACACATCAAGCCCAGGCGCACCAATAACCGGAGGACCCGCGTTCGAATGACGCCGAGGAGCAGCTCGACCTCTTCGTCGGTAGGCGCTTTGGCAGCCACGAACCGAAGCCGCGGCGTGAAGCTCCACGACCACAGGACGCCATCAAGACTCGTGCCGTTGTTCGCCCTACATTTTCAACGAGTCCCAGGTAGATCGCCCTGAAGCGAAGTGGCGAACGGCGTCGGAACGCCGGCGGCCGCCAGGACGAAACGTGCCAGCCGAGCTGCTGCGGCAGTCACCTCTCGATCGGACGCTTCGGACACGTCGGACAGCGACGGATGAGCTTCTCTAACTCTTCGAGCAGCTCCTCGATGCGCTCCAACGGACACGATTGGTCAACAGGCACCCTAACCTCTTGAAAGCATTGAGTGCACCTAGGGTTTCGTAAACCGTAGGTCGTTGGTTCGAATCCAGTCGGTGGCTCAGGCGCTCGCGCGGGGGCGGTGGGGCGGGACAAAGCACCGGGCCGTAGGCCTGACCGGGATCAGTGACGCGCGTCGCGGGTCGTGACCACTCATGACCACACCTCTGCGATGCTCTCCCAAACATCGATAGGGCGTAGCCGCGGACCACGTCCTTCAACTCTGCGGAAAGAACGCAGGCCACACAAACGGGTCGAGGAACGCGGTCTGCAGTGCAAAGAGTAGGAGCGCCACGATGGTGACTACGCCGGCCCATCTGGTGGGGCGGGGACTGAGATTGAAGAGGGTAATGATCAATCCAACTGCGCCGATGCCTACCACGATAAGATCTGCCCTGATCAACACCCAAAGGGCTATCGAAGGATCTGCGAGGTACGCAAACGCAAGCGGCATCCACAAGGCAGATGCAAAGACCACTGCCGCGCAGCAAGCGTTGATGACACCGAATCCGTAATGTTGGCCTACACGGACCTTCGCGGCATCGACTCGAAAGAACACGTGGTGCATGAACACGAGGTAGCCCGCAGTCGCGAGCCACATCGTGACACCGTAGACGTCCTGCAACCGCTCCGGTATGTCGCCCCAGAGCAGATGACGTGTTTCTGGATGCGTGATCAGGCCGTGCGCGTAGCTACCGAGCACGGCCATGCCGCCGACTACGTTGATCGCGAGCCATTTCTTCTTCTGTGGATGCATCATCCTGCCCGACTTTCTTGTCTGATTCTGCTATCAGGGGGACCAAACGACTTAGCATGACCCCTCGAAATCAGAATAAACCAAGGCGGCTCATTACTTTGGCTTCGACCATCGCGCTGCTGATCTCCGCCGGCTGCTCCTCCAGCGGGCAGCAGCAGGTTCCTGAAGATGTCACCCAGTGGGCCCCCGTCGGCGCCCGGACGGTGGGCAACTACGACTACGAGGTCATCCCTCGGCCCAACGCGTTCCACACGATGCACGCGGGGCCCAACAACACGGACAATGTCTGGGTTGCCACCGCGCCGAGGCTGGAGCTCGACTGGGTGGTGGAGACCAGCTTCTACGTACCGGAAGGGCCGACTTATGACAACGAGGGCAATCTCTACTTCAGTCCGTTGTTCCCACAGGAAAACGTCTCGCTGGTGTCGCTCGATGCCGAAACCGGCCAACGCAACTGGGAAATCGCGGGCAATGAAAGCAACAACAATGCTGGCAGCGGCGCGATTCTGATTTTGAACGACCGAGACAACGCCGGGAAACAGATCATCTATCACATGACCTACACCGAAGCGATGGCCCTTAAGCCCGACGGTACGGAGATTTGGCGGGAGGACACCGGATTGACCTTGCCTCCGGTCGTGGAGGGCGTGCGCTCGACCACGCACTCCTTCGGTTTCAACTATCATCCGCAAACCGACTCGGTGGTCGGCCTCACGATGAACGGAGAGCTGCTTGCGTTCGATCGGGAGACCGGCGAAAAAGTCGCACCGACGGGACAAGTCCCGGGCTCGCCCGCCGTAAGCGAGGTCCCTGATCTCCCGCCGTTCATTGTTGAGGCCAGCAACGCCCTCACCGACGCGGTCTTTGGCCAGACACCGAGTGGGCTGAGCTTCTTCTCGACGATCGTCGATGTCATTTTTGGCGGCGGATCGGTTATCACGAACTTCTTTGCCATCGATCCCAATACTGGCCTGATCATCGTCGCCGCAAGCGCGGATGACGAAGCCGACGGTACGGCGGACGGCCGGTCGGACTTCGGCGCAGTCTACTCGGTCGAGCTCGTCGACGACGGGGATGGCGCGCTCAAATTCAACATGCTCGACTCGATCGAGTTCATGGGCGGCACCGGTTCGACGCCTTCGATCAGCGAAGATGGCAGTAGAGTCTATGTCTCCGACAATGTCGGAAACCTACTCGCGCTCAACAGCAAGCTGGAGGAGATTTGGCGCTACGACGTCGGCGACGCACTGGCCGCGTCCGTTGCGGTTTCGCCCGACAACGCCGAGCTCTACGCGGTGACTCGGAGCGACGTGTTCAAGCTGACTGATCTCGGAGACAGCGCACGTTTGGACTGGACCGCCACCCTGGACGCGTTCGCCGACGACCCCGACGTCGAGATTGAGTTCAATGCCCTCACGCCTACGATTACGGCCAACGGCGTGGCGATCAGCGTCGGCGGTGGGGCGACCATCCCCACGAGTGAGCGACCGCTGATGTTGAAGGTCGGGGTCGGCCTGCTCGATCGAGCCACCGGCAAGCTTCGATCGTTTACGGAGGGTCGGGAGGAATCGATCGCCGTCACCAGCGTTGGACCTCAGGGGGGCATCTATACCGCGAGCTCACCGGTACGGCGCGTTTCTGGCAAGGCGCTCAATCTCGACAATCCCGAGGTCGCCGAGATCATCGGCGGCATCACACGGTACGAGCCGATCCGGAACGACCTGCTGGCTCAGGACGCAACATGCGCCGCAGGAGTGCGTGCGCAAAACGCGGCGACGATCGCGGACACGTCATCCCTGTCGGCGATGCAAGACATGCGTCAGATTCAGGTGCTGATCGACCAAAGCCGCGCGGCCATCGACCGTGCCGTAGCAAACGGTGACCTCGATGCCGCTTCCGCTGCGCCGCTCAACGCCGGACTCGATAGGGCTGAAGCGAGTCTCACCATCGACGGGCTCGAGACGGTAGCCTCGGAGCTGCTCACCGTGTGCAACGCGCTCTGAGCTCCGGTTCTCACTCCGGCGCGGCGATGAGCGCGTACTTGAGGTTCGTGCCGGTGACATCGTAGTAGCTGATGTGCGCCTGGCCGAGGTCGTCGACGGCGATAGACGTGTGCCGCCCTACGTCGCCAACACTGTCGACGCTCTGGAGAGCCCAAGGCTGGCCGGGCAGTTGGACTGCATACTTCAAGTCTCGGGCGCTCTCATCGTAGTAGCTGATGCGCGCGCCGCCGGTCGCGTCGAAGGCGAGGGATGTGTACTTGAGGCTGCTCTACTTCGTCTTGGCGCTCTCGGTCGCTTGCTGTCTGGTGACCGCGCCCATGCTTCCCGTCGCGGCGGCGCAAGGTGAAGCAACAACTCAAGAGAGCGCGCGCGAGCTGTTCGAAGAGGGCGTGGCGCTTGCCAATTCGGAGCGCTGGGCTGAAGCGCTATCTGCGTTCCGCGGCTCCGCTGAGCTGGTTCCGCGCCCAAGCACTTCCTACAACATCGCCAACGCGCTGTACCGGCTGGATCGCCCGGTGGAGGGGCTCGAGGAGCTCGACAAGTTCGAAGCAATGACCGAAGTGCTTCTAAACAAAGCTGCCCGCGAGCGCGGCGCAACACTTCGGGGGTTGCTCGAAAGCGCCGTCGCCGAAGTTCGTTTGGCGATTACACCCACTGGGGCAGACGTATTCGTCGACGGTCGACTTTCAGCAGGCACTGGTTTCGAACGAGAAATTCGGCTCAACCCTGGACCCCATTCGATCCGCATCACGCACGATGGGTACAAAACCTCCGTTCGAGAAATCCGAGTCGAACGTGGCAGTCGGCAGGCGCAGACGATTGCATTGCAGCCCCTCACCCCATCAACGGCTTTGGCGGTCGCGGTTGCGCCACCCAGCGTCTCGCTCGAACCCAACGAGCGGAGCGCGTCTTCAGGGGGAGCCAACGAAGACGACCGGAAACGTTTCGTGAAGCGGCCCGGGTTCTGGGTCATGATCGCTGCCATTGCTGCAGTCGGCGTTGGAACCGGCGTCGCCGTAGCGCTGCTTCGCAAGGTTGACGCTCCTCAATGTGGGACCACGGGGAGCTGCGCGACGACCCAGGGTCTGACCGTCACCTCCTTCTAGAAGCTCCGGACGCCCGATCGCGGCTGGCATCATCGAGGAAAACTGATACGCCCTGCCCATGACCAACCCGACCGCAACCCTCGAAACCTCGCTCGGCAACGTTGAAATCGAGCTCTTCAAGGACTTCATGCCCACCACGGCGGGCAACTTCATCGAGCTCGCCAAGAGCGGCTTCTATGACGGGCTTCACTTCCACCGAGTGATCAAGGGATTCATGATCCAGTTCGGATGCCCGCACAGCCGCGACCCGAACAGCCCGCGCGCCGGCACCGGTGAGAGCCCGAACGGCACGATCGAGGACGAGCATCCGGACAACGCCAAGTTTTCTAACGAGCCCGGCACCCTGTCGATGGCCAACACCGGCCGTCTCAACAGCGGCGGCTGCCAGTTTTTCATCAACACGGTCCATAACGCCTATCTCGACTGGTTCAGCCCCGGGCCGTCCAAGCATCCGGTGTTTGGCAAGGTCACGGGCGGCATGGACGTCATCGAGAAGATCGAATCGACTCAGACGGGCCCCGGCGACCGGCCGGTCACGCCAGTGAAGATGGTCAAGATCACGGTTCACGACTAAGGACCGAGCGTTCTTCAGCCGCCCTTTTCCTGCCAGCGGCTCTCGGTCAGCGTGAGGCCGTCGATCGACTTTCGCGGGACCATCTCTTCGTAGGTGCGCCGGTAGCCCGTCTTGGCGATTCGCCAAACGCCATCGGCGCCCTTTCGGTACTCGTCCTCGTAGAACGCAGCTCCACGGATGGTCATGTCGAAGCTGGTGTCGATCACGTAGTCCTGGAGGGCCCAGCGGCCAGTCGCGTTGCGCTCGTCGACGAAGTCGATTTCGGGCTGGCTCACGACGTGACTCGAGTGGAAGCTGTCGGCCCCCATCGCCCCGTGAAGGAACTTCATGATTGCGTCACGGCCATCGAAGGAGAACTTGCCGCTGCTATAGGCCGCTTTGGCATCCTCGGTGAAGCAGTCGCGCAGCTCATCCCATCGCTTGGTGTCGAGGCAGCGCTGGTATTTGTACTTGAGGCGTTTGATCGCCTCGAGGTCGTTCCAATCGTGGTCTGCCATGGCGACAGCCTATGACGATTGGCGCGCAAGAGCCACGGCGCTTTGATCTTCGCGTGTTCTGTGGCATCAGGCCTCTCCCATGATGCAAGGCGCGCGATGATCGTAGGTGTGGGAAGAAGAATTTCGTGGTGCTTGGCCCTGCTGGTGATCGCGGGCGTCGCCGCCGGCTGTGGCAAGAGCAAGACGATGAAAGGCCCGGAGATCGGGGGCGCCGGCAAGGGCTGCTACCAGTACACGACCAAAGACAAGGACTTCAAGCACGTCAGCCAGCAGGCCACGGTCGAGACCAAGTGGTACGAGGAGTGGACTTCTCGTAACGGCAAGACGTTACCGGAACCGCTCCCGCCGCCCGACCACTGGATGCACCCAAAGCTCTCGAGCCGCTTTGCGGCGACGATGCACGAGAACAGCTTCGCCACCGATGTCAGCATCGAGCCGGGTCCGATGCCAAACGAGGCCAAGGTGGAGTACTTCCATGTGCTGGAGAAGGGAACGAAGCTGTCGGGGATGTCGCCCTTCTATACGTTCCTGGACGACCATACGGTAGCAACCATTTCGTTTGGGCGAGACTCGGCGATGCTCCTGATCGTCGACATCTCGGGCGACGCTCGCGTGCTCGACTACGTCGCCCTGCCGGGACGCGGGAGTAAGGCACTCGAGCTCGCCAAGAAATCAGCGCGCATGGCAATGTTCCGAGACACATCAGGTGGCGCCTACTCGTACTTGGACCTGAACGGTGACGTCTACGTTCCGGGCGCAGACAACACCGTCATTCGGATCCCGATCCGTGACCACCGCGTCGTACGGGACGAAATGGTCTTGCTGGACCTCAACCGGGAAATCGAGAAAGGCAGTTGGATCGACGATGCGATGAAGCATCCGGAGAACCATCTGACGGCGCTGATGCCGGACGCGCAGGGCCGGGTCTGGTTCACCTCGAAGTTCGGAGTGGTGGGGATCATCCATGTCGACAAGAGCAAGGGCGTTTGCCCGCCGGTCTATGCAACGTCCATCGCCCATTTCGCGTTGAGCGACAAGATCCACCACTACTACGGGGACGAGATGCCCGAGGGCGCCGAGGACTACATCCAGCGCGTCGCGCAGGCTGAAAAGGACGGGACGCTCCTCGATAAAACGGCCCAGTTCCGCAAGGAGGCTATGGAGATCTTCGATATCCTCGATGACGAGCCGTTCGAGCAGATCCAGAACTCCTTCTCGGTCGGCCCAGATGGAGTCTACGTGGTCACCAACGTGGGGCTCTACAAGCTCTGGTTCAACGAGAAGACGCGGCACATCGAGCTCGATCCAAACTGGGCGCCGACGTACGAGAAGGACCACCTGTTTTACGACAACGACCGCAAGATCAAGCCAGGCCACCTCAACAACGGCAGCGGGACGACGCCTACCTTGATCGACGACCGCTTCGTCGCAATCGTCGACAACGCACCGGGACATGTGAACTTGAACGTCTTTCGTCAGAAGGACGGCACACTGGTGAGCAAGTTGCCACTCTTCGAGTCAGGCGCAGGCGCAGTAGAGAATTCCGTCGTGGCCTACGAAGACCACCTGATCGTCGGAAACACCTACGGCTACGTCGACCCATTCATCGAGAATCCGACCGCTGGGGGGATTGCGCGCTTCGACTACAACGCAGAGAAGGACGAGTACGTGGTTCGCAAGGACTGGCCTGCTGTTGGGCACTTCGATGGCAAGACCGCAACCCCGAAGCTTTCGACGGCCAACGGCCTCTTCTACGTCTATCATCGCGACATGCTCGAAGAAGGCCATCACGACTGGCAGCTGACCGCTCTCGATTTCCATACCGGCTGGCGCGTCTTCAGCATCAAGGGCTACTTCGACGGGGATGACTTCGACGACAACGTCAGCGGGATTGTGAAGAAGAAGACGCTCGGCAAGAAAGACTACGGCAAGAAAGTCTTCAACAATATCTGGGGCACCTTTTCGTTCGGGCCCAGGAACAGCATCTTCATCGGCACTTACCGCGGGTACGTGCGATTCTCGTCCGCTCCAGGGCTGGGTCCCGAGCCTGCGCCAGCCGACTAGACCAGGGCCTCGGCAAACGACGGATCGCTCGCAAAGCGCGCGACGTGGTGCTCCTGATCGCCGAAGAGCGCGTTTAGAGCGTACATCCGCTTGAAGTAGAGGCCGATGTCGTGCTCGTCGGTGACGCCGATGCCGCCGTGCAGCTGCAACGACTGCTGCGCGACCCAGATGCCGCCGGTCGCAAGCTGGTACTTCGCGGCGGAGATGTCACCTCGGCGCACGCTCCCGTCGTCTTCGTCGGCTCGGACCATCGCGGCTATCGAAATCGAACGGAGGAGCTCGGTTTCGGCGTACATGTCGACTGCCCGGTGCTGAAGCCCCTGAAACGAGCCGATCTTGACACCGAACTGCTCGCGCATGCCGAGGTAGTCGACCGTCATCTGAAGCATCGTGGTGGCGATTCCGACGCCCTCTGCGACTGCGGCGGCGGCAGCATAGTCCATGATGCGATCGAGAACTGCCGCGCCCGAGCCTTCCTCGCCGAGACGCGCGTCCTCGCCGAGGGCGACTCCCTCGAACCGGATGAAGGCCGCCTTCTGACCGTCGATCGTCTTGGCAATGGTCATGTCCACGCCATCGGCATCTCGCGGTACGACGAACAGGGTCACGCCCCCGGGGGCCTGAGCCGAGACGATCAGTTGATCGGCGCGGTGCCCGTTGAGCACCCAGATCTTCTCGCCCGAAATCTCGTAGCCATTGCCGTCCGGCGTCGCGCTCGTGTCGACCGAGCTGACGTCGTATCGACTTTGCACCTCCGAGTAAGCGAGCGCTAAGGTGGTCTCGCCTTCGATCATCGGCGTCAGGTAGGCCTCGTGCTGAGCGGCGTCGCCGGCTCGCGCAAGCGTCATGCCCCCGAGGACGACCGAGGCCAGATACGGCTCGGGGACGAGCGTGGTCGCCAGGTTCTCGAGGACCATCGCACATTCGATGAAGCCGCCGCCAAAGCCGCCCACCGATTCGGGGAAAGGAACGCCCAGCCAGCCGAGCTCGCCCATCTGTTGCCAAGCTTCGGGGTCGTAGCCGATGTCGTCGTCGCGCAGCTTGCGGAAACGTTCGACGGGCGACTCGTTTCTGGCGAAGTCGGCCACCGTTTTGGCGAGCATTTGCTGATCTTGATCGAGCTCAAAGTCCATTTGGGAATCACTCCTGAGTTGGCCGCGCCGTTCAGCTGCTCGGCAGCTGGAGGATCATCTTTGCGATGACGTTTCGTTGAATCTCGTTGGAGCCGCCGTAGATTGTGGCGGCGCGCTCGTAGCAGAAGTAGGGCCCAATCGATTCCTCAACGGGCAGGCAGATGCCGTCGTTGTACCAAGTCAGCGAGCTCTCCCCCATGACTTCCATCGCAAGCTCGGTGAGCTCCTGGATGAGCTTCGTACCGACGAGCTTCAAGATTGAAGACTCGGGACCTGGCGTTTTGCCCTTCTGCTGATCGGCGAGGGCTCGATAGCTCACCATCAAGTGCGCGCGAAAGCGCATCTCCAGGCGCGCGATTTTCGCCCGCCAGACCGGGTCCTCCAGCATCGGCCGCCCGTTGACGGTTTTGTGCGCCGCAATGCGCTTCAGCTTTTGGAGCACGTTTCGTGACGGCCCGATCATCGCGAGAAGCGTTCGCTCGTGGCCGAGCAGGGCCTTGGCCATCGTCCAGCCCTGATTGATGCCGCCGACGACGTTTTTTTTGGGGACCTTCACGTTGTCGAAGAACGTGTCGCAGAAAGCCGGCGTATGGCCGAGCGTCATCATCGGCTTCACCTCGACGCCCGGACTCTTGAGATCGATCAACAGGAACGTGATCCCGGCTTGCTTCTTCACCGACTGGTCCGTCCGCACGAGGCAGAAGATCCAGTCGGCGTACTGCGCGTACGAGGTCCATGTCTTCTGACCGTTCACGATGAAGTGGTCACCCGCGTCCTCGGCGGTCGCGCGCAACGATGCAAGGTCGCTGCCCGATCCCGGCTCCGAGTAGCCCTGACACCAGAACTCCTCGGCGCTGAGAATCTTCGGAAGGAATCGCTTCTTCTGAGCGTCGGTTCCGAAGCTGATAAGCAGCGGGCCAACCATTGACAGACCAAAGACCGAAAGCGGTGGAGCGCCGGCAACCTCCATCTCCTCGTTGAAAATGAAACGCCGGGCGGCATCCCAACCGGTACCGCCAAAGTCCGCCGGCCAGTGCGGCGCGACCCAGCCTTTGTCGTAAAGAATCTTGTGCCAGGTGGCCGAGTCCTCGGGGGTGAAGCCCCCTGCCCCTCGGGCCGTTTCGCGCATGTCTTCGGGCATCGCATCCTGAATCCAGGCGCGAACCTCCTGCCGAAAGGCCTCCTCTTCCTCGGTGAACGTCAGGTCCATGCACGTATGCCTGACACGAACGCAGACCAAACACCAACCTGTACGAATGCAGGGAATCCCTGTAGGAAGCTCGACACGATCCCTGTATTGCGGTCTTGGTACTCTTACGACATCGGCGACCTCTTCGACGTCGTCGACGCACGAAACGGCCTATAACGGCATCATCGGCATCGATCGTCGCAAGCCTCACGGGCCGACCTAGGTTAGGCTTCGCCGTCGCTACGAGGAGGCAGACCGATGGCAATAATTAGCTCGTTGATGAAGACGGAGATGATCACGGTGAAGCCCCACGACCTCGTGGCCGATGCCGCTCGGTTGATGTCTCAAAACCACGTGGGCGCGGTGCTGGTCGTCGAAGGTGATGCGATGAGAGGTATTCTCTCGGAACGCGACGTGGTGACCCGCGTCGTGGCCGAAGGAAAGGATCCGAGCGCGACGACCGTGTCCGAGGTCGCGACCGCCGTGGTCGTCGACGTCGAGGTTGGCACCCACATTCGCAAATGTGCGGAGTTGCAGTTCGCCATGGGCGTGCGGCACCTGCCGGTGACGGAAAATGGCAAGCCGGTCGGCATCCTGTCGAGCCGTGACTTCCTCGCCTACGTGGTCGAAGGCCTCGAACGCGTGATCGACAAAATCGGCTACGAAGAGGCGCTAGGCGAAGGCGAAGACCCTTACGACCACCTCGGCGGCTCGTACGGCAAGTGAGCCAGCGCTAGCGCTGGCACAAGCACTGGAAAGAAACCAAAGTAGCGGAGCTGTGACCGCCCTCGATCGTAAGCTCTTTCGCGAAGTGGTCCGGCTGCGCGGTCAAGCACTGACCATTGCAGTCGTCGTCGCGTCCGGCGTCGCCTGTTACATCGCGCTTCAAAGCGCATGGCGCGCGCTCTACGAATCGCGCGACCTCTACTACGAAACGAACCGGTTTGCCGACGTGTTCGTGCACCTGGAGCGAGCGCCGAAATCGGTAGCAGGGCAGGTCGCGCAGCTCCCGGGAGTAGCCCGCGCTTATCCTCGGATCGTCGAACAAGTGCGCTTGCCGATGGACGACCTCATCTCGCCGGCACGCGGCGACCTGATCTCGGTTCCATCGACGGGCAGGGCCCCTCTCAACGGTTTGGTCCTTCGCGCGGGACGGAACCTCGAGCCTGGACGCTACGACGAAGTGCTGATCAACGAGCCGTTTGCGCACGCGCACGGGCTCGAGCCCGGCGACCACCTATCCGCTGTGATCAACGGGAAGCTGCGCGAGCTCCTGATCGTCGGGCACGCGCTGTCTCCGGAATACGTGTTCGCCGTAGATACGGGTCTTCTCATGCCAGATGACGAGCGCTTCACCCCATTATGGATGCTCGAGGACGCGATCGCCGCAGCCTATCGAATGGAGGGGGCCTTCAATGACATGGCGGTGAAGCTCGAGCCGGGCGCCAACGAAGATGCCGTGCTGAGCGCAATTGATCGCGTGCTCAAACCGTACGGCGGGCTCGGCGCGTTGGCCCGAGACCATCAGCTTTCGCATTCGATTCTCACGAGCGAAATCCAAGGAATCGAGACGCTCGTCATCTTTTTACCGAGCGTGTTTCTCGGCGTCGCGGCTTTCTTGTTGAACGTCGTTTTCAGCCGCCTCGTCACCTTGCAGCGTCCGCAAATCGCAGTGCTCAAAGCGATGGGTTATCGCAACCAGACCATCGCCCTGCATTACTTCAAGATGGTGGCCCTCATCGTTAGCTTTGGTGCATTGATCGGTCTCGGGCTCGGAGTCTGGCTGGGCAAAGGAATGCTCGCGATGTACGCGGAGTTCTTTCGCCTTCCTCAGATGCCGCAGCGGGTCGACCTGACCGTGAGCGCGAACGCGATCCTCTTCAGCATGCTTGCGGGCGCCCTCGGTGCATCGCTTGCCGTTCGCGCCGCCGTGCTTCTCCCGCCCGCGGCTGCGATGCGTCCTCCTGCGCCCACCAAGTACAAAACCGCGGCGATCGAACGATGGGGACTGACCCGCCGGTTCAGGCAGACCACGCTGATGGTCTTTCGCGAGATCTGGCGCCGCCCGGGACGCACTACACTTTCCTCCCTCGGGATCGCGCTCGCGTTGTCGATCGTGATCCTCGGGCGGTTCGGCTACGACGCGTATGGGCCGATGATGATGGTTCAGTTCGAACGGCAGCAGCGTGAGGACCTCACGGTGAGCTTTGTCGACGCGATGCCGCAGCGAAGCCTCGGCTACCTTTCCCACGTGCCGGGCGTCGAAGAGGTCGAGGGGATTCGGTCGACCGCAGTTCGAATGCGGTCCGGCCATCACTGGCGCGACACGCTACTCATGGGCATTCCAAACGATGCGCGTCTGCGCCAGCTCTTCAGCCTCGATTTCAAGCACGTTCCCATCCCAGAAGAAGGCGTTCTTCTAACCAACGTTCTGGGCGACATCCTCGGCGTCACAGCGGGAGATGTGATTCAGATCGAGCTCAAGGAGGGGGATCGTGGCGATCGTGAGCTCACGGTGGCAGGGCTCATCGAGGAAGGGTTCGGCCTTCAAGGATATGTATCGAAGTCCAATCTGCATCGGTTGTTGCGGGAGGCCCCTCGGTTTTCTTCGGCACTACTCCGAATCGACAAACCCTTGGAAGGCGAGGTTCAGTCGCGACTGAACGATATCCCGGCGATCCAGGCGGTCGCACGAAAGAGCGATGCGATTGCGAGCTTCGAGAAACAAACCGACGAAACCATGAAGGTGATGACCTTCATCATGACCCTATTCGCAACCGCCATAGCGATCTCGATCGTCTACAACAACGCCCGCGTAAGCGTATCCATGCGCGGTCGGGACTTGGCGACACTCCGGGTCCTCGGTTTCACCCGCGGTGAGATCTCTGCGATTCTACTCGGCGAGCAGGCGGTGCAGATCGCGATCGCCATTCCCTTGGGCCTGATTCTCGGAACCCTTGGTGCCAAAGCGCTCATCGCGTCCTGGGCCGACCCCGAGATTTTTCGAATCCCGTTCATCATTTCGGACCAGACCTACGCATTTTCCGTGGCTGTAGTCCTCGCCTCGGGCATTGCCAGCGCACTCCTGGTCCGCCGCAAGCTCGACCGCTTGGACCTAATCGGCGTCCTGAAGACCAGAGAGTGATCCGCTGGAACCTAGGCGACCCGCGCATCGGGAAGCCGGAGGTGTTCGACTGGGATGACGCCTAGAGATGTGATACCGCTAGCGCCACTTGGTGCAGATGAACGTGCGCGTGACATCCATGGTACTCGTCGCCCTGACGCTTGGCCTTCCCGCATCCGCCCAGGTGCAGGATGGCGGCGCAGGAGACCCATCCGAAGAGGAGCAGGAACCGGAAAAGGCGCCGCCCGTACGCGCCCGTCCTGTTGAGGATCCCACGAGACATCCGGCGCGCGACGAAGACCTAAAGGTCGAAGATGACCAAGACCCGGCGCCTGAGGGCGAAGGCGATGAGCCCGAGGACCTGTTGTCCGAGACGCAGGACGACCAGCTGCCTAGTGGACTAACGACCGGTGCCGTCCCAATCGAAGACCCCACGCTTCGCAAGTCGACTGAGGAGGAACCAACGGATGAAGCCGAGCCGACCGAGGAGCAGCCGCCGGCGGAGCCCACAGACGAGCCCGCTGCTGAACAGGACGGTGGCTCGAACGTCAAGGTCGCGTACGACCGCGGCTTTCTCTTGAGCGTCGACGACTGGTTCTTCCTCACGCTCGGCGGACTGGTGCAGGCCCGCTACACGGTCAACTACCGGACAGACCCACCCACCGATCCGGACACGCTCGAACGCGACAAACAGGTCACGCAGGGCTTCGACGTCGCGCGCGGACGCTTCACCCTCGGCATCGGGCTCACCGAGTTTGTCGCATTGGTCATGCGAGTCGGTGTTGTGGCGGGGGGTAGTTTCGAGTTCCAACGCGCATTCATCGATTTGAAGTGGAAGTTCCTCCGACTTCGAGCGGGGCTCTTCCTGCAGGAGCTCTATGCGGAGTCGTTCATCAATCCGCATGATCTGCTTTTCCTGGACTATTCGATCGTGGAAAATGTCTACAGCTCGGGCAGCTCGGCCGGAATCATGTTCACGTATATGCGCCGTCGCTTTTCGATCAACCTCGGATACTCCAACGGGCTTCGAACTGGGTTCTCCGAAATCCGCGATCCTGCACAGGCAGACTTCGCCGTCACTCTGCGCGCGCAGTATGCCTGGGGCGAAGCGGGGCTTGCCGGATTCAACCGACTCAACGTGCGGCGTGGCACCCCGTTCGGGATTCGCCTCGGTCTCGCGGCGCATTATCAAGACGGAGGCAGGAGCGGGCAAAGCCTTCCGGTCAAGATCGCACTGTTCGCAGCTGATCTCGTCATGAGAGGGAACGGTTGGACCGCGACGCTCATGGCGGCAGTCGGGCAGGATTCGACCGAACCCACGTCCACCAACGAAGCCGGTGAGGTTGTCACTTCTGGCGTCTCGCTGATGGGCGGTTACTTCGTGCTCGAAGATCTGGAGGTGTTCGCCCAGTACAGCATCGTCACCAAACCCAAAATCCAGGGTGACGTGCCCCCTACCGTGACCGAAGAACTCGACGAACCCAGCAACTTCCAGTCGTTCGGCGTTGGCTTCTCGTATTGGATCATCCGAGGCCACGACAACGTGAAGCTCTCGAGCGACTTCCAGTATTTCTTGGGCCGCGAGGCCGGTAGCACCGTACCAACTTCACCGCTCAACTCGATTCAGCCGAACGATGCGGGCAGTCAGTTCTCTTGGCGCATCCAGCTGAGCGCACACTTCTAGACCGACAGATCGACGACTCGGTCCGCGCGCGGCCGCTCGGCTTCGTTGCCAGCGAAGTGATCGCGGAGCGCGGCGTTGAGCTCTGCGGCTTTTTGAAAAGTCACGCCATGGCCGGCGTCGTCGAATCGTAGCAGTCGAGCGTTGGGAATGCGTGCGGCCAGGCGGTCGGTTTGCGTCGGCCGAATCAGGATGTCCTTTCCAGGACGAACGAGCAGTGTGGGCGACGTAATTTGCGACAAGCGCGATTCCGTCGAAAACCTCCATACCGCATGAAGCTGTCCGAGCACGGTTCGAAGCGCAGGAGGACGGTCCAGGCGAACTTTGAGATGCGAGCGAAGCCCATCGGCGCCCATCGACTGCAGGAACTCGGGCGGATAGAGCAAACGCGGCAGTGATTTCATCCGGACCCTGCGGCCTCCGAACAGGCCTTTGAGGAAGAGCCCCATCCCCTTGAAGGTCGGAAGCGACGCGATCGGCGCCCCTCCATGGGTCGCGATCAAGGTCAGGCTTCGGCAACGGTCCGCCGAACGAAGCGCAAGCTCCTGGGCGATCATGCCCCCCATCGAAACGCCGACGACGTGTGCCTGATCCCAAGACAGATCATCCAGAATCCGAACCGCGTCCTCCGCCATGGCCGGAATGGTGCGAAGAAACGGTCCGCGATCGCTGTCACCGACGCCCAAATGATCGTAGTGGCAGCACCGATGGTCCTTCTGCAACTCGTCCACCTGAGGCCCCCAAACCGCCCCAGACATCCCAAACCCCATGATGAACAGGACCGGCGGCCCCTGCTGACCAAAGGCGCGGTAGGCCAGGCGGGGCCCGGTGTGCGTAAACATCGGCGTCAAAGCGACACCCCCGCGGGCACCGACGCTGGCACTGGCACTGGCACTGGCACTGACACTGACACTGACGCTGACGCTGACACTGGCACTGACACTGACACGGACACTGACCCTAGCACCCTCCCTACAACTGCAACTACCCCTCGCCCACACACCGAGTATCCTCCCCGCCATGACCTCCAGCTTCTTCGACGACGTCAACCAGTACTTCGACGCGGCGTGCCTCCACACCGAGGTCGCCCCGGACATTCTCAGCCAAATCCGCGCCTGCAATGCGGTCTACCGGGTGCGCTTTCCGGTCCGGCGGGACGATCGCGAAATCGTCGTCGTCGAAGGATACCGAGCCGAGCACAGCCATCACCGGCTTCCGACCAAGGGCGGGCTCCGCTACGCGCTCGATGTCTCGCAGAACGAGGTCATGGCTCTCTCCGCGCTGATGACCTACAAGTGCGCGGTCGTCGATGTTCCTTTTGGTGGTGCCAAGGGCGGCGTGTGCGTCGACCCGCGGACCGAGTCCAAATCGTTTCTCGAACGCGTGACGCGACGGTACACGAGCGAGCTCATTCGCAAACGCTTCATCGGCCCAGACGTCGATGTGCCCGCGCCCGATGTCGGCACTGGTGAACGGGAGATGGGTTGGATCTACGACACCTACAAGACCTACGGACCCGACACCCTGAACTCGCTAGCCTGCGTCACGGGAAAGGCCACCAGCGTGCATGGTGTTGCCGGGCGGCGAGAAGCCACAGGACTGGGCGCCGTCATCGCGCTCGAGCACTTCTTGTCCGAAGCAGAGGATGTGAAACCGCTCGGTTTGGAAACCGGACTCGCTGGCAAGCGGATCATCGTGCCCGGTTTGGGCAAAGTCGGGATTCACGCAGCGCTCTCTGCGATCGAGCGGGATGCCGTCATCGTGGGCGTATCGGTCAGCGACGGCGCGCTCTATGACGAAGGCGGGCTAGATGTGGAAGCCGTCCTTCGGCATCGCGCTGAAACCGGTTCGCTTCGAGGTTTTCCGGAGGCCCGGTACTTGGCCGACCCGGACGCCATCCTCGAAGAGCCCTGCGACGTGCTGATTCCCTCAGCACTCGAGCATCAAATCACGAAGGAAAACGCGCCGCGAATCAAGGCCAAGATCATCGTGGAGGCGGCAAACGGCCCAGTGGACCCTGAAGCGGACGACCTGCTGCGCGACGCAGGCTGCGTCGTCTTGCCGGATATCTACGCAAACGCAGGCGGCGTCGTAGTGTCGTATTTTGAATGGATCAAGAACCTCTCGCACGTGAGCTTCGAGCGCATGACCCGTCGCTATCAACAGATCGCCAACAATCGATTGCTCAGCGTCATTAGCCGCTTGACGGGCAAAAGCTTGCCTCCCGAAGACGCTGCGCTGCTCCTGCAAGCGCCCAACGAAATCGACTTCGTCCATACGGCGCTCGAGAACACGATGGCGATTTCGTACGAGAAGATTCGCGAGCCCTGGAAGCGAAGGTCGCTCCCG
>Ga0209456_10000687_pt1 | contig 17667 bp, 12 predicted proteins | sample COG_11_FD_184755 | JGI IMG/M metagenome (GOLD analysis project Ga0209456, IMG submission 184755) | Pelagic marine sediment microbial communities from the LTER site Helgoland, North Sea, for post-phytoplankton bloom and carbon turnover... | ecosystem: Environmental > Aquatic > Marine > Neritic...
CCACGGTGACTGGAAACAGCCAGGCAATCAGTCGGCTCGGTTACCACGACCTGTTTAAAAGCCCTGCATTGTTCGGAGCGGACAAATTCGGCTACACAGATACCACTGGCGCCCTCCTCATCGGTGGTAAACAAAAGCGCCATGGGTTTGTCGGTCGTCTCTGCAACCTGCATCAAGCAGGCCGCCGCGCCCTTTATGTCACAACTGCCACGGCCGTACGCCTTGTCGCCTTCAATGGTCAGTTCTAGTGGTGGAAAGCGGGAGCCTTCGATAACGGGCACCGTGTCCAGGTGCGAGTTGAACAGCACATCCGGTTTTCCACGTACCGCCAGCATGCTGACCCGGCCCAAGCCGTGATCAATTACCCCGGTTTCAAAATCGATACCAAGGGTTTCACCGATCCAGTCAAAGATCGGTGAATCGGCACTCAGTGAACGTGGTGGGTTCTGCGTATCGAACGCCACCAGAGTTTCAAGCTTTTTCAACACGCCTGCAACATTCATCAGCCTTTATTCCTGACCCGCATGGTGGTGGTGGAACTCTGGCCCATCAACTTGATAAAGCCCTCAGCCTCGGTTGGCGACCAGTTACAACTCTGAGCATACACCGCACCTGGGTCCTGCACGATAAAGTCGGAATCAACCGCCACCGCATGCATCGACCCACCCCTCGTCTCCAGCGTCACCGTACCGGTCACATGAGACTGTGAGTTGGCAAGGTAGGCCTCGAGATCCTGTTTATGCGGCTCATAAAAGAACCCGGTGTAGACCAGCTCAGCCCATCGCTGTGCAACTTGGTGACGGAACTGGTTCTGAAAACGTGTATTGACGCAATCCTCCAATGCCTGGTGGGCCAACAGCAGGGCGTCGATACCCGGGCATTCAAATACGATTCTGCCCTTGAGGCCAATCGTTACATCACCGGTGTAAATATGCCGGCCTACACCATAGCGGCCGAATTGCGCATTGAGCTGCTTGACAATTTCGGGCCCGGGCATTGCCTTGCCATTGACCGCAACCGCTATACCTTTTTCAAATTGAATAGAGACCTGCATCGGTTCGTCCGGCCACTCATCCCGTGGCCGCGAAAGCTGCCAGGTTTCGGCGCCGGGTGACTGGAACTCATCAATTTCACTACCGGAGATGGTGACACCCAGGAGATTCTCATTGATCGAGTACTTGCCGGTTTTTTCCGGAATGGAAACGCCGGCGCCTTCCAGGATTCCGATTTCGATTTCCCTGATATTGCCCGGCTGTTTTTGCAAATCCCTGACCGGCGCATGAATCTCATAGTCACCGAGGCTGCGAACGGTCTGGTCAAACCGCAACTGGTCATTGCCCATACCGGTACAGCCATGGGCGAAATGACGTGTCCCGAGCTCATCGCAAAGCTGCAGGCTCAGCCTGACGATAAGGTAGCGGTCGGAACACAGCATCGGGTATTCACCAAGCACCCTGGACTGGCTCCAGACCAGTGGGATGACGAATTCATCCCAGATCAACTGGCTGGCATCCACCAGGTGATGCTTGACCGCACCCAGTGAAAGTGCACGCTCTTCAATCCAGTTGACCTCCTCTGCACTCAGCCCACCCGTGTCAACGAACACGGTGTGAACATCGTAGCCTTGATCTTTTAACTCCAGCACACAGTAACTGGTGTCCAGCCCGCCGGAGAATGCCAGTACGATGGGTGTCCTTGTTTTAGTGTTCATTGGTCTGCTCCCAGCAAATTCATCATCACGGCCTTTTGCACGTGCAGGCGGTTCTCCGCCTCATCCATCGCCAGGCAATAAGGTGCGTCCATCACACCATCGGTTGCCTTTACGTTACGTCTCAGCGGCAGGCAGTGGCTGAAAAGGCCATTATTGGTAAGTGCCATTTTCTCTTCGTTGACGATGAAATGACGATAGTTCTTGCGTAACTCGTACTCTTCTTCAGGCCTGCCGTAGTAGGGCAATGCACCCCAGCTTTTGGCGTAAACAAAATCGGCGCCGGTATAAGCCGATTCTATATCGTGGCTGACCTGCAATGAACCACCGCTGGAGTTTGCATTGGCCTTTGCCTGGTCCATGAATTGCGAATCGAGCAGATAATCTGGTTCGGGGCACAACAGGGTCACATCCATACCGAACTTTGTTCCGATTAACAGGGCTGAGTTGGCAACGGCGGTATTCAGAGGCCGCGGATGCCAGGTCCAGGTCAGTACCATCTTGCGCCCGGCGGCGTCACCGATTCTTTCTTTCAACGCCAGCATCATGGCCAACTCCTGGCACGGGTGCACGATGGTTTCCATGTTGATCACCGGGACAGATGAATACCTCGCCAGAGATTTGATTACATTATCCTCGCGGTCCTTTGACCAGTCGACAAAAGTGGGAAACGCCCGCAAACCGATCAGGTCACAATAACGTGATAGTACACCCGCCGCTTCGGCAATGTGCTCTTCAGCTTCGCCTTCCATGATTGCGCCGGTATCAAACTCGAGACCCCAGGCGTCCTTACCCGGTTGCAGCACTACCGCGATACCACCCAGTTGTTGCATACCGAGATCGAAAGAGGTTCTTGTGCGCATTGACGGGTTGAGGAACAGCAAGGCAATCGAGCGCCCCCTTAGACTGGTGTTAATGGGGTTCTTCTTCAGGGCCTCGGCTGATTTCAGCAGCGACTCGAGGTCTTCGCGTGACCAGTCACTGGTGGACAAAAAATGTTTCACTTCAAATCTCCATTTGCTGACCGGTCTGTCACCGGTCCAAACAAAAAAACCCAGCCGTTAGCTGGGTTTTTAAATCATTCATCTTGTCTGTCTCAGAGGTATACGACAACCCAGCCGGCATGGTGAAACCCAGTACGTCGAAGTCGTCGAAGATAACGGTTGGTGGATTGTGAGTTTGCTGTTTGCATTAAGCTCTCAATAGCACTGTTAAATCACATCTGGTTCAGGAGGTTGAATCTACGGGTTTCGCTTTTGATTTGCAATAAATATTTGTAGGGAACTAGCGAAGCGAAGGTATCGCTTTGAGATAGGCTGCGATAGCTGCCCTGTCGTCTTTGGACAGGTGTGCCATATTCTCCTGAACATCGACCATCGATCCGCCCACCGTGTCATAGTCCGGGGTCAAACCGGACTCCAGGTAATATTCAATATCGCCCTGTGACCAGCTTTTCAGCCCTTTCTCGCCGGGCGTGATGTTGGGTACCTTGCCTTCTCCGTCGGGGTTCGGTGCACCGGCGAGCCAACGGTCATTGTTAAGACCACCGCTCCAGTTACGCGGCGTGTGACATTCACCGCAGTGTCCCGGACCTTCGACGAGGTAGCGTCCACGCATCAACAGGTCATCTCCAGGCATAACGGAAACCACTGCGTTGGAGTCGAGATTCAGTAACTTCCAAAGGCCTATTCCCGCTCTTACGTTCCACGGAAACTTCAAGTCATGAACTTCGTTACTGTCCTTTGCTTCAGGTAATGTGTCGAGATAGGTCTTGAGGTCCATCAGGTCCTCGAATGTCATACGCACATAGGAGGCGTAAGGAAATGCAGGATAATAATGGCGGCCATCCGGGGATGTGCCCATATGCATGGCATTGACAAAGTCGAGTTGGGTCCAGCCACCGATACCGTAAGTGGGATGGGGTGAGATATTTGGCACATGGAAGGTGCCAAAAGGTGTATCCATCGCAAGACCACCACCGAGGACGGGTATCGTGGATTCTGCTTCAGTCGAACTATGACAGGAGGCACAACCACCCGCGTGAAACAGGCGTTCTCCATTTGCAACATCAACGGGATGTGTTGGCAATGCGTCCGCCGGTATGCCGGAAGGACGTGTTACAAACAGCACTGAAACAACCACCAGGGCCGCCAGGCCGATGGTGATCGTCAACCGTTTCAAGTGGCTGGAGCCCGTACCGGCTTCAGTCTTCTTTTTCTACGCGGTAACCGTCATGACAGCCTTTACAAGCCTGAAATACCGGGCCCGCCACTGCCTTCAGGGCTTCAACGCTATCGGGATTGGCGCCAATGGCTTCGTCAACCTTGGTGTTGAACACTGCCATTTTATCCTCAAAGCCAGCCCGGTCAGACCAGATCGTTGACTTGGCTTCCGTATCATGGCCAGTTTCAGAGCCCTCGGGAAACAGGTCCCCGGCCTCTGTTGCTGTTTTCTTCCACACCTTCAGTGCCGACATGGCGGCTTCTGCGTCAAACGGTTTTTCCCCCTTGACCATACCGCCGATCACCTTGGCGGCATCACGGGTTTCTTCCATCATATGCTGACGGGCCTTGATCGGATCAGAACCGGCCAGGGCCACGGAGGTAAGAAATACTGAGGATAAAACGATAGGTACAAAAATTCGAAACATATTGATTTCCTGTTTTGGGTTGAATTGGTTGTGCTGAAGTATAGCCAAATTTATTATTAATAAAACACCCGCGCTTACAGCTCAATATAGCACGAGTGCCTATATACGACTCCAGGATGCTTTTATTAACGCCAGCTTGGCGCACCTGCTGCCGCAAGGTCTGCTTCCAGTTGCACCAATTGACCGGCCAATAATGCTTGCAGGTCAGCAGCGAATACCAGGAAGTCTTTTTCAGCAATTTCAAAGTCGGCCTTTTGCGTTGCCGTTGCGGCCTGGGTGGTTTCCCTGTTGTTGGCAGCGTTGTACGCGCGCCCGGCGATGGAAGGCAGTGATGATTCATCCAGACGCCCACGAACCTGGTCACCGGACAGCCTGGTCTCCAGTTTTTTCAACTCGACACCAAAGGCATCCAGGCGGGCAAACAAAGATGGCACAGCCTGAGGGGCACTGACTGCTGCGGCCTGCATGTGACGAAGAAGGTCCTGTGTCCGTTTTAGTTCCTCCCCGGCATGTTCAACCTCCCTCAAGAAGGCCGAAGATTTCTGTTGATAGGCGGCGATATCTGCATAGTTGCTACCATTCAGCGCTTCACGCACGGGTTTCACATTGAAACCCTGCGCCTCTCCAAGCGGCTTCATCCGCTCGCCACTAAAAACAAACAGCTCTGCATAATACTTACCCGGTGCTGCCAGTGGTCCCTTGCCTGGAACCGCCCACGGTGGTTGGAATGCAGGTGTGCTCAAATCAACGGCATCGGGCGCCGGCAACCGCAGGTCCCAGCTGACCCTGTGAGTTCCTTTTTTAGCACTTGCTTCTATCCAGCGTACCGGGTTGTTCTGGCTGTCACTGACGAGGACCATCACACGGGGTTCAGTTTCCAAAAACTCTGTATTCAGACGATCCCAACCGGGAAAGGGTATATCACCGCCTTCCTCCCGTATCGCTGTCTCTTGTTTTTTTCGGTCGAGCTTGCCGGTCTCAAAACTCTCGTTCAGATAATAAGTGAAGCTTGCGCCAAACTCCGGGTTCGGGGTTGCAAAACTATCGCTACCCAGTGTTGGCATACCGACAGCCTGTGACGGCGCCGACGGAATATACCACCAGGCATCACGGGCCGGGAACAGACCGGCAGACCTGCCAAAGCCATCTGTGGCCATGGTGCGAAAGGCGGAGTAGTCATCGAGGATGTAAACACCGCGCCCGAAGGTCGCACCGACAAGGTCGTTGTCACGGCGTTGAATCTTGATATCGCGGAACGCAATGGTCGGTGTGCCGGCAATCTTATGCCAGTTTCCACCACCATTGACACTGAAATAGGCGCCGTTTTCCGCCCCAAGGAATAGCAGGTTTTCATTTTCATGATCCTGCTGAATTGCCCAGACAATAACCCCATCCGGCAGGTCACCGGATATTGAACGCCAACTACGGCCCCGGTTGTCGCTGACAAATACATAAGGAGAAAAATCCCCCAGCTTGTGCGCATCTGCAATCGTAAAAACGGTATCAGCACTAAAAAGTGATGCCTCGATGTCATTGATGAAAACACGCTCCGGCAACTCCGGTAAGGCTTTTACCTGTTTCCAACTACTCCCGCCATCGACCGTAACGTGAATAAGACCATCATCCGAACCGGTATAGATGACACCCTCGGAAACCGGCGACTCTGAAATTGCCGTGATCGTGGCATATTTCGACATTGCGTCATTGTCATGTAAATCATCGACACTCCACACACGGCCGCGATACGGCAATTCGTAGCGATTCTGGTTGGTGGTCAAGCCACCGCTGACAGCTTGCCAGGAATCACCGCGGTTATCGCTGCGCCATACGCGCTGTGAACCGACATAAATACGGGAGGGATCATGGGGGCTGATCAGAATTGGCGTGTCCCAGTTCCAACGCTCGGGTGCATCACCGGGCGCCGGTTGCGGTTGGATGTGAACCAGTTCGTTGCTATCGCGGTGATGCCTGAACATATACCCCTGCTGATATTCCATGTAACTGATGTTGTTATCACTTGGATCAAAGGCCACACCATAGCCGTCTGCACCCAGCGGTACGTACCAATCCTGGTTCCTGACACCCTCTGTAATCATGGTGCGGGATGGCCCAAGCAAGGTACCCAGGTCCTGCGCACCTACCATGACGTTGTAGAACGGCGAGGCGTTATCGACGGCAACTTTATAAAATTGTGAAATTGGAAGATTTGGGAAATGACGCCACGTGGCGCCCTGGTCAAAACTCTCATAGAGCCCGGCATCGGTGCCCGCCAGCAAATGAAGATCGTCTTGCGGATCAATCCAGAGCGCATGATTGTCACTGTGTTTTTCACGGCCGGTGCCAAGGTAGTCAAAATTTGCACCACCGTCGCGCGTCACGTGCATGAAAACATCCATCTGGTAAACCAGCTCTGCAGTCTGTGGTGACGCCTCTATCTCCATGTAGTAGTGCGGGCCAGTGCCGCCTGAAACATAGGAGTTCTTCTTTGTCCAGCTTTCACCCTGGTCTATCGAGCGGTAGAAACCCTTGTTCTCCTCATCTGCTTCGATCGTGGCATAAACCAGGCCGGGGTCGGCCGGGGTAACAGCCAACCCGATTTTTCCGACATCACCCCCAGGCAGACCGGATTCCTTCTTCTTCCAGTTGGCGCCGGCATCCGTCGACTTGTAGATACCACCATTCGGACCACCGGCCATCAGACCCCAGATATGACGCCGGCGCTCGTAGGCTGCAGCATAAATGACATCGGGATTGGCCGGGTTGAACTCGATATCCGTGACGCCGGTATTTTCATCAACCTCCAACACCAGGTTCCAGGTAGCACCGCCATTTGATGTCTTGTACAAGCCACGCTCACCACCAGCCGACCACAACGGACCTTCAGCGGCCACGTAAACCACGTTGCTGTCGCGCGGGTCGATCAGGATTTTGCCAACGTGCTCGGATTTTTTCAGACCCATGTTGGTCCAGCTTTTACCGGCGTCCGTGCTCTTGTAAACACCATCGCCCCAGCCGACATGCCGTCCGCTGACGTTCTCACCGGTGCCCACCCAGACCACGTCCGGGTTGTTGGGGTCGATCGTTACGTCACCGATTGAATAAGAGCCCTCGTTATCGAATACGGGAATGAAGGTGACCCCGGCATTGGTGGTTTTCCAGACACCACCGGAACCTACGGCTACAAACCATGTGCTGCCCTTATCAGGGTGTATTGCAATATCTGCAATTCGCCCGCCCATTAAAGCCGGGCCAATGCTCCGCATTTTCAACCCACTTGCGGCCTCGGCGATTGTTTCCTGGTCTGCCGCAATAGCAGTTTGCAGGTTCATGGTTAACAGCGATACGACCAGCATGGTCACGCGGGTCATGCCGTTCAACTTCAATTTCAACATGTTATCGGGCCTGTTATTAACTCGTTGTTTGACCACCCCGGTAAGGGATGCCCTATTTCCGTTTTGGAATATAAAGATCGGTGATCGTGCCTTCAAATACCTCGGCCGCCATCGCAACGGTTTCTGAAAGCGTCGGATGCGGGTGAATCGACAGACCAATGTCCCCGGCTTCAGCACCCATTTCAATGGCCAGTACGCACTCTGCGATCAAGTCACCGGCCTGCGGGCCGACGATACCTGCGCCTACAACCCGGTGTGTTTCAGGGTCGAACAGCAGCTTGGTGAAACCTTCGGTGCGGCCATTACCCAAGGCCCTGCCACTCGCCGCCCACGGGAACCTGCCCACCTTGTAATCGACACCCTCATATTTGGCCTCCGTTTCGGTCAGGCCCACCCAGGCAATTTCAGGGTCGGTATAAGCCACCGACGGGATAACCCGGGCTTCAAACGCAACCTTCATCCCGGCGCAGACCTCGGCCGCAACCTTGGCTTCGTGGGTTGCCTTGTGCGCCAGCATTGGCTGACCGACGATATCGCCGATAGCAAAGATATGTGGCACATTGGTGCGCATCTGCTTGTCGACTGGAATAAACCCGCGGTCGGTAACTTCTACGCCGGCAACATCTGCACCAATACGGTTTCCGTTGGGGATACGGCCGGTCGAAACCAGCACGCGGTCGAACACGGTGTTTTCAGGCATTTTGGCGCCTTCAAATGTCGCGTGAAAACCATCGTCTTCAGACTCGATTGCCGTCACCTTGGTGTTCACAAAAATGCCGGAATAGCGACCGGTGATTCTTTTCTGTAACGGCCTGACGAGATCTTTATCACAGCCGGGCATTAACTGGTCGGTCAACTCCACCACGGTGACTTCGCTACCAAGACCCTGGTAGACACTGGCCATTTCCAGCCCGATTATGCCGCCGCCGATGACCAGCAGGCGTTTGGGAACATCCTTCAATTCCAAGGCATCGGTGGAATCCATCACGCGTGGGTCATCCCATGGCAGGCCGGGCAATTTAAACGGCTGTGAACCTGCGGCGATAATCGCGTTTGCAAAACTGTGTACCTGGCTGCCTTCCGATGTCTCAACCTTCATTTCATGTGAATCACTGAAGGTTCCTTGACCCTGTATAACGGTCACCTTTCGCTGTTTCGCCATCGCAGCCAGCCCGCCGGTCAACTGCCCGACAACCTTCTCTTTCCAGCCTCGCAATTTATCCAGTTCGATTTCGGGTTTACCGAAAACCACACCATGCTCGGCCATCGCTGCTGCTTCGTCGATAACAACGGCGGCGTGTAACAGGGCCTTTGAGGGAATGCACCCCACGTTAAGACAAACACCGCCAAGGGCGGCATAGCGCTCGATAAGCGCGACCTTCAAGCCCAGGTCTGCAGCACGAAAAGCCGCCGTATACCCACCTGGGCCGGCACCTAATACCAGTACATCAAAATCATACTCAACTGCCGGGGTGACGTCTTCCTCTTCCACGGCTGTTTCTTCCGGGGCTACGGCCGGCTGCTTCTGCCCGGGTGATGCTCCTGGTGATTCTGCGGCTGTTGCGGCAGCGCCCGCGGCCACACTTTCAGCAGGTGTTTCATCGGCATCCATGGTCGCCACGAGCCAGCCTTCGGAAACAAAATCACCTTCGGCGACATCCAGTGAACGGATCGTACCCGCAACAGGTGCGGGAATTTCCATGACTGCCTTATCGCTCTCCAGGGTGATCAGGGATTGATCGGCATCTACACGATCACCGGCTTTTACCAGCACCTCGACAACCGGGACATCGATGAAATCGCCAATATCAGGTACGGAGATTTTAATTATGTTACTCATTCAATCTTTACTCTTCTATTCACTGGTGAGTGGTTCCCTGATCACCAGCCTGCCATCCTGTTGTTGCAGGCTGTAATGCTTGAGAAAACTCATACCAAGCAGTATTCCGTTAAATTCTCCATCGGTGATGGTCGCACGCACATTCCGGCGGCGTATCCCACCTACGGTCACCTCGTCAAGCCGTGTCATCCAGGCGCTTGCCGGTCCTGCGGCTGTCATGACCTTGACCCTCGGCCCGAACTCCAGCCCAAGCGCCCGGGCTATTGATTCGGGTAACGCTACATCGGTCGCACCGGTATCAACAAGGAAAGTTACCGCTTGGCCGTTGATCTGCCCTTCCGCTTCGTAATGGCCGTTGCGATCCTGTTCGAGCACCACCATGGCCGCACCATTCGAGTCGACCGAACTGACCGTTTCAGCATCATTTTCCAACATGGAAAACAAAAGGTACAAAGCGCCCAATAAGCCCAGCGCTGCCACCCATAACATCCGTCTTCCCAAGCGCGAATCCGGATTACTGCCGTATTCAGACATCAGGTATTACCAACTACAGAGCCATGTTTTCAAAATCTTCCAGGCATGAAGCAAAGTAACGCGTGAAGCGTGCGCCATTCGCACCATCGATAACCCGGTGATCATAGGATAAACACAGTGGCAACATCATCCGTGGCTGAAATTCCTTACCGTCCCACTTCGGTTGCATGCTGGAGCGGGAAACACCCAATATGGCCACTTCGGGTGCATTGATGATCGGCGTGAACGAGGTGCCGCCGATGCCACCCAGGCTGGAGATGGAAAAACAACCACCCTGCATTTCAACCGGCTTGAGTTTTCCATCACGTGCACGCTGGCTCAATTCGCCTAACTCTGCGGCGAGTTGAAAGATGTCTTTCTGGTCGCAGTCACGGATCACGGGTACTACCAGCCCATTGGGTGTATCAACCGCGATGCCAATATGGAAATATTGTTTCAATACCAGGTTTTCACGTGTTGCATCCAGGGAGGCATTAAACGTCGGAAACTCCTTGAGCGCCGCAACCGTGGCCTTGATAAGGAACACCAGCGGTGTCAGCTTGATACCCTGCTCTTTTGCCTTTGCCTTCCGGTAAACCTCCATCTCGGTAATATCCGCCAGGTCATTCTGGGTAACATGCGGGATGCTGACCCAATTGCGGTGCAGGTAGGCGCCGGAAACCTTTTGAATTTTCGAAATGGCCTGTACTTCAATATCGCCATAACGGCTGAAATTTACTTTTGGTTGCGGCGGCAGATCAAAGCCCAATCCACCGGAAGGCGGCCTGGTTGCACCTGTCATGATGGATTTTACGAATGCCGTGACGTCTTCCCGAACAATACGACCACCACGACTGCTACCGGTAATTTGCATCAGGTCAGTACCCAGCTCGCGCGCAAAGCGGCGAATAGCGGGACTGGCATAGGGTATATTCGCCGGCAGCGTTGCATTGGCATCCATCGGCACCGGAGGTGATTGCCTGCTGCCGGTTGATGGCGGTGTCGGCTTTGCCCCCATGGGTGCTGGTGCCGGAGCTGGCGCCGGTGGTGCTTCAAGGGATACCTGTGCCTGGGTTTCAACCGGTGCCGACGCACTCTTCTCCGGCTCTACCGGTTTCGGCTCCGTTGCTTCATCGGCTTCAATCACGGCCACTACCTGGTCTTCTGAAACCGTATCACCCACAGTAACCTTTAATTCGACGATCTTGCCGGCAACGGGGGCAGGAACCTCCATCATTGCCTTGTCGCTTTCAAGTGTCAGCAACGATTCTTCTGCTTCGACCGGGTCACCCACCGCAACCAGCACCTCGATAACCGGGATATCCGAAAAATCGCCAATATCCGGTACTCTAATTTCAATCTGCTTCGTCACTTTCTGTTACCAACCCGTTGATTATTTTTGATGCTCATTGACTTACACGTTCATGGGATTTGGCTTGTCGGGATCAAGACCAAGCTTTTTACGCGCTTTGAGCAGATCATCAACAGTCAAGGCGCCCTGTTGATACAAGGTATGCAGGGTGGCATACACCACGTTTTTACTGTCGACCTCGAAGAAGCGCCGTAAATTCTCACGTGTATCCGAACGTCCGAAACCGTCAGTTCCCAGCACCGTGTAATCCGATTGCGTCAGGTAGGGACGAATTTGTTCGGCATAAGTCCGCACATAATCTGTCGCGGCGACAACAGGCCCTTCAAAACCGTCCAGGCACTGTGTCACCCATGGCACACGCTGGTCTGCATCCGGGTTCAGGCGGTTATAGCGTGCCGCAGCGACCCCGTCGCGTTGTAGCTCGGTGAAACTGGTGGCACTCCAAACCGTGGCGCTGACCGAGTAGTCACGCTCAAGGATATCCGCGGCAGCAATAACCTCGCGCAGTATTGCACCCGAACCAAGCAACTGAACATTGTGCTTGCCTGAACGCCCACGCCGGAAAAGGTAAAGACCTTTTCGAATACCTTCCTCTGCACCAGAAGGCATACCCGGGTGCGTGTAATTTTCATTCATCACGGTGATGTAGTAGTACACATCTTCCTGTTCCTGGTACATACGCCGCAGACCGTCCTGCAGGATAACCGCCAGTTCGTAGCTGAATGTCGGGTCATAGGAAACACAGTTGGGCACCATTGATGAAATAACATGACTGTTACCGTCTTCGTGCTGCAAACCTTCACCATTTAGCGTCGTACGACCCGAGGTACCACCTATCAGGAAGCCCCGGGCCCGCATATCACCAGCGGCCCAGGCGAGATCACCAATACGCTGAAAACCGAACATGGAGTAAAAAATAAAGAACGGAATCATCGGTGTATGGTTGTTGGCATAACTCGTGGCCGCGGCTATCCACGATGACATGGCGCCGGCCTCGGTTATACCTTCCTGTAAGATCTGACCACGCGTCTCTTCCTTGTAGAACATCAACTGGTCGGAATCGACCGGTGTATAAAGCTGGCCTTTTGATGAGTAAATGCCTAACTGGCGAAACATACCTTCCATACCGAATGTACGCGCCTCGTCAGCGACGATGGGCACGATATGCTTTGCGATATTCTTATCCCTGAGCATGATGGCCAGTGCGCGGACATAGGTCATGGTGGTGCTAATTTCACGCTCACCGGTGTCCTTGAGAAGGGTCTCAAATGCTTCCAGTTCGGGAACTGTCAGTGACTCGGATTCAGCCCGGCGCTGTGGCAAATAGCCACCCAGGGCTTCCCGGCGCTCCTGCATGTACTTGATTTCAGGGCTGTCTTCACCCGGATGGAAATACGGCAATTCGGCCATCTCACTATCGGATACCGGAATCTTGAAACGATCACGGAATGAACGGATAGACTCTTCATCCATCTTCTTCTGCTGGTGCGAAATATTCAGTGCCTCGCCTGACTCACCCATACCATAGCCCTTGACTGTTTTAGCCAGAACAACTGACGGTTGGCCGGTATGTGCGGTAGCCGCTGCATAGGCAGCGTAGATCTTGTGTGAGTCATGACCGCCACGGTTCAGATGCCAGACATCTTCATCCGTCATGTTGGAAACCATGTCCAAAAGCTCGGGGTAGGCGCCAAAGAAATGTTCGCGCGTATAGGCGCCGCCCTTGGCCTTGTAGTTCTGGTATTCGCCATCGACCACTTCATCCATACGCTTGCGCAGAATGCCGTCCTTGTCCTTGGCCAGCAGGGCGTCCCAACGTGAACCCCAGATAACCTTGATAACGTTCCAGCCTGCACCACGGAATACGCCTTCCAGTTCCTGGATTATTTTCGCGTTACCACGAACCGGTCCGTCCAGCCGCTGTAAGTTGCAGTTGACGACAAACACCAGGTTATCCAGACCTTCACGACCCGCCAGTGAAATAGCGCCGAGTGATTCCGGTTCATCGGTTTCACCATCGCCGAGGTAACACCAGACCTTGCGTTGCGATGTGTCGGCGATACCACGGTTGTGAAGGTATTTGAGGAAACGCGCCTGGTAGATCGCCATGATCGGGCCGAGACCCATCGAAACCGTTGGCAATTGCCAGAAATCCGGCATCAACCACGGATGCGGGTATGAACTTAAGCCATTGCCATCCACTTCCTGGCGAAAGCTATCCATCTGCTCAGTGCTGAGCCTTCCTTCCAGGAAGGCCCGCGCATAGATTCCAGGCGACGAATGTCCCTGGATGTAGACCAGATCACCACCACCCTCGTGATCGGGGCCTCGAAAGAAATGGTTAAACCCGACATCATACAGGGAAGCCGCTGAAGCAAAACTGGCGATATGCCCGCCGAGTTCACCACCCCGTTTGCCGGCGCGCAAAACCATGGCCAGTGCATTCCAGCGTGTCAGTGAGCGAATTCGCCGTTCGACTTCATAGTCACCCGGTAATTTCGCGCCTTTATTGGGTGGGATCGTGTTGACGTAGGAAGTGGTTGCGGAATAAGGCAGGTGACCACCCGAACGCCGGGTATAATCCACCAGCAACTCCAACAGGTAATGAGCGCGCCCGGTTCCCGAGCGCTCAATGACAGCTTGCAAGGACTCCAGCCACTCACCAGATTCTACAGGGTCGAGATCCTCGACCTGCAAAGACGACTTGTCGTTCATTCACTATGCCTCGTGTTTACTAGGTTTCTTTCTTTCATGGTATTTGTGCTTCCATCGCTGGCATGATGCGCAAAATTATAAGTATAGCCGCTGGAGCCGGGATGAGAACCCGGCGATGGATTACAGGTTGTGAGTGGATAGCTCAGGATTCGTTGCCCTTTGGCCGGTGTCTAATGGCCATTCAATGAAGGATTGTTCTCCAGGTAACCGTCTTCTCCCACCTGCACCATGCGCAGCGAATTGGTACCGCCCTCTTTATGTGTATGCTGACCCATCGTCAGGATAATACGGTCTCCTACCTTGACATGACCCTGTTGCAACAGCAAACGCACACCTTCGAACAATGAAACTTCAACGTTCGTACTGGCAATATTGAGTGCAATCGGATATACACCGCGGTATAAAGCCATCCGCCGGCGACTATCACGCAGCGGCGACAGTGCGAATATCGGGACCGCGGAGCGTACCCGCGACAACCATTGCGCAGTAGATCCCGATTCGGTCAATGCGACGATGGCCTGCACGGATACATTGGTTGCCATGAACATCGCGGCCATTGCAATGGCCTGGTCGATACGCTGAAACTGTACGTTTAACTGGTCGGTGGTTGGCGTCGTATCAACATGTCTCTCGGCACCCAGGCAAATCCTGTTCATGGCTTCAACCACCATTTCAGGGTGACTTCCAACAGCGGTCTCAGCCGATAACATCACACCATCGGTACCATCAAAAACTGAATTGGCAACGTCGAGTACCTCCGCGCGTGTCGGTATGGGGTTTTCAATCATGGACTGCATCATCTGTGTAGCGGTAATAACCAGGCGATTATGCTCCAGTGATTTGGTAGTAATAAGTTTCTGCAGGCCGGGCAGCTCCGCATCGCCAATCTCCACACCCAGGTCACCACGGGCAATCAATACCACGTCGGTGGCGGTGATTATCTCCTCGAGGTTCTCAATGGCTTCTGTACGCTCAATTTTCGCCACCAGTCTCGCCTCGCTCCCTGCTTCGCGCAAACGACGGCGTGCTTCATGCATGTCTTCGGCGTTGCGAGGAAAGGAAACCGCCAGGTAATCGGCGCCCATGGCGGCTGCGCGTGGAATGTCTTCTACATCGTGGGGGGCTATGCCGGGTAGTGAAAGTCCGCCACCCTGCACATTGATACCTTTGCGGTCTCCGAGCACACCACCGGATTCGACTTTGCAGATAATATCCGTCGCCTTGACTTCTACAACCCGCATGGTCAGCATGCCGTCATCGAGCAATAAAAGATCGCCGGTTGATACATCACCCGCCAGGCCTTTGTAGGTGACACCAACCCGGGATTGTGTTCCGGGAGCGGGCTCATCCGATGCATCCAATGTAAAAATATCACCTGTCTGTAAATCGGCCGATCCGTCGGCAAATTTCTCCAGTCGAATTTTTGGTCCGCGAAGATCTGCCAGAATCGCGACTTCCCTGTTCAGCTCCCGGGCTACTTCCCTGACCTGCGAGGCCCTCGCGGCCTGATCCTCATGGGTTCCATGCGAAAGGTTGATTCGCAATATATCCGCCCCCGCTTCGATGACGGCCCGCAGAACCTCACTGGAATCAGTGGCAGGGCCCAGGGTGGCTATGATCTTGGTGCGGCGAATCTGCATTTTCGAGCCTGTTGGTAATTATTAAGGGTAGGCGATTATAGGCTAATTCAGGTTGCAGTATAATGAAATGATTATCATTCTTGAAAAAGAACGGTAATAACCGGACCAGATACATGCTTTTGGCACGGCATCGATTGATGCCGATTCGTCAATCCACAGTTGGTGGCTCCGGTGTGGATTCATTTCCCAGGTTTTCATTTATCTGCTGCAGTTGCTGATTCATCAAGGCAAAGTCATCCTTGTAGTTCGTATTTTCGGCATAATCGGTTACGTATTGCTTGGCATCCGTAAAATAGTCCCCGATGAGAGGAAGATCTACCAGCATCGTCAAAACCCAGGCGAGCATACCCAATATAAACGTCATGCCTACCGTGACTCCAATCCCCTTGGCCACGCCCGCTCTGAAATTGATCCACATGATCCTCTTGCCGGACTGCAGGTATTCGAGAAAATCGACAACACCGGCCGCTTCAAATACCTTTACGAGTTCCTTGTCTGGCGATGATTTTGGCCTTGATTTCATTTTGATACCTCAGGTTTTGATGGTAAATGAACTATATGAAAGCATGCGGGACATATCAATTGAATATCTTGACGCTGCTTTCCATCAAGGCACGGGGATAGCTGGATGATCTCTAGGTAATAATGAAGAAATACTGGTATCATTCCGGCATTATTCGGCGGACTGCCCGGTTGCGGGATAAGCTGATGACGGTTCATCAAAAACTTTAATTATCGCAATCAGGAGATTTAAATGTTCATAGCCCCAACTTCTTCAGTCACAGCCCGCCGGTTTGGCCGCACGCTGGTATTGGCCATATCAGTTCTGTCAATGCTCCTGCTTGCCGGTTGTATTTCCAGCTCAAAGGTCTACAACAATGACAAGAACGTCGTTTACAGGGGAACGATGTACAACCTGGCCAATGTCAAGCAGATCAGGTCGGTAATAACGGGCACCCTGGATGACGACAAAGAGGTCAATCTCACGAATGCCAACCGCAAACAGGTTGAAGCTTACCTGGATGAGAGCTCATCCATGTTCGTGAGAATGGTATTTGAATTTGACGACCAGGAATTGGTTTACCGGGCAAATACGGTCGAGAAGTGGAGTGAATACAATAAAATGAAGAAGAGCTTCGAAAAGGCCGGGAAAGACATTGGCAAACTGATGGCCAACAAGAAACAGATTCAGTTGAAGTTGAAATAGTATTTTTGTTGAAACATTTTACCAGGGGTCGATGACCCTGAAACAGAATGATACCAGGAGAGAGAAATGGGTAAGTATTTAAGGTTTATCGCGCCGATGATGATTTTTGCGCTGATAATGGCCTGTGGTTCAACCACGAAAATTCATTCCGACTATGACCGCAGCGTGGATTTCAGCCAGTACAAAACCTATGGCTATTACAGCCCGATGGGTATTGAAAACCCGAACTATTCCAGCCTGCTGGGTCAGATGTTTCGTGATGCTATCGATGTTCAGATGAAGCAAAGGGGTTATGTCAAATCCAGTAATCCTGACGTGTTGTTCAATGTATCAGCACGTATGCAGGACAAAACACGGGTTACGACAACGTCAAACCCGGGTATGTACGGCGGTTACTACGGTTACCGTGGCGGCCTGTATGACCCCTGGGGCGGGTATGGTTATGGAACCACCACCCATGTCAGCCAATACACAGAGGGTACGGTCAATATCGACATGGTCGACCCGAGACTGAAACGCATGCTTTGGGAGGGTGTGGCCATCGGTCGTGTCAACGACAAGAACGATAATTTGCGCGAGGACATCATGACAGGTGTCGCCGAGATGTTTGAGGCATACCCGTTCCGCGCC
>Ga0209456_10000688_pt1 | contig 17632 bp, 17 predicted proteins | sample COG_11_FD_184755 | JGI IMG/M metagenome (GOLD analysis project Ga0209456, IMG submission 184755) | Pelagic marine sediment microbial communities from the LTER site Helgoland, North Sea, for post-phytoplankton bloom and carbon turnover... | ecosystem: Environmental > Aquatic > Marine > Neritic...
TTGGGGGCGCAACCCGAAGGGACGGGGCCATTTTCCCGCAGGCCTGCGTTGCCGCTCGCTTATGTACGGCAGGTACACCGCACTCACGGCGCCTTGTCCTGCAAAAAAATGGCCGCCGTCGCTGGAGTTTCCATAGTGTTAACAGGCCCTAGTATATCCGGCTGAGGCGGTAACCACGCTCACTCAAGAGCTTGAGCAATCCTTCCTCACCGGCAAGATGCAAAGCGCCTACCGCAATAAACTGTTGCCCTTCACGAAGACGTGACTGCATGCGCTCTGCCATACGGTAGTTGCGTTCGACAATGACTTTGCGATTAAAAGTCTCCGCCAGTTGCGGATCGCTGTCACGCATGGATGCTTCATTCAACTCCAGCAACCGTTTCAGGTCACGATCAAGGTAAGCGACCAGCAATTCATCGAGCATCTGACCGATATTATCCAGGTTTTCCAGCGTATCTTCCAGAAGCGCGATCTGATCCTTGCGGGATAAATCGTCAAATAAGCCCATCTGTTCTGCCACCGTCTCCAGGCCGTGAACTTTTTTACCGGCGGCAACAGCCTCCTGGTACAGCACATGATCCAGAACCACACCGTTATTTCCCGGTGGTGTCATCAGAATCACCGCTACCGCCCAGGGTTTCATATTGGCAACCAGCAATTCCGGCATACCCCTTGCGCTCATAACCGCCAGGGTACGCTCATAGAGTTGGCGCCCGATCAGCGACTCCAATTTATTCCCGTCTGTCATCAGCAATGCGCTTGTCATGGTCAACAGGGATTGGGGGTCCAGCACCACTTCCAGAGTCACGCTCTGCGCCTGATCAAATGCCCGCTGTACCGGTTTTGGCAATTTCACCACACCGGGATCGTCACTGTGCATGGTTCCAAACAGATAACTGGATGTGACACCGGCACGCTCAACCCTCCATAACAGCCCCGCATCAAACGAATCAGCCGCAGCGTTTGCAAAAGCCCCCGCCAGGCAGATCAGCGCGACAATAAGATTCCAGATAAAGACACTGCCTTGAGTTGATGGCTTCACGTTCATGATTCGGTTCCGGTATGCTGTGACCATGTCGGACGATACTGCCCCCCCCAAAATTGCCAATCGCTTTCGTGGTTTTCTACCCGTGGTTGTCGACGTCGAAACAGCCGGCTTTAACCCGAAACGTGACGCGTTGCTGGAAATTGCCGCTGTCATACTCGAATTCGGCGATAATGGCTGCTTGCAACCGCTAGAGACCCACGCCTGTCATGTGGAGCCTTTCCCGGGTGCAAATCTGGATGAAAAATCGCTGGAATTTACCGGCATCGACCCTTACCACCCGTTCCGCTTCGCCAAACCCGAACACCTGGCACTGCGCGAGATTTTTCAACCGATCCGCCGGGCCGTCAAGGACAGCGCCTGTACCCGCGCCATCCTGGTTGGCCACAACCCCTCGTTTGACCTTAGTTTCGTGAACGCCGCTGCCAATCGCTGCAACATCAAGCGCAACCCCTTTCACCAGTTCAGCAGTTTTGACACCGTTACACTGGCAGGACTGGCGTTCGGTCAGACGGTGCTGGCACGGGCGGCGATTGCCGCCGGTATGGAGTGGGACCAGGAACAGGCCCATTCGGCCAAATATGACGCAGAACGCACTGCAGAACTGTTCTGCGCTATTGTCAATCGCTGGGATTCATCGACAGCTTAGGGCTGCTTATGCTCCAACCCGGTGTTGCCGGCAAACGCGGCAACACCTGTTCGGGGAATTCACCCGTCAGCCCGTTCAGGAAGGCAACCATGTCGGCCACCTGCTCATCGCTCAGATCCTTGTTGAGCTGCACCTTGGCCATGACCCGCACCGCCTCATCCAGGGTTGGCACCGCGCCATTATGAAAATATGGTGCCGTCAAGGCGATGTTCCGCAAGCCTGGCACTTTGAACATGTAATTATCGGTGTCTTTGCCGGTGGCCTCAAGTCGACCCCGGTCTTTCAGGAAGTCGTATTTTGTAACGTACTCACTGTCGTCAAAGGTAGGGAACTTCATAAAAAAGCCGCTACCTGGCGCCATCGCCGGGCCATTGAAAGCCGGCCCGGAATGACAACTGGTGCAACCGGTTTCATGAAAGGCCTCCATGCCACGCTGCTGCTGTTCGTCAAGTGCACCTTTTTCGCCTTTTACATGACGATCATAGGGGCTGTCAGGGGTAATCATGGTGCGCTCGAATGCAGCCACGGCTTTCGCCGCATTGTCTACAGTCATGGGATTATCGGCACCAAATGCACGTACAAAGTAGGGTTCATAGCCGGGGATGACGCGCACTCGATTCATGGCTTTTTCCAGATCACTCATGCCCATTTCCACAGGGTTCACCACCGGCCCCTTGGCCTGCTCTTCGAGACTGGCGGCTCTCCCATCCCAGAACTGCGTCGAGGCAAACGCTGAATTCCACACCGTCGGCGCACTACGACCACCGGTCTTGCCGTGCACACCCATCGAAAAAGCCCGATTGTCCTCGCCACCCAGCATCAGGTTGTGGCAGGAGTTACAGGACACCGTACCGGTTTCTGAAAAACGCGGGTCGAAATACAACATGCGTCCCAGCTCGACTTTTTCAGGGGTGGTGGGATTGCCAGCAGGCTCAGGGGCTTTGCCGGGCAAAGCCTGCCAGTCGTAGGCCTGCACCCCATTTGTCGCCACGGCAGTAACAATAGACAATAGAACAGTTTTCAGCTTCATGACTTCAGCTCCTTAAAAAGTTAACAGGAATTCGGAGGAATAGCGGTTTAGACCAAATCTAAACTAATTGCTGAACCTGGGAAATACACCACTAGAGGTAAACCGATGGCAACTCTTCCGGAGAAACACCAACAAATCATCGAAGCCCATACCGGGCTGATTCACCGGGTTGTGCTCGGCTGTCAGAATCGCGACATGGTACCTGATCTGGAGGACATTCTGAAACAGGCGGAACAGAATGACTGGCTGCAGCTGGTTGCCGCTATCCGCAAGATACTCGCCGGCAGCCGCAATGAATCCTTGTTAAACGGCCTCGACGAGGAGGACCAGGTAATTGTTCGCTCCATTTTACGCGGACTGCAGGACCCCGACACCCTGCCGGACCTGGGCAAGGGTGTAGACAGCGCAATGGCCGCCCCGGGTATCGCTGCAATGGTCAATGGTGCGCGCAGCGGCAATCTGGAAACGTTGCAGTTGCTGGGTGCAATGGCCCGGCAGATGATGCGGGTAGGCGGTGATATGGCCCGCCTCGCCGGCATTCTGCGCCCGCTGGTTCAGGGCGAGCGTGATGCTGATAAACTCACCAAGGGCATGGGATCCGAGGGTGAAAAGCTGGTCCTCCTCATACTGGAAGAACTCGCCAGGCTGGACCCGCACTAGTGCACCTCGTCACTGATACTAGCCATAAAGCGCACAAAGGGAACGCTGTCAGGTAATGGCCGCAAAAGCGCCGCCAGACACGAAATGCTGCCCGCCAATCGGCGGCAGCAACCACAAGTTTGTCGCTGTCGCCTGTGTCAACATTGTCGTGGCCGCCAACGCAGGTGGCGCATTCAGCCCGTTTGGCGACATCACGACACTGATGGTCTGGCAGAAAGGCATTGTGCAATTCCAGGAATTTTTTGCCCTGTTCCTCCCCTCGGTCGTGAACTGGCTGGTGCCGGCCGTCATTCTCGGTATGACGGTTCCGGATACCGCGCCCGAAGCCTGCGAGGATACGGCCGAGTTACAGCATGGCGCCTGGGTCGTCGTGGGCCTGTTTATCCTGACGATATCCATGGCGGTATCGGCACATAACTTCCTGCACCTGCCACCGGTGCTGGGCATGATGACGGGCCTCGGCTTCCTCAAGCTATATGGCTATCACCTCAAGCGCCGTTCGCAGTTTTATCCCGAAGTACCGGCAAGTTCGCCAGGTGGCAGCGCCCTGGAACTCGAGAAGCTACCGCCGCCTGATAAACAGACCCCGTTCAACATCTTCAAATCCCTGGAGCGCGCCGAATGGGATACCTTAATGTTCTTTTACGGCATCATTCTTTGCGTTGGCGGATTGGGAACACTGGGTTATCTGGGGGTCGGCTCACAACTCATGTATGGCGATCTGGGCCCGACCCAGGCCAACATACTGGTCGGCTTCCTTTCCGCTATCGTCGACAACATACCCGTGATGTTTGCTGTACTGGCCATGCAACCGGCGATGGATCAGGGGCAGTGGCTGCTGGTGACACTGACAGCCGGTGTCGGAGGCTCCCTGCTGTCGATTGGATCGGCTGCCGGTGTCGCGGTCATGGGACAGGCCCGCGGGATCTACACTTTCTTTTCACACCTTAAGTGGAGCTGGGCAATTTTTCTGGGCTATGCCGCCAGCATCTGGGTGCATTTCCTGGTCAATTCAGGCCGGTTCACAACCGGATAGAACGAATCCTGCTCAGGCTATAGTGATAAGGGACGTTAGCCGATTGCTACTTACGTCAGCTAATGCCGTGTATTCCGTGGCTGAATTCAACGCTGATTGATCGGGGTGGGGCAGCTTACGCTTCCTTTTTTACCGCTTCCTGCAGCATGGGTTTCAGATCACCCTTCTGAAACATTTCCAGCGTAATGTCATGACCACCGATCAGCTCACCGTTGACATAAACCTGCGGAAACGTTGGCCAGTTGGCAAAGTGCGGCAGATTCTCGAAAATCTCCGGATCGGCCAGCACATTGACATGGGAAAATTCCACCTCGCAGGCCTGCAAGACCTGCGTAGTACGACTGGAGTAACCGCACATCGGCATTTGCGGTGTGCCCTTCATGAATATGACAACCGGACTGCTGTCAACAGCCTGCTTGATCCGTTCCATTACATCCATTGCTATCTACCCCTCAAATCAATAAGTTGTTACAAGTTAACAGCAGTTTACCGAGCAAACCGGGCGACAAAAAGTCTTTTTTGGAGGGGTTTTATGATTTACCGGTATTTGCGCCGCAACCCACCGATTTTAATCTCGTATTAATAGCCGCTCACGCCACGTTATCCACGTTGCGCTGCAACCAGAATTCAAGCGCTGCCAGATGCCATAGTTTGCTACCCTGCAGGCGGGTAAGCTGATGCTCAGGATCGTCCAGAATTGACTTCACATAGTCCTCTCTGTAAAGCCCACGTTGCCGGCAGGCACGGCTGTTCAGCAAATCGCGCATGAACTCCAGAAACTGACCACGTACAAACTTCAAGGCGGGAACCGGGAAATAAGCCTTTGGCCGATCGATAACCGCGTCGGGAACCAGACCACGGGCGATTTGTTTCAGTGGATACTTGCCGTTACTGCAAATTTTGAGTTGCGGCGGCATCCTGATTACGAGTTCCACCAGCTGATGGTCAAGAAACGGCACGCGTGCCTCCAGTCCCCACGCCATGGTCATGTTATCCACGCGCTTTACCGGATCATCAACAATCAGCGTGGTCACGTCAAAGTGCAGTACGCGATTCAGATATGCGTCACTGTTGGCTGCCTTGAGTCGTTCTGCAACCAGTGCCGACGTGTAATCCGGCCCCGCATATGCTGGATCCATCATGCGCAGATATTCGTCATGATCCCGATCAAAGTAGCGTGAACGGAAACGCTCGATATCGGAACCCTCTGCCCGGTGCATCTGCGGGTACCAGAAATAACCGGCGAACACCTCGTCTGCGCCCTGTCCACTTTGCACGACCTTGACGTGCTGCGAAACACGTTCAGCGAGCAGATAGAAGGCTACCGCATCCTGACCGACCATAGGCTCGGCCATATGATCAATCGCTTCCGGCAGCCGGTCCAGCACTTCATGATTTGGAACATGAATTTTGTGGTGACGGGTAGCGTAACGTTCGACGACCTGGTCGGAAAACTCGAACTCATGACCACGCTCGTGTGGATGATCTTCAAAACCAACGGAAAATGTCAACAGGTCACTGCCACCGTGTTCAGCCAGCAATGCCACCAGCAGGCTGCTGTCCAAACCGCCCGACAACAACACCCCTACGGGCACATCGGCAATGACGCGACGCCGCCGCACCGCTTCGAGCAGGGCAGCCCGGGTTGCCTCGATCCACTCAGTTTCGCTTAGTGGAGCTTCCGGTTCGGATGCATCCAGCTGCCAGTAGGGGAAAACACGGTCATGCCCCTCGGCATCGACAACCATGACGTGTGCCGGTGCTAGTTTACGGATTCCTCTGAGCAAGGTTCGCGGAGCCGGAACCACAGCATGCAAGGTGAAGTGATGATGCAATGCAACCGTGTCGAAGCCGGTATCGACGTCACCGGCTGCCAACAGCGCCTGGGTGTTGGAAGCAAAACGGAACCCGTATGTGCCGTGACTGTAATAGCACGGCTTGATACCGAAACGGTCGCGCACCAGAACCAGTTGCCGGCGTTTCTGATCCCAGACCGCGATGGCGAACATACCCTGCAGGCGGGTGGCAAAAGACTCGCCCCAGGCTGCATAGGCTTTCAGTACAACTTCCGTGTCACCGTCGCTGACAAAGCTGAATCCTTTGCCGATCAGCTCAGCGCGTAACTCCTTGTAGTTGTAAATAGCACCGTTGAATACCAGAGCAAGTCCCAGCGCCTCATCAATCCATGGCTGATTCGATGCCGATGACAGATCGATAACAGACAGGCGCCGGTGCCCGAGCGCCACGGCACCCTGAAAGTATCGCCCTTCGTGGTCGGGACCCCGCCGGTCCAGCTGCGAGAGCATCCGCTTGATTGTCCCCGAATCAGGCGCCTGACCGTCTATCCGTAATTCTCCGCAGATTCCACACATCGCTCAGCCTTTGCGTATAGCGCCTATGACAGCTGCACAAACCTACAGCATCACCACTCGGTGGGTAAGCCAGCCATTCAGTTTACAAAAGTCACACAAGAGCTTATGGGGCTGCCATGAAGCCGCCGCCACCCGGCGTGGCAATCTCCAGCCGGTCGCCGCTTTCGACCACAAGCGCAGCTTTGGCAGGCAGGATTTTACCGTTGAGCCGATTCTCGCCGGGTAATCCGGCCCGCCCGCCCAGCAGTCCCCAGGGGCTGTGACGACGGCGTTCTGTCAGCAGCGTAAGCTGTGCCCGGGTCAGGAACTCGTACTCACGCACCAGGCCGTCCCCGCCTTTTCTCTGGCCGTTGCCACCGGAACCTGTGCGCAAGGCATAACGACGAATACGCAAGGGGTAAGCGGCCTCCACCACTTCGATGGGCGTATTCAGAGTATTGGTCATGTGTGTCTGCACAGCATGCAAACCACCACCCTGCTTACCGGCGCCCATACCACCGGCAATGGTTTCATAGTAGTCCCAGCCACCCTGCCCGTCCCGGCTGCCCATGGCCAGGTTATTCATCGTACCCTGACTGGCAGCCGCAACCCGATCCGGTATGACCCGGGCCAGAGCCCCCAGTACCAGGTCAACAATACGGCTACTGGTTTCCACGTTACCTGCCGCCACAGCCGACGGTGGTCTGGCGTTGACCAGGCACCCCGCCGGTGCAATGAGTTGAATCAAACGGAAACTTCCCGCACAGGCCGGTGTACGCTCGTCCATCAGGCAACGGAATACATAGAACACCGCTGCTGCTGTAACGGCGAGTGGACAATTGATATTCCCCTGCACCTGTTGATCAGTCCCGGAAAAGTCCACGCTGACCTGGCCAGCATTCAGCGTCACACAAACATGCAGACGGATGTCCCTGTTGCCCTGCCCGTCATCATCCATAAGATCTTCAAATTCGCAACAACCGTCAGGCAATTCCTGCAGAGCGGCTCTGGCCAGACGCTCGGCGTAATCGTTGAGTATTTTCAGACTATTCAACCAGGCATCCATACCCATACCTGCAAGCAGTTCCTGGATACGCTTGACACCACTGCGATTGGCGCTGATCTGCGCAGAAAAGTCACCTTGCGTGATGGTGCTGTTGTGCATGGCCGCACTGATCCAGTCGAGAACACTTTGCTGGATTTCCCCGTTTTCAACCAGTACGGTCGGTGAAATAATCAGGCCTTCCTGCTCAAGGCGGTTACCGATCGGCATGGAACCCGGGCTCTCGGCACCGATGTCGGCGTGGTGAGCACGATTAGCGACAAAAGCGGCGCACCGCTGATCCGCAAATACCGGCGCGATAAGTGTCACATCCGGCAGATGGGTTCCCCCCTGGAATGGATCATTCACCACCACCATATCTCCCGGCAACCAGTCGCGACATTGAACCAGCTCGGCCATGGCGTAAGCCATGCTGCCAAGATGCACGGGGATATGCGCTGCCTGGGCGCAAAGCTGTCCCTGCGGGTCGAACACGGCGCAGGAGTAATCAAGACGATCCCTGATATTCGGCGAGAATGCAGCGCGCCGCAGCACCGCGCCCATTTCGTCACATACCGCCGAGATCCGGCTGGAGAAAATACTGAGCTGAATGGCATCCATACCTTGCATTATGCACCAGTCGCATATTGCATTCCCCAGCACCGGACCGTAAAATCCGCAATCCTGAGTAAATTAGTCAGGCTTTACGCCTGAGAAAATCCAACCTGTCTATTAAGGAGCGGTAAATAATGAACCCGTTAACTTCGATCCTGGGGACCATCATCTCCGGATTTATACTCTCTGTCGTCATCGTATTCGCACTGGGCACCACCGGCGTCAACGCTCTTGCGTTCGAGGTCTGGTTCCACATACTGGCAGGCGTCGTCTGGATCGGCCTGCTCTATTATTTCAACTTTGTGCAGGTCCCTGCAGTCGGCAATGCACTGGCAGAAGCCGACAGTGGCGGCCCGGGTCCGGCGGCGATCAACAAGTACGTTGCACCGCGAGCACTGCTGTGGTTCCGCTGGGGCGCGGTTGCAACCTGGTTGACCGGTGTTGGCGCTTTGCAAAACCTCGCCGAAGGCGGCGTTGTCAAGGCTTTCATGCTCAGCGACGGCATGCAGGTTATCGGCATCGGCGCCTGGCTGGGCACTATTATGCTGTTTAACGTCTGGGTATTGATCTGGCCCAATCAGAAGAAAATTCTGGGAATGGTGGATGCCACGCCTGAGCAGATCGCCGGCGCCAAGAAAACAGCGTTGATGGCCTCACGCACCAACACGCTGTTATCGATCCCGATGCTGATGTGCATGACCGGTCATATGCACGGCCTGCCATTCTGAACAATCGCTGCAAAACCCAGGAAACCCGGCCAACGGCCGGGTTTTTTGGTAAAAAAACCGCGTATGTACTCTTTTAGCCTGCCATGCGGGTTCCATCTGATCGCGCCACCCTGACCCGTCTCGCTTACTTAAGCTAATGTCATGTAAGCAGCCACGGAAAACGCGGAAGACACGGAAATTTTTTATCTTTTTTCTGTGAGTTCAGAGTATTTCATTTCGCGCGACCTGGCGGTTAAGAAGAGTCTTTTATTTGGAAAAACCTGAATTACGCTATAAACTCAGCTATTTTGGTTTGGCGGCTTCCTCGAAGGCGCCTTTTGTTTTTGGGGGGCCTGATGGCCGGACACCTGATGAATACCTACAAGCCATTGCCGGTCAGCTTTGAGCGTGGCGAGGGTGCTTACCTGTTTGACCGGGACGGCAAACGCTACCTTGATGCGCTGTGCGGCATCGCAGTCTGCGGACTTGGTCACGCCCACCCTGCTGTCAGCGAGGCCATCTGCAATCAGGCCCGGCGCCTGTTGCATACATCCAACCTGTACCAGATTGGCTTGCAGGAAGAACTGGCCGGCGAACTGTGCCGGGTCGCCGAAATGGATCGGGTGTTTTTCAGCAATTCCGGTGCCGAAGCCAACGAAGCTGCGCTCAAAATGGCCCGCCTCTATGGCCACCGGAAAGGCATAGACAAACCACAGGTCATTGTCACCGAAGGCAGCTTCCACGGTCGCACCATGGCCACCCTGACGGCAACCGGTAACCGCAAGATACAGGCCGGTTTCGAACCGCTGGTTCCGGGATTCCTGCGTTCACCCTATGATGATCTGGATGCCATTCGCACCATTGCACAAAACAGCCCCAACAGTGTTGCCGTTCTGGTCGAACCCATAACCGGCGAGGGCGGCATTCGCATCCCCGATGAAAACTACCTGGTGGAACTTCGCGCACTTTGCGACAAACACGGCTGGCTGATGATACTGGATGAAATCCAGACCGGTATGGGTCGGACCGGTCGCTGGTTTGCGCACCAGCACGCCGGCATAAAACCCGACGTCATGACCCTGGCAAAAGGTTTGGGTAACGGGGTACCTATCGGTGCCTGCCTGGCGCGCGGTGCTGCAGCTGATATTTTCAAGCCTGGCAATCATGGCTCAACCTTCGGCGGTAACCCGCTGTCGGCCAGTGCCGCGCTGGCGGTCTTACGCAGCGTGGAGCGGGACGGCCTGGTTGAACGCGCCGGGCACTTGGGCGATCGGCTGCTCGAACAGTTCAACCAGCGCCTGGGCAAACTGGAAGGGGTCGTTTCCATCCGCGGTAAAGGCCTGATGCTCGGCATCGAACTGGACCGTGCCTGTGGTGAACTGATGCAACGGGCTCTGCAGCGCAAGCTGTTGATCAATGTCACGGCGGATAAAGTTGTTCGTTTACTTCCGCCACTGATTCTGAGCGATGAGCAAGCCGGACAAATAGTCTCGACTGTCAGTGAACTCATCGAAACTTTCCTGGGTGAAGAATGATGAGTGTTCGACATTTTCTTACCTTGCTGGATTTGTCGTCTGACGAACTGCACCAGCTGATCGAGCGTGCCATCGAACTCAAGCAGTGGCAAAAGCAGGGGCGGATATACGAACCACTGAAAAACAAAGTAATGGCCATGGTGTTCGAGAAATCATCGACCCGCACACGCGTTTCGTTTGAGACCGGCATGGTCCAGTTGGGCGGTCACGCCATGTTCCTGTCCCCCAGGGACACCCAGTTCGGGCGCGGGGAACCAGTCGAGGACAGTGCCCGGGTACTTTCCCGCATGACAGACGCCGTCATGATCCGTACCTTCGAACACGAAAAAATCGAGCGTTTTGCAGAGTATTCGGTTTCACCCGTCATTAATGCCTTAACTGACCAGTACCATCCCTGCCAGTTACTCGCCGACATGCAGACCTGGTTTGAACATCGAGGCGATATCCGTGGCGCCACCGTTACTTTTATCGGCGATGGCAACAACATGTGCCATTCCTATATCAATGCCGCAAGACAGTTTGATTTTCAGCTGCGTATTGCAACACCGGCAAGTTACAGGCCTGACGCTGATATTGTCGCCATGGCCGGGAAACGGGTCACCCTGTTTGAACACCCGCTTGAAGCTGCCGAAGGCTCTGACCTGGTAGTCACCGACGTGTGGGCCAGCATGGGCCAGGAAGAAGAACAAAGCGAACGCGAAAAAGTTTTCGCCAGGTTCCAGGTCAACGCTGAGTTGATGGCCGCTGCCAACAAGGGTGCGATCTTCATGCACTGCCTGCCCGCTCACCGCGGCGAGGAAGTGACTGCCGATGTTATCGACGGGCCACAGAGCGTGGTCTGGGAGGAAGCGGAAAACCGTCTGCACGCCCAGAAAGCCTTGCTTGAATTTCTGCTTTCTTGACGAATGGCCAGGGAAATCCCGGAATGTGAGTTGAAACTATTCAGTATGTTCTGTGTATTCCGTGGCTATATTGTTTTTACAGCTATTCGCAGACACATGCCTAACCTTCAGCGTGCTGATCAATCCGCGTGTGCCGCACATTCCTGCCATTGACCAGATAAATAATGTATTCACAGATATTGCTGGCACGATCACCAATATGTTCGATAGCACGCGTCACCGACATAGCCTTTACGATAACGGGAATGGAATGCGGATCTTCCATCATGTAGGTCATGAGTTCACGGATCAGTGATTCATATTCACGATCAACAAATCTGTCCTCGCTCCATACTTTAACCGCCTTTTCGGTATCCAGGTGAGTAAATGCATCCAGGGCGCCGTGCACCATGGTACGAACGCGTTTTCCAAGCATAACTATTTGCGTAAACAGGCGGCCGGCGCCATCGTAATACACCAGGCTGGTGGCCATACGCGCAATGCGTTCTGCTTCATCACCGATACGCTCCAGATCAGTAATGGTCTTTATCACCGCAACAACCAGGCGTAAATCACTCGCAGCCGGCTGGCGTCGCGCAAGTATCAGGGCACATTCTTCATCAATTGACACTTCCATGGCGTTGACTTTGACGTCGTTGTCGATGACATTACGGGCCAATTCTTCATTTAGATTTTCCAGTGCAAGCATCGCCTCTTTGAGCTGCTCTTCGACCAGCCCGCCCATGGCCAGGACACGGCTGCGTATATCTTCCAATTCCGCGTTGTACCGCTTCGAAATATGCTGGCTTATTTTCAGATTATCCATCAATGCCTGCCCTCATTATTTTAACTCAGCGGTCAAACCTGCATCGGCCTGGGATAGACCACCAACACCAACGGAGCGGTTGATGCGCGTGCTACAGCGACCTGGCGGAAAATGACAACGGAATTCACTACCGTTATCGAGTTCGCTTTCTATCTCCAGCCATCCCTCATGCCTCAACAGCACGTGTTTGACGATAGCGAGTCCCAAGCCGGTACCACCGGTGGAGCGCGAACGGCCGTTATCAACCCGGTAGAAACGCTCGGTCAGACGCGGTATCTGGTGAGACGCTATGCCCACCCCGGAATCCTCGACCGAAAATACCGCTTCACCATCTGACGCTTTCCAGCGAATGGTGATAAGCCCCCCGGCCGCGGTGTAACGAACTGCATTGAACACCAGATTTGAAAATGCGCTATATAGTTCAGATTCGCGCCCTTTCAGACATAAACCGCTGTCCACATCCAGCTCAATGACATGCTCTTCGACACCGCTGAGTTCACGCGCCTGGCTAACGATGGAATCAATCAGCCCGTACACCAGGACGGGCTCGGGGTCCGCCTGTGGAATTTCCGTCTCCAGACGCGACAACAGCATCAGGTCGTCAACGATGCGATTCATGCGCTCAGTCTGCTTCTGCATGCTTCTCAGCTGGCTGGCGTACTCTTCCCCGAATCCCTGCGCGTCAAGCAGCGTCTCCAGATAACCGGAAATCACAGTCAGAGGACTGCGCAATTCGTGTGAAACATTGGCCACGAAATCCTGGCGTGTCCTTTCCAGGCGCTGCATTCTGGTCATATCGCGGGCCACCAGCAGGCGACGGTTGCCCGAATAGGGAATGACACGGATCCTCAGGGTGAGCTCCTCATCCACCGGGGATGGCATTTCAATCCCCTGTTCGTAGTTTTCCTGCTGATGCAGGTATTCGAGGAAAGCCGGGGATCGCAGCAGATTACTGATACGCTGACCACTGTCTCGCGGATACGTGAATCCCAGAAACCTGGCCGCGGCGTCATTCCACCATTCGATCTCGTCGCTGCCGGGCGCCAGTTCCACGATGGCATCGGGCAATGCAACAGTCATTTTGTGAAAGCGTTTGAGCAGGCGGCGCAAATTACGCTTGCGCTTGCGGTTACGCTGCTGCAGGCGATAGATGTGCTCGAACACATCGTCCCAGATACTACCGGTCTCCGCCAGCCGGAATTTCTTGCCCTCACGCAACCAGCCAACCAGTCGGTATACGTTGTACAGATGCCAGCAGAGATAGGCAGTGATGAACATCAACAGCCCAATCACGATATTCCCGGCGATAGCTCCGACAAGGATGCCGGTTAGAAGCAGTGCGACGATACGCTGCAGTTCATTCCGCCAGGGCTTGCTCACGATCAGTCTCTGATTGAGAAACGGTAGCCGGCACCGCGGACTGTCTGAATAAAACGATCATAGGTGTGTGCGGCCAGGGCCTTGCGCAGGCGGCGTATGTGTACATCCACCGTTCGCTCCTCGACAAAAATACCGCGACCCCAGACACGGTCCAGCAACTGTTCCCTACTGTACACCCGATCGGGGTTACTCATAAAGAAGTGCAGCAGGCGAAACTCAGTTGGCGCCAGATTGAGGCGCCTACCATCCGCCTGAACGCGGTGCCCGACCGGATCCAGCTGCAGACCGGAAAACTCAAGTGACCTCTCCTCGCCCGCCGCCGAGCTGCGGCGCAATACGGCATTGATGCGGGCGATCAGCTCACGTGGAGAAAACGGCTTGGTAATATAGTCATCGGCGCCCACTTCCAGACCGTGCACACGGTCATTTTCCTCTACCCGGGCAGTCAGCAGAATAATGGGGAGTTTCGCGGTTACCTCCTCACGCCGCAAACGCCTGGCCAGCTCCACCCCGTTCGAACCCGGCAACATCCAGTCCAGCAGCACCAAATCGGGGGGATTGGAGGCGATAGCAACCAGCGCCTGCTCGGCATCTGCGGCTTCTTCAAACTGCAAGCCGGCTTTTTTCAACGCAAAACTAATCATTTCCCGGATCGCGTGTTCATCTTCAACTACCAGAATGCGCTTCATTTTCGCTTCTCAATCAGTCACCCGAATTCTGCCTGACAACAGCCCTGAATACCCTGCAAAGGCATTTTAATAAACCAGTACACCCCAGAAATGTTACATTTGTATGACGCTATAGGGTAAAGGGCTTCAAAAAGGCCTGGCTGGACAGGCCTACTGCCTGGGCTATCATCCCGGTAGGGCCCAAATGGTACTTACTTAAGCTACTGCCGTTTCAATAGCCACGGACGGCATGGAAAACAAGGGGTAAATATCAACATGTGCCGGATTGCGGCTTATCTGGGAGAACCGATTGCGCTCGGCAAATTCCTCATCGATCCGGCGCACAGCCTGCAGGTGCAGGGCTGGGCACCCAGGGAGCTGAAATACGCCAGGCTGAACGCAGACGGTTATGGTTTTGCCTGGTATGCAGATGATGAGCAGCCTGCAGTCTATGTCAACCCCGCCCCGATCTGGACTGACCCTAACCTGCCACACCTCGCACGTACGCTGGTCAGTGATTTATGGATTGCCAGTGTGCGCAGTGCCAGCGAGGGTAACCCGGTCAATCATGCCAACACCCAGCCGTTTGCCGACGAAGAATTTCTGTTTGACCATAATGGCTTGATCGATGACTTCCACAACCAGGTTCGACCCAGGCTTGTTGCCGATCTCGACCCGGCGTTGCTGCCCTCAATACGCGGAAATACCGAATCCGAGTACCTGTTTGCTGCACTGCGCCAGATTCTGGCAGATGATCCAGACCTTGCCGTGGAGTCTGCGCTGTCTGAACTGATGCAACGACTCGAACGCTGGGCCGATGGTTGCCGGTCTCTACTCACCATCGTGGTGAGCGACGGCGATCGCCTGTACGCGGTCCGCCATGCACTCGGTGACGGTTGTCCCACATTATATTACTCAACCGACGACGAGGCGTTCCCGAACGCCCAGCTGATGGCCTCGGAACGAATGACCGATTCCCCGTTCTGGCAGATCGTGCCGGAACACCGGATTCTGATTCTCGATCCAGAGAAACCGCCGGAATTACTGTCGTTGTGAATACGGATTTACTGATTAGCGAACTGGGGCAGGCGCAGTCCCTGTTGCTGGCGCTCGCCGAAGCGGTTGATGAAACCACCTTTCGCAGGCAGTACCATCCTGATCTGAGCCCATTGGGCTGGCATCTCGGGCATTGTGTATTTATCGAATGCCTGTGGCTGCACGAGAAACTTCGTGGCGATAACAGCGTCACCCGGCCCATCACGGCATTTTACACCCCGCCACACACCCCCAAAAGCGAACGCGGCAAACTGCTGCCAGCGAAAGAATCCCTGCTGACCTGGGCGCGGGAACTGCAGGACTTCAATCTCCACACGCTGCAAAATCTGCGTCCGGAATGGCGTGAGCACCCCCTGCTCAAGGACGACTATGTGATTCATTTCCTCATCCAGCACAACAGTCAACATTATGAAACCATGCTGATGATACTGACTCAGAAAGCACTCGCGGAATTCAGACCCGACGGCAGTTCACACCAGCCACTGCAGGCGATGACACCCAGGCCTGAATCAGTCGAAATCCCTGCCGGCCACTATCGGGTTGGTGGTAAGCAGCCCACCGCCTATGACAATGAAGTACCGCCACAGCGGGCTGAACTGGGCCCGTTTGCAATCAGCAAACATCCGGTGAGCAACGCTGAATATCTTGCTTTCATGGAAGATGACGGTTATCGACGCAAAGAACTCTGGGGAAAAACCGGCTGGAGCTGGCGCCAACAACACAACATTGTCCACCCGGACCACTGGCGACAAAGCCAGGAGGGTGGCTGGTATGCCGTCGCCATGCGCGGCGGATACGAACTGGCGGGCACTGAACCCGTATCCGGTATCAGCCACTTTGAAGCCAGAGCCTTTGCCCGCTGGGCGAAGGGCCGCCTACCGCATGAATACCAGTGGGAAGCCGCCTGCCGGATAGGGGTTCTGGAGCAGACCGGGCGGGTCTGGGAATGGTGTGACAATACCTTCCATCCTTATGAGGGTTTTTCAGCCTTCCCCTACCCGGAATACTCACAGCCCTGGTTCGACGGGCGGCACTACAGCCTGCGTGGGGGCAGCCTGCACACCCGGCCGTCGATCAAACGACCCAGCTTCCGGAATTTCTTTGAAGCCGACAAACGCCATATACTCGCGGGTTTACGCTTGACCTACCAGAATCCTTGAGCCGGCATTAAACCACACAATAAGAGAGGATAATTATATTCCTGCAGGAATCCACGCGATTCCGGGGCTCTGTCCAGCTGGACTGAGGCTCAGCCTCAGTCCGACAGGCTTCTAGCCGACAACCATGCCGAGTTCGTTTACAATCACCCTATGGCCGAAACCAACAACAAACACAATACACGCCGCATTGGCAAAGGCATGACCTTTGTAGCATGGATCATCGCCCTGTCATTGTTTACCTTTTTCTTTGAAAACAGACTGGCCAAGCAACGCAACCCCAACCAGGCCGTCTACAGCCGTATCAACGCTGCCGGAATTCAGGAAGTCGTCTTGAAGCGCAACCGTTTTGGGCACTATGTGACCACCGGCACCGTCAATGGGCACGCCGTTGAGTTTCTGCTCGATACCGGTGCCAGTGACGTCGCCATCCCCGCCGAGCTTGCCGAAAAACTCGGCCTGAGAAGAGGGGTGCCGGTGCAATACCAGACTGCCAACGGTGTAGTGACCGCATACCGGACGATGATCGACAGCATTTCCATCGGACCCATGGTTGTTCAAAATGTACCGGCCAGCATCAACCCCGGCTTCCGCGATATGGAAATCCTGCTGGGTATGAGCGTTCTCAAGCACATCGAATTTGCCCAGCGCGGAGATATCCTGATCCTGCGACCGTATGAGTGATCTTGTTGGAAAGCTGACGGCCTGGAGCGGTGACCTGGCCGGATTATTGTGGGGTAATGGACTGACACTGGTCATTCTGCTGGGTATGGGACTGTACCTCACCATCCGCCTGGGTCTGGTTCAGATTCGTGGCTTCCGGCATTCCGTCGCCCTGATTTCCGGTGCCTATCATTGCCCGGAGCACGAAGGCCAGATCACCCATTTTCAGGCACTGTCCACCGCCTTATCCGCCACGGTCGGCACCGGCAATATCGCCGGTGTGGCAACGGCGATTTCCCTTGGCGGTCCCGGTGCACTGTTCTGGATGTGG
>Ga0209456_10000692_pt1 | contig 17580 bp, 15 predicted proteins | sample COG_11_FD_184755 | JGI IMG/M metagenome (GOLD analysis project Ga0209456, IMG submission 184755) | Pelagic marine sediment microbial communities from the LTER site Helgoland, North Sea, for post-phytoplankton bloom and carbon turnover... | ecosystem: Environmental > Aquatic > Marine > Neritic...
TCTGCGGTCATCGCCTTGCTTGCTCGGCAGCGTCCTGCCGTGTACGTAGCTCGGAATAAGGACACTGACACCGTGGCGCAAGCGCAAATGGATATCGAGTCTTGGATGGGAGGCATCCGCCAGCACGTCGACGCCATCCTCCAGCGCTTTTTCGATTGGAAGTGCGAGGAGGCGACCCGGCTTTCACCGGAGGCGATCGAGTTGGTCACGGAGGTCCGCGAGCTCACGATGCGCGGAGGCAAACGGCTACGACCGATCGTCACCGCGGCCGCCTATCGGGCCGCCGGAGGAGCGACCGACGTCAGCCCCACCTTCGAGGTCGGAGCTGCGCTAGAGCTCCTTCAGACGTACTTGCTGATCCACGACGACTGGATGGACGAGGACGATGAGCGCCGGGGAGGTCCCGCCGTCCACTACGCGTTCCAGCAGAAGCACGGGCACGACCATCTGGGCGCGAGCCTCGGGATTCTCGCCGGCGATCTGGCCTCGACTTTTGGCTGGGAGCTTCTGCTTGGCGCTCGGTTTCCCGAAGGGCGGCGAGACGAAGGGTTGGCGCTCTTCGTGAAGATCCAAAAGGAAGTGTTCGCGGGACAGCAACTCGACCTCATGACCGACCAGGATGTCGAGCGCATGCACGACTTGAAGACCGGCAGCTACACGACGAGAGGGCCTGCGGAGCTCGGAGGCCTCCTCGCCGATGCAGACGAGGCGCGCATGAAATCGCTTCGCGCTTGGGCGGGCCCGTTGGGGGTCGCATTTCAGCTGCGAGACGATCTCCTTGGAACGTTTGGTAGCGTCCAACAGACCGGTAAACCCGGTGACGATTTGCGTCACGGGAAGCACAACGCGGTCGTTGCAGCCTTTCGTAGGCTCGGACCGAGCGAGGCGAGCCAAGCGGTGCTCGAGAGCGTCTGGGGATGCGCGGACGCAACGGATGATGAGGTCCGAGCCGCCCACGAAGTGTTGTCCGGCGCGAGGAACGAAGTCGAGGTGAGGCTCGAGGTTTTGGCCGACGAAGCGCGAGGCGCAATAGCGATGAGCCCGTTCGACGAGGATGCCAAGCAACTGCTCGAGGACGTGACGCGACGACTCACCGACCGAGGAGCCTGATGGGTTTTGGTAGAGGCAAGGTCATCCTGCTCGGTGAACATGCTGTCGTTCATGGTTGCCCGGCGATCGCGGTCGGTATCGAACGCGGCGTGACGGCGGAGGCGATGCCGTCGGAACGCGACCTGTTGAGACTCTCGCCGTGGGACTTGGCGCTCGAGCCTGATCCTGCGGGAAGGGAGCCTCTCGAGCGTGCTTTTGCAACCGCGCTCGCTCTCTATCGGGAGCGCCCCTCGCTCGAGGTGAGCGCCCAGGTCGACCTCCCGGCCGGCGCGGGGCTCGGCTGCTCCGCGGCGATCGGCGTTGCGGTCCTCGACGCGATCGACGAGACCCTCGGCATCAAACGGTCGCGAACCGATCTTGCGACCGCAGCGGTCGCCTGGGAGAAGGTCTTTCACGGTAATCCATCGGGGATCGACAACACGATGTCGGCTGTCGGTGGGGTTGCGCTGTATCGAAAGGGCGACGCGCTCCAGCCTTTGCGCTCGAATAAACCATTGCACTTGGTGATCGGCCACAGTGGAGAATCCTCGAGCACCAAAGAGATGGTCGCGTCGGTCGGCAGGCAGCTCGAAAGGGACCGAGAGCGCGTGACCAAGGCGTTCGAAGGCATCGAGGTTCTCGTGCGGAATGCGAAGCTCGCCATCGAGGCTGGTGACCATGTTGCGCTGGGGCAGCTGCTCGACTTGAATCACACGATTCTGAGCTCTCTGATGCTGTGCACCACCAAGCTGGACGACATGTGCCAGACCGCGCGCCAAGCCGGAGCGCTGGGTGCCAAGATGACGGGCGCAGGCGGAGGTGGCTGCATGTTTGCGTTGGCGGCGAAGCGCGATGAAGCGGTGCGGTTGCGCGAGGTCCTCGGAGAAGGCTCGTTCGTCGCGGAGGTGAGCACGTGACAGGCGGTTCGATGGAGGCGAGCGCCCGGGCCTGTGCGAACATCGCGCTCGCCAAGTACTGGGGGAAGGCCGACGTAAAGCGAAACGTCCCAGCCGTTCCGAGCATCTCGCTCACGCTGGACCAGCTCGCGACCGAGACGCGAGTCCGGTTCGACCCCTCGCTGTCATCCGATGTGGTGCGACTCGACGGTAGGCGGGCCACAGAAATGGAAGCGGAGCGGGTGGTGGCCATGCTCGACCGCGTTCGGCGGGAGGCGAGATTGCGTCTGAACGCGCACGTGTCGAGTCACAATCACTTTCCGACGGCCGCGGGTCTCGCGTCGAGCGCCTCTGGGTTTGCGGCGCTTGCCGCCTCGGCTTCGGCCGCTGCTGGGCTTCGGTTCAACGCCCGCCGTCTCAGCGCCTTGGCCAGGGCATCGAGTGCTTCGGCCGCCCGGTCGATCTACGGGGGGTTTGTCGAGCTTCCGGCGGGCAACCGAGGCGATACGGACCTGGCCGCCCGGCCCATCGCGCCCCCCGAGCATTGGAACCTCCGCTTGGTCGTCGCCCTCACCGAGCCTGGCAAGAAGAAGATCAGCTCCACCGAAGGGATGGAACGCTCACGCAAGACGTCGCCCTTTTACGGAGCATGGCTGACCCAGGCGCCCAAGTGGTCGAGGCAAATCAAGCGCGCGATCAAGGAGCGCGACCTCGATACTCTCGGTGCAGCCATGGAGCAGAGCACGCTTGCTTTTCACTGCTGCGCGATCACGTCGGATCCACCGATCATGTACTGGGCTCCGTCGACACTGGCCGCCCTCGCCACGGTTCGCGGGCTTCGCGAGCGAGGCGTCTCGGTTTGGGCGACGATGGACGCCGGTCCGCACGTCAAAGCGCTGTGCGGGATCGGTGACGCAACCCGCGTTCGTCAGGCGCTCGATCGTACCCGGGGCGTGACACGAACGTGGGTCACCAAGCCGGGGCCCGACGTCGAGGTGCATCGGTGACTCCGGTCGGCGCGAGCGCGCCGGGAAAGGCGCTTCTGTGCGGAGAGTACGCCGTGCTCGAGGGAGCACCCGCGGTGGTCGCCGCCGTCGACCGTCGAGTCGTCGTCACTTGGTCCGAGGACTCGATGCAGATGCCCCGAGAGGTCGAAGCCACGCTGCGGCTGGCGCGAGCCGACCTCGGGGCCGTGCCTCGATCGCTGATCGTGGACGCGAGCGATCTGCAACAGGGTGGCGTGAAGCTTGGACTGGGGTCGTCGGCCGCCGCGGCATCGGCGACCGCCGGCGCGGTCTTCGCAACGCGCGGCGGCGACCTCGGTGACGCTGAGACTTTGCGGGAGGCTTTTGCGTGCGCGCTCGAAGGACACGCATCGATCGCACCGCAGGGAAGCGGCGTCGACGTTGCAGCCGCGATCTTCGGCGGATTCCTGAGATTCAGCCGGACGCGGCACGACATCCAAACGCGCGCGCTCCAGCACCCAGACGATCTCGTCATTCGTTTGGTGTGGACAGGGCATGCCGCACGAACCAGTGAGCTCGTCAACAAGGTGCATGCGCTGCGGCGTGACGATCCTGTCGGCTACGGGGCATGCATGGATCGGCTTTCGGAGGTCTCACATCGATTCGCATCTGCCTTCGAGAACGGGGATGCCGCCCAAGTGATTGCGGAGGCTGGCTCGTACTCAACCGCCATGGGCGCGCTCGGGGAGGCGGCTGCCGCCCCAATTCTCGATGCCCGGCTCGGGCGCGCAGCCGAGCTTGCAGGGCGTTTTTCGGGGAGCGCCAAGCCATGTGGGGCGGGCGGCGGTGACGTCGCGATCGCGTTCTTCGTCGACCCGGAAGCCGCAACTGAATTCGAAATGGCTTGCAAAGACGAAGGACTTCATCCTATCGATGTCTCATGGGGCGCGACGGGCGTTCGAGCCTGTTGATCGGAGGAGGCGCCAAATGGTGATCAATATTTACATCCTGTCGCTCGTGCTCGGAGCGGTGCTCCTCGGTGCTTCGCTCTTCCTGAGCGACAGGCGCGTCGACGCCGATGACCAAACGCGCGCGCACGACGACACCACGAGGCCAAACGAGCTTGGTCAGCTCGACGGCGTCGGGGGGGGTGACTTCCTGATACGAACTCTGCGGTCACGCCGATTCTGGACCTTCTTCGTCTCCTTCTTTGGCATGACCGGACTCATCCTCGACGGGTTGGACCTCATGAGTCCCACGGTGTCTCTCATCGTGGCGATCGCCGTCGGGGCAGTTGCGGGCGCCGGAGCCTCCGCGGCCATTCGGATCGGCTCGAGCTGAGCCCTCAGGCTACGCCGAGTAGACGCGGGCTTTGTCCTCGAGCCGATCGATGACAACCGCGGAGAGATTCTCTCCGCATAGCCGCGACATCTGTTGGATCAGCGTTGGGCTGGTGACGTTCACTTCGATGAGCTTGCCGCCGATGACGTCGAGGCCGACGAAGAAGAGTTGATCGCTCACCAGCCGCGGACCGATCGTTTCGATGATCTTTCGGTCTGCGTCGGTGACCTCCGCTGGCGTCGCGGAGCCTCCCACATGCACATTGCTCCGCAGGTCGCCCTTGCTGGGGATACGACCGACGACGCCGAGGAGCTCACCGTCCACGAGCAGGATTCGCTTGTCTCCTTCGTCGTAGACCTCTGGGATCAGCGCCTGTACGATGGCGTTTCGCGCCCCCGAGTGGGTCACTGCTTCGATCAACGCGTTGAGGTTGGTATCCCCACTGGTGAGCAGAAACACGCCTTCGCCTCCGTGACCGTCGATCGGCTTGATCACGGCTTTGCCGCCAGTGTCGCTCAAGAATCGCTGGATCTCGTCGGGATGGCTCGTCATGATCGTCGGCGGCACGATCTCGGGAAAATGATGGGCGTAGAGCTTCTCGTTGGCCTCTCGCAGGCCCCGAGGGTTGTTCACGACCAATGTGCTGCCCTCGAGGTGATCCAGCACGAGCGTGAGCCAGAGGTAAGCGTCGGTGAACGGCGGATCCTTGCGGATAAAGACCACATCGGCATCGACTAGATCGACGTCTTCGGGCTCGCCCAACGTGATCGGCTCTCCCGGGCCGAGCTGCATCGTGGCTTGGCGAACGCGGGCGACGACCCGACGGCCACGAAGCCCGACATCGCTGGCCAAACAATGGTCGACGCGGTGGCCACGGGCCTGTGCTTCGAGCATCAGCGCAAAGCTGGTATCTTCATCGACGATGACGGTCGAAACGGGGTCCATCACGAACACGAAACGCATGGAACCCTGCGGTAGCATCTGAGCTGGTTTGTAGGCAAGGTGGGAAAGATGAGACGCTGGTTTTCGATCGCGTTCTGGTGTGTTTCGGCGCTGCTCGTCGCGGGCCTCGCCAGTGGTTCCCCATCGGCCTTAGGGGGGCACGACGCGGTTTTCACGCATGACGCGGTCGCCGCAGACCACGCCGAAGCATCGAAAGCAGGCGCCGAGATCCTCGCGGCCGGCGGAAACGCCGCGGACGCTGCCGCCGCAACGATGCTTGCCCTCGGCGTGGTCAATCCGGCCAGCAGCGGCCTCGGCGGTGGCGGATTCGCGCTCTATTACTGCGCCAAGGACGGCTCACTGACATTCCTCGATTTCCGCGAGCGTGCACCGCGCGCCGCAACGCGGACGATGTTCGAGCTCGAAGGTGAACGGCCGGACGGCCCGGCCAACTCCCCATCTCAGCTGGGCGGCCTCGCGGCGGGCGTCCCCGGAGAGCCGGCGGGCATCGAGGCCCTAGTCACCCGCTTTGGAAAGCTCTCCTTGCGCGAAGTCATTGCGCCCGCGCTGCGGCTCGCCGAAAGTGGCGTCACCGTGAGCGAGGCGCTCGGTGCGATGGGGAGCGCTTTCGAGGTCCAACTGCGTAAGGACCCGGTGATGGTGGACTGGGACCTACGGCCCGGTGCGACGTTGCGCCGTCCGAGCTTGGCACGAGTGCTCCGTGCGTTTGCGGAGAAAGGCGCCGCGGTGATCTACGGGGGCGTCATCGGCCAGGAAATAGTGGCCGCCGTTCAGAAGCACGGCGGCATCATGACCCTGCAGGACCTGCGCGCCTACCGCGTCAGGACGCGCCGGCCGCTCGATACGCGCGCGTTCGGTTATCGCTGGGTGACGGCGCCCCCTCCAAGCGCAGGCGGGTTCACGATGATTCAAAGCCTGTCAATTCTGGAGCAGGCGGCCGGCCGAGAGCCTACTTATGGCGCTCCGCTGTTACACGCGATGGCCGAATCCTGGAAGGGGCCCTTCCTCGATCGCGAGCGCTACTTCGGTGATCCGGACCAAGTGATCCTCCCACTCGACAAGATGATGGACGCATCTCGGATCTCTGCGCGTGCGGAGCTCGCAGGCGACGGCAAGGCCCACCCAAGCACGGACTACGACTTTCCAATCGAGTGGACTCGAACCCAAATTGCGACGCCGGATAACGCAGGCACGTCACACCTCTGCGTCGTCGACGCAGAAGGCAACGTCGCCTCGGTCACGACGACCGTAAATCTTCCGTTCGGGGCGCGGTTTACGGCAGGTGGCATCGTCATGAACGACGAGATGGACGATTTTGCAAGCGGCATAGGAAAGGCCAACGCGTTCGGGTTGGTCGGTGGCGCTCGGAACCTACCGGGGCCGTGGAAGCGACCCGTGTCCACGATGTCTCCCACGATCGTGCTCGACGACGGCAAGCCTGTCTTGTGTGTCGGCGCGTCAGGCGGAAGCCGGATCGTGACCGCCACGCAACAGGTCGCGATGAACGTTTTGTTTTTTGGAATGAACGCCGCGGAAGCGGTTGCGGCCCCGCGCATTCATCATCAGGGCATCCCGGAATCGCTTCGAGTGGAAAAGATCGCGCCTTTGGACTCGGCGTTCCAAGACGCGCTCCGCACCCGTGGGCACAGAATCGAGCCCATTCGCAACGTCGCCAACGTACAGGCAATCCAAATCGAGCACTCCCCGGAGCGCCGTCTCCGTGCCGCGAGCGATCCCCGCAAGGGCGGAGCCCCCGCCGGTCACTAGCGAAAGCTAGCCAAGTACTCGTTCACGAGCGCCGCGTTCTTCGCGTATTGCTCACGTGTCGTAGCAATGAAGTACGCCTCGATGAGGCGGCCTAGACCCAAGACCTCCGCGCCGATCTCCAGCAGCACGAGACGCTCACACTGATGAGCTGAGACCCCTTCGACCGTGACGGCGCCCTTGGCACGAATGCGGTCAGCAATCGCCGACGGAATGACGCAAAACTCGTAGCACCCGATTTCAGCATCGAAGGTCCCCTCTTCCACGTAGCTGAACCGCTCTCCGAGAACGCTGGCGAGGGGTCGTGGCAGTTGTCGCCCGGGGGAGATTTTCGCGCGTCGGTAACCAGTCTCTGGGTTCCATTCCTCGAGCTCGTACTCGAAGCCGAGCCCCTCGTATAAGTAGCGATTGAACTCTTCGCTACGGAAGATTCGCTCCCAGAACTCTTCTTCGGAACAGTCCAGCAGCTGCCGGATCGCTAAGGTCTTCGGCATGATTTATTCGGTGATTCGGACTACGACGACGGTGATGTTGTCCTCGCCGCCGTTGCTATTGGCTTCTGCAATCAGTGCCTTACAGGCTGCTTCGACGTCGGCGCCAGCGCCGTTGACGATGCCGAGGATCCGGTCGTCGCTAACCATCCCGTTGAGGCCGTCTGAGCAAAGCACATAGACGTCACCCGGTTCGACGCTTTCGAAGAATAGATCGACAGCGACCCCATCCTGCATTCCGAGCGCCCGCGTGATCACGTTGCTCGGAAGGCGCTCTCTTTGCCCGTCAGTGAGATTCGGCATGACGAGCAAGTAGTCGTTCAACAGAGAATGGTCGCGCGTGAGCTGCGTGATACCAGCTTCTCGAACTCGATACGCCCGACTGTCACCAACATGCGCGATATGCATCTTGCGGTCAGCGCGCGTGAACAAGGCGCCAACGACTGTGGTACCCATTCCCTGCACCGAACGATTGCCAACCGATGCTTGGAAGATGCGCTGGTTGGCGAGCTTCACCGCGGACACCAGGCGGTTCTGTGTCGGCGTCAAGCGAGAATCGTCGTCGGTCGGCCACTCGATGCCGTCGTCGACGCTGGTCGCGTCGAAGAAGGCGGTCATCTCGGTCGTGGCCATGCGGCTGGCAACGTCACCGGCGCGGTGGCCGCCCATGCCATCGGCCACTACGAACAAGCGATGTTCCGAGAGGATACAAAAGCTGTCTTCGTTGTGCTCTCGCTGAAGTCCGACATCAGAGAGCCCTGCGGCAATGAAGTTCATCGGTCTCATCAATTGGCCTTCGACCCCATCGCGAGCAACCCAAATCTTCCAAAGTAGTCTATCGAAGCGACGAGGAGGAGCAAATCAGGGCTTGACGACGGCGGGCAGCTTGGGCCAGCCGGACTCTGGATCGTCCAAATACGAATATCTCGCGTAGTGCGTGGTTACTCGCCGCACATAGTTGCGCGTCTCGTTGAAGGGAATGCGCTCGACGAAGCGATCGAGCTCCATCTTCCGACTCTCCTTGAGCCACCGTTTGACCCGACTCTTTCCCGCGTTGTAGGCGGCGATGCTCAAAGGGTAGACGTGATCGAATTCCGCAGCTAGCGCAGCCATCTCTTCGAGCCCGAGCGCGATGTTGATTTCTGGAACACGGAGCTCTTGAGGCCTGACCGGTTTGCCTGCGAGCTTCGTGGCAAGCTCCGGCATCACCTGCATCAAGCCGACCGCTCCAGCCCGACTGACCACCGCCGGGCGAAAGCCGCTTTCCTGGCGCATGGTCGCGTAGACTAAGGCTCGCGGAAGCTCGCCGCGATGTTCGTCGACGATCGCAAGCCACGGCATCGGATAGGAAGCGTCCCACCACCAACGATGCTCCGCCGGATCGCTCTGAAGATAGGCCATGCGGCTGCGCGCGACGAGGAGCGCTTCGCGATGGGCGCCCGCATCACGATAGAGCTGAATGAGAAGCGGGATGCGTTCGGCTTTGGGATACTGCGCGACGAGCTCGTTCTCGTGGGCGCTGAGCCACTCAACGCCTGCGAGGTCGAGACCCAAGCGCCGGTAGAGCGCGAAGGTGTCCGGTATCGGGAGATCATCCGGCGAAACCTCGACGGAGCTCAAAGAGGCCGCGTCCTCAAAAGGCGGAGGCGGTTTCACTTTGAGTCGCTTCAGACGATTGGCTGCCAAAACGGCGTACCAATGCAGCGGCTCGACGCCGATGGCCTTGCGATAGGCAGCGATTGATTTTGGTCCACGTCGATAGGAGCGTCCAAGCCAATAGAAGCCACGTGCCTCGTCCATCGAGTCGGTCGCGAGCGCCGTATACTGTGAGAGGTAGCGCGCGGCGCGAGCGTAGCGGCGCGTTTCGAAAGCGCGAAAGCCCAGCTCCCAAAGCGCCGAGCGGCGCCATCGGCCGCGGACCTGTGACTTTCCTCGCAGGAGCCGCTCCATCTGCTTTTCGCCGCTCGGGCGGCCAAGCCGGATCTCCAACCATGCAGCGAGGAAGCGAGCCTCGGGTGCGCGCTTGGTGCGTGGGTACCGATGAGCGAAGCGTCGATACGCGCGTATCGCTCGGGCATCTTGGTCGGCGCGTGACAACGCGCGGGCTGAATGAAACGCGTCTTCGCTCTCATGCTTGCCGCCCAAGGAGGCCGAGCGGTGTAGAACCCGCGCCGCGTCGAGGTAGCGGGTGCGCATTCGAAAAAGAGCCATGCCGTAGACGTGGTGCCATCGGGCGATGAGCGCCGAGTCGTCCCCCACCTCGATCGCCTCTAGCTCCTCGACGGCTTGGGCAAAACGGCGCGCATCCATCAGCTCCTCCCCGCGCGAGATGCGATCTGAAACACCTGGCGATGCGCGCTCTTCCAGCTTGAGAGCGGCACCCAGCTGGCCGGGTTGGACAGCTGACTTCCACGCTTCGAGCGCGGCGTCTCTGGCGTCCTCGGAGCGTCCGAGATCGACTAGGACATCCGACAGGAGAGTGAGCAGCGCGACGCGATTGTCGACTCCAGGTTTTCGACGCGTGAGCCTAGTGAGCTCCTCGGCGGCGATTTCCAGCTCGCCGAGCTGAACGGCGCAGTGAGCAGCGATTGCGCGATCATGACGGGTCACCCCGGTATTGCTCGAAGCAGTGTTCAGGAGCACCGGGCGGGCTTCGGCACACTGCCCGCACTGCGCGGCGGAGGTCGCCCATCGACGCATCGAGTCGTCGCGCATCGACTCGGGAAGCGTCGACGAGGTTCGTGCAAGCTTGTCCATCGCGTCGCAGGGCCGGCCGGTATCCAAGAGGAGTCGACCTTCGAGATAGCGGAGGCCATCGTCGTCGCGGACCTTTGCAGGAAGAAGCGCGATCTCCCGAAGCGCTCCACGTTCATCCCCCACGCGGACGAGGGACGCGACACGATCGAGCCCATCCTCGGCCAGCGCCCCAGCGCCGGCGAGCAATGCGAACCCCGCCCAAAGCCAAAACCTTCGCAATGTGGAGGGAATCTAACACTCATTGGCGCCGACGCAGTGCGATTGGCGATCGCCCGATCAGTCCCGTATGCTCCGCCGCTGACGATGCCACGCGCCACCATCTTATTGCTCGGATGTCTCGCCGTAGCGGGGTGCAAGAACCGCATCGGAGACAGCTGCAGCAACTCCACCGACTGCTCGGTCACCGGTGAACGTCAGTGCGACCTGGCCCAGCCAGGTGGCTACTGCACCGTCTTTGCGTGCGATCCGGACACCTGCCCAGAGGGTGCCTGCGTCGAGTGGCGGTTCATCCCGAGCCGCACGGCGGAGACCTGGTGCATGAAGACCTGCAACAATAGCGGGGACTGCCGTGTCGAGTATTCCTGTGTGTTCCCGAACGAAATCACGATGAGCGGCGGATTCGATCCAATGCTGCCAAGCGACGAACGAGTGGCACGTATCATCGACCTCGAAGGTAACCAGGCAGACGCCAAGATCTGCGTCGCCCTCACCCCGGGGGTCGACCCAGACGCCCTGACGCAATCCGAGCTCGACGCGGGTCTTTAGTCGGCCCCGGCAGGGAAACCGACGCGGCGGCCGAAGGAGCGTATCATGGCCCGGGTGATGTCTCCGGGCCTCTTGCGGTATTTGGCGAGCCGCCTCGTGCGGGCACTGCTGACCGTGGTTGGGTTGGTGACGATCGTGTTTCTGCTGGTGCGCCTGATCCCGGGAGACCCGGTGGAGGCGATCCTCGGCGACCAAGCCGGCCCTGAAGAGAAAGCCGAGCTCCGCCGCGCGCTCGACCTCGACCGGCCGGTCGGAGAACAGTACCTGTCGTTCCTCGGTGACATGGCCGATGGCACCATGGGGACGTCGTTCCGGCGCCCCGATCGCTCCGTTTGGTCGATGATGCGCGAAGTGTTGCCGTACACGATCGTCCTCGCGCTGGCGGCGTTGATCGTCGCGTGGTTCGTAGCGATTCCGCTAGGCACAATCGCGGCGGCTAGGGCGGGCAAGGGCTGGGACAAGATCGCGTCGACCGCTGCCGTAGCGGGTCTGGCGATCCCCAATATCTGGCTCGGGCCTATGCTGATCCTCGCGTTTGGAGTGAAGCTTCGCTGGCTGCCTTTGCCGGGGGACGACCTGGCTGGGCCCGAAGCGTTGATCCTGCCCGCGATCACCATCGGAACGGCGCTTGCCGCGGTGCTGACGCGGCAGACCCGAGCGGCAATGATCGAAGTGCTGTCTCAGCAGTACATCACGGCTGCGCGGGCCCGCGGCGTCCCCTCAATGGGGCTTCTGCTCAAGCATGCGCTTCGAAACGCTCTGCTACCGGTCATGACGATCGGCGCCGCTCAGCTAGGCGCGTTGCTCTCGGGAACGGTGGTGACCGAAAAGATCTTCGAGCGGCCCGGGCTCGGGACACTCTTTCTCGACGCGTTCTTTGCCCGTGACATTCCGGTCGTCCAGGGCTGCGTGCTCGTCATCGCAGTCATCTACGTGGGGGTGAATCTCATCGTGGATTTGGCGTATGGGGTCGTCGACCCGAGGGTGAGGCTGTCATGAGTGGAGTTCGCGCTCGCCTTCGAAAGACTCCGCTCGGCCTGACGATCGTGATCGGATTCTTCGTGCTGGGGCTCATCGGTCCGTGGATTGCGCCCTACGATCCGCTCGCAATCGACCTTGTGCACGAGTACGAGCCACCTTCATGGGCGCACCTCCTCGGCACCGGGGACAACGGGATCGACATTCTGAGCGCCTTGCTTCACGGCGCGCGCCTCGCCGCGATCGTTGGAATCGTCGTTGTCGGGGTATCGGTCGTCATCGGCACGCTGCTCGGTACTTGGGCCGGCTACGCTGGGCGAATGACCGACCACGTCGTCACAGGCGTCGCCGACCTCGTGCAAGCTTTTCCCGCGATCGTATTGAACATCGCCGTTCTTGCCTTGGTGGCCCGCCCGGGGCTCGTGCATCTGATCATCGCGCTTGCCGTCAACGGGTGGGTCCTGTACGCGCGCCTGGCGCGCGCCGAAACACTGACGTTACGAGAACGTGAGTTCGTCGAGGCCGCACGCGCGCTCGGCGTTCCGACACACGAGATCCTGGGGCGCCATGTGATTCCCAACTTGCTCGGGCCGCTCGTCATTCAGGTGAGCACTGGGTTAGGTGTGGTAATTTTGGCCGAGTCGACGCTGTCATTCCTTGGTTTGGGGCCTGGAAAAGCAGTGTCCTGGGGCGCTCTCCTCGATCAGGGCACGAGCGTGCTCCTCCGCTTCCCGCACGTGGCGTTGTTCTCCGGAGGCGCGATTGCGCTGACCGTGTTGGGCTTCAATCTCACGGGCGACTGGTTACGAGACCGGCTCGATCCACACCTGCGATAGCCATGCCCGAGCTCCCCGACGTCGAGCTTTACCTTCACGCGCTCCGTTCACATGTGGTCGGCTCAGTTCTCAGGGGCGTGCGGATTGCGTCGCCCTTCGTCCTCAGAAGCGTCGAGCCGCCGATCGATGCAGTCACGGGGAAACGAGTGCTCGATGTGCGGCGACTTGGTAAGCGCATTGTGCTGGTGCTGGAAGACGACCTGCGCATCGTGCTCCATTTGATGATCGCTGGCCGGCTGCGTTGGAAGCCTCCGGGACAGAAGATCCCGGGTCGAGTCGGCCTGGTAGCCTTCGACTTCGATGGTGGCGCCCTATTGCTGACCGAAGCGAGCAAGAAGAAGCGTGCCGCCCTACACGTGTGCCGTGGAGAGAGCGCACTCCGGGAGCACGACCCGGGCGGAATCGAACCGCTCGGGGCCGACTACGCCAGCTTTCGAGATGCGTTGCTCGAGCGAAACCACACGGTGAAGCGCGCCCTGACCGACCCGCGGATCCTCAGCGGGATCGGCAACGCGTATTCCGACGAAATCCTCCACCGCGCCAAGCTCTCACCCCTGATCTGGACGCGCCGGCTGACAGACACGCAACTTCAGGGCCTGCACGCCGCAACTCGTGAGGTCCTCTCAGAGTGGGTGTCGCTATTGATCGCACAACACGGCGATGACTTTCCCGAAAAAGTCACCGCGTTTCGCCCCGAGATGGCGGCACACGGCAAGTACGGCCAACCGTGCCCCGTGTGCGGCGATTCAATTCAGCGAATCGTCTTTGCGGACCGAGAGACCAACTACTGCGCCACCTGCCAAACCGGTGGAAGGCTGCTCGCCGACCGCGCGCTGTCTAGACTACTCAAGGGTGACTGGCCGCGGTCTCTCGAAGAGCTCGAATCACTGCGCCGCGGCTAACTGCCTTGTAGGGCGCTTTCAACGCACTAGAAATGTGCTTGTACCGGTTTTGACGGTACGTTGCGGCTGCCACATGCGTTTTTCCATCCGCCGAGAGGATCGTAGGAATCTGGCCGTAGGCTTCGTCGGCCTGCTGGCGATCATGACCGCCCATTCGGTGATGGAGACCGCGCGAGACACGTTGTTTCTGACGAGCTTGCCGGCAACGCATCTGCCGCGCGCCTACCTGGCAATTGCGGTGCTTGCGATCCTGGAGCTGAAGATCCACGACCGGGTGCTCCGCCACGTGCGCGATCGAAGAACCCTATTGGCGGCGTCGCTCGTCTTCGGGTCGCTCGTGACACTCGGGTTCTGGGCCCTGCTCGACGACATGGGCGCGTGGGCGCCGTTTGGCTTCTACGTGTGGACGGGTTTGCTGATCACCGTCGTGCTGATCGAGTTCTGGCTCCTGCTCGATGATGCGGTGACGGTGACGCAGGCGAAGCGCATCTTTCCCGCAATCGCAGCGGGTGGTGTGACAGGCGCCACGATGGGATCTCTGCTCGCCGAGGGCTTGCTGAGAGTGGCTGCACCCATCGAGCTCGTATTCGCGGCAGCGGTGATCTTGGCGCTCGCTGGGATGACCGCGTTTCTATGGAGGGTGCCGAGTGACGCTGTGGCGGACCAGCCCGCGTCGGAGCCCGAACGTTCGCTCGGCTGGCTTCTTCGGGACAGCTATCTCTCGCGTGTTCTGGCGCTCGTCTTGATCGGAACGATCGCGCTCACCGTCGTCGACTTCGTTTTCAAGAGCACCGTCGCCGACCACATCCCCCCGGAAGGGCTTGGTCCCTTCTTTGCTCGCTTCTACCTCGGGCTGAACACCGTCGCCCTGCTGGTTCAAGTGGCCGGTGCCGGGTGGCTCTTGCGTGCGTTTGGGGTGCACCGGAGCTCCGCGTTGCTCCCGGTCTTGCTTTTCGGCGGTTCCGTCGGTCTTGCCATCGGACCGATTCTGCTCTTCGCCGTGGCACTCAAAGCGGTCGATGGGAGCCTGCGGCACACGCTCTACCGGAGCGCGGTCGAGGTGCTCTATCTGCCGCTCGATAGCAGCCGTCGCGAGCGTGCCAAGGGCATCATCGAGGTGTTCGGTCAACGCGTGGGTCAAGCGATCGCTTCACTGTTGATCATCGCGGCCGTAGGTGTGGGACTGACGACGCGACAGCTCGGTGTGGCGCTGTTGTTTCTGATCAGCGGCTGGATCGTAGCGATCCTGTCGACACGGCGTCGGTATGTGGAGGAGTTTCGCGCGCGCCTGCGGCACGGCGTCATCGACACCCAACTCGAGCTCGAAGAGTTGGACCGTCACTCACTCGATGCACTACTCAATGCGCTAAACAGCGATCAAGACGCGGAGGTAATCGCGGCAATCGACATCTTCGATCGGCATGGAAAGGCGGATCGAATCCCGGTGCTCGTGCTCTACCATCCGTCGGTCGAAGTTCGGAGCCGCGCGCTCGAAGCGTTTGCCGAAGCGTCAGATCGCCGTTTCGGTCCGGTCGCGCGCCGCATGCTCTCGGACGAGGACCCGGAGATCCGTGCGGCGGCCCTCCGGGCACTCACCGTGATCGACCCGAACCGCAAGCGCCTCGAAGAGAAGCTCGACCTCGAGGCTTCCATCGTTCGGGCCACTGCGCTGGTCGGTCTACTCGCGATGAATGACGGCAAAGAAGACAGCGGGGGCGTGTCGGCATCCAAGCTCGACGAATGGACGGCATCGGAGAATCCGCGGACTCAGTCGTCGCTAGCGCGCGCGATTCGGCACGAGGGTGGGCTGGTTTTTCACGAAACGTTGATGAAGCTGATCGCGAGCGATGACGACTCCGTGCGGCTCGAAACTCTGCGCGCGATGGAGGGCAATCCTGACGCGCGTTACCTGCCGCATCTGCTGCCTTTGCTGGGCAGCTCCGATTTGCGGGCTGCGGCGCGCAAAGCGCTCGTCGCGATCGGGCCCGACGCTCTCGGGGCACTGGAAACGGCGCTCGGGAATCCGTCGACGCCGCAGAAAGTACGCCGGCGCATCCCACACACGATCATCTCGTTTGAGGCGCAGGCAGCGGCGGACATTCTGCTTCGGCAGTTGGAACAGGAGCGTGAGGGCGGCGTTCGATTGAAGATCTTGCGCGCGCTCGGGCACTTGCAGGCCATGCACCCGACAATGGTTCTCGATGACGTGCTCTTACGGGAACAGCTGCGGGCGGGCCTGCTCCGTGTCGTTCAACTTCTTCAATGGCGCGCGGCGATCGATACGAACGGAACCTCCGAAACGGCGGACGCCGAGCTCTTGCGGGTGGCACTTCAAGACAAAGAGCGAGCCGCGCTCGAGCGCGCGTTCTGGCTGATGGGTCTCAGGCATCCGGGGGAGAACTTCATTTTGGTGTGGCGGGGCGTGACGAGCGACAATGCGCGCCTCAAGGCTGCCGGCCAGGAAGTGTTGGAGGCGACTCTGCCTGGGTCGTTCCGCGAGGCCGTATTGGCGATCATCGACGATGGAGAACCACCTGAGCGGCGCGCTCGGATGGCTGCGGCGGCGCTCGGCGCAACCGTCGCTCAGATGTCTCATGCAGACGCGGTTGCGCAAATGATGCAGGATAGGAGCGAGGTCGTACGCGGCATCGCGGCGCACCATGCAACGGAGCTAGGCGACCGCACCGCTGCTGGGGCGACACAGGAGGTGGGCCTTGCCTGAAGAAACTCCCCAGCCGGCGCAGATGGACCGATTCCAGCGCTTCTTGTTCCTGCGAACGATGCCGGGGCTTGCGGACGTACCCCCGGAAGTGGCCCAGGTGATCGCGGCGAACACGCGCGAGCGGTTCTTTGCGAAGGGTGAGCACCTTTACCGAAGCGGGGTCCCCGCGCTCGAGATTCAATATGTGGTGAGTGGCGAGTGCGAGATCGTCCGCAACGGTAGAGCGGTGCGCCGCTTGGGCCCGCGCACGGTGGTCGGCGGGATAAGCTCACTCGCCGGTGAGGAGCAGGGCTACGACTGCATCGCGCTACAAGACATGGTCACTCTCGCGATCGCAGTCGAAGACTCGCAAGAGATCTTCGAAGACCATTTCGTGTTGCTGAAGCGCGTGCTCCGAGGAACCAGTCGCGAGGTGCTCGAGTCACGCCGCAAGCTTGGAGAGAGCGCCGGTTTTGGACCGGTGTCGGAGCCTTTTGCCTTTCCCGATCGACCATTCGATCTCGTCGAGCGAATGGCATTCCTCCGTAAGACGTTTTCGTTCAGCGACAGTGAGATCGACGCAATCGCTGATCTCGCTCGCGACGTTCAAGAGGTCCACCTTCCCAAAGGCGAAGTCCTCTGGAACGTCGGCGATCGAAGCACGTACTTCCTGCTCCCCCTCCGAGGCGTCATCGACTGCCGCGCCACCGATCCGGATCAACACTTTCAACTGGGCCCGAGCGACTCGGTAGGCGCCATCGACGCCATGGCCGACGAACGCCGTTGGTTCCAAGCCGAAGTCGTCGAAGACCTGGTCGCCTTCCGCATCGACCAAGAGCTCCTCCTCGAGGTCCTCGAAGACCACTTCACCATGGCGATGTCCCTTCTGAGAAGCATCGCGGCAGGGATTCTTGATCTTTATGATCAGGGGTCTCCGCCTACCTGATCAGGGTGAGTGCATGTTTGGAGGGGGGAGGGAGTGCTGGTTAGCGAGTTTGGTTTAGTTACACCGCCCGCCCACCCCCACCCGTAGTCCTCCCTGCCGCGCGCTTCGCTGCGCTCGCGCTTGGCGGCGCTTCGCGCCGGGCTTCGCCCTGCGGGCTCGCGCTGCCGCTTGCCGTGGGTCTACGTA
>Ga0209456_10000693_pt1 | contig 17549 bp, 15 predicted proteins | sample COG_11_FD_184755 | JGI IMG/M metagenome (GOLD analysis project Ga0209456, IMG submission 184755) | Pelagic marine sediment microbial communities from the LTER site Helgoland, North Sea, for post-phytoplankton bloom and carbon turnover... | ecosystem: Environmental > Aquatic > Marine > Neritic...
GGTGGCTTTGGTATACGTGTTAAAACGGTTCAAGAGCTTGGAAGTGCGATGCAAAAGGCATTGGAATATGATGGTCCGGCGATCGTGGAAATCATGTCCGATACCGTCTTGATCTAAATACCCCGGTCACTTTTCCTGGTTAATTGGACAATTCAAGATACTCAGGCAGCTTGATAATATCCGCCATCAGCGGGTCGTGATTGGTCATTACAAAGCCGTCCCAGCCTGCCTCAATGGCATCGCGCAGGTGTGCAATTGCTTTTTCAATCAGCCCTTGTGATGCTGCCAGCGAGGCCTGTGTGTAGTCCAGTTGAGCACCCTGCCAGCCTTGATCCAGCATTCGCTGCACCAGTGTTTCAGCACTTTCCGCAACCGTGCGAGCGCCAGCTGTATCACCTGCCAGGTTCCTGGCCCGTATCAGCAATGCCAGTGTCTGCACGACCGCCGGACGCGGGTCGAGTTCCGCTGGTTTAGAGATTCCTTTTTCGAGCAACTCCAGCGCGGCCACGGTTTCACCCAGGGCCAGTTTCGCGATGGCAGCCCAGCCTACACGCTCAAACAGGAACTCTGTCCCTGCCCAGCCCGGATTGTCAATGTAACCTTCCAGCCGGTCTTCAGATAAAGAATCCAGGGCTTCCAGGTCTCCCGTTAACAGGTAAAACCACATGCTCGTGATGATCGCAGTTTCGTTACTGGGAGCCAGCTTGAGCATCTGGCCCAATGCTACCCGTGCCTGGTCAGGATTATTGAGCCGCAAATGGCCCTCGACCAACGCAGCAAGGGCGACAGGGCTTTGCGGCGCCAGTTCAACCGCGCGTTGGGCATGCTGCATTGCAATTTCATTATCACCCGCCAGCGCCCAAACCCTGTAAGCGGACAGGCTAGCCGTCAGCCTTCCCGGATACTGTTTTTCCACGGCACTGAGTTGTGCTTGTGCTGTTTCAAAAAGGCCCTCATTGGCGAGCAATAAAGCCTGGTTTTCGAGTATGGCGGGGTTGAAAGGATCCAGTGCCAACGCCTGGGTGTAAACCCGGGTTGCTTCTGCGAGATAGCCCTGGTCACGTAGCAGGTTTGCCCTCAGCAGGTATCCGTCCGAGTATTCAGGATCGAGATCTATGGCTTTTTGAAACTGGAGTCCGGCCTCCGACTTGTCACCGCCCCCAAGGATACACAGGCCAAGAGAAGCCTGGGCTTCCGGTAAGCCGGCATTTATCTGGAGCGCCTTGCTTATAGCCACGTGGGACTGCTGCGTGGCCTCCAGAAGTGACAGGTTGCCAACCTCACGGAGCACGATCCAGGAATCGGCCAGCCCCGAATAAGCCTGTGCATAGTCTGGATCAAGTTCGAGGGCCTCCTCAAATATTGATATCGCCCGCCTTGCGGCCTCAGGTGTCTGGTCCTGCAGCACCTTTCGCCCTTCCAGGTACCTGTCATAGGCTTGTGAACTGGCCGTGCCCGGCGTCACGAGGGGGGTGCCGACTGCACTGAGTAACTCGAGTCTTAGTGCTTTAACAATGGAATGGGCAATTTCCTCCTGGATATTAAAAATATCCTGGAGTTCATGGTTATACACATCGGACCAAATCTGAAAGCCGTTGGAGGTATCGACCAGTTGGGCGGAGATCCGCAGTTGGTCACTGGCACGCCGCACCGTTCCTACCAGCACCAGCGAAACGTCAAGCGCTTCCCCCATCTCTCGCACATCGAAATCGCGGACGGCAAATGCCGAGGTACGGGCGGCCACTCTAAGACCCTCGACTTTTGACAGTGCATTCAGGATTTCTTCGGCGACACCCTCACTGAAATAGGCAGTTTCCGATGCATCATCCGTCGAAATACTGGTAAAAGGCATGACCGCAATGGAGTTTCCCCTCAAAAATTCAGTTTGAGCCTGATTCTCCCAGTACAGACGATAGCTGAGATAGACTACTGCGATTGCCAGCAGGCCTATTAAAATGATACTGAACACCTGCGAACCGTGACTGGATGACGGTTGGGGTGATGGTGGGCCGCGAGTGACGCTGCCTGAAGTCAGATCGAAGAACCAGGAAAGCACAATTACCACGGGTAACCCGGCGAGTGCAATGATGATCACCGCCCGCATGAGACCATCCGGCAAGCCCAAAAAGGGTGTCACGATATCGGTGAACTCCACCATCGCCGCGACAACAATTGCATATGCGACCGCACTTCGTAGTACGCGGCGGTGACGCAGTTCACTCAGAAATTGTTTGATAATATCGCCCCAGATTGGAAAACACTCCACCGGCAGTTTATGACCACTGGGGAATTAGATGCTTGCGAGTATAGATACCGGATTTGGTCGTACGCAAGTTTTCTGGAAAGTGTATCGGGAAAAAAAATAAGCTGGGTCAGGGCGTCTGCCGAAGATCTGGAGGCAGTTGCTTTGCCTGACTACCGTGCACGTATTGAGCGAATGGTGCATATAGATGTCGCAGCCTTCGACTGGATTTGCCCGCAGCATATCGCAAGACGTTATACCGGGCAGGAGTTTGCTGCGCTGAATAATAGGGATTTGTCAAAACCGTGAGTTTAATACTCCGGCGGTTTGAATTATCCTGTTAACTATCGATCACTTCGAGAAGGTGTGATACCAGATTGAAGAAAAAGGAGTGTAATCATGTCACAACTTCTAAATCCCGCGAGGCTGGCGATATTTAGCGGTAATCCTGCCCTGGTGCAACGCCTGATCCGAATTTACCTGGACACCTCACCAAAAGTACTTGGTGATATTGAAGTAAGTGTCGCGAGCGGAGATATCGAGCAGGTTGGCTCGCATGCGCACTCGCTCAAAGGTTTAGCAGCTGAACTGGGCGCAGAAGAGCTGGCGGAATTCAGTCACCGGCTCCAGATGGCGGCGAGAGCCGGAGATGTTGCAGTGATAGGTTCGCTGGTAAAAGACCTGGTATGTTGCTACAAGGAAACCACCGTCGCTTTACAGTTGCTCAACACAAACTGATTCCGACTCAGTCCCCAGTTGCCGGTAGCGGAGGTGTTTTCTCAGGACCATCAGTAGCTTGTCCATATCAATTGGCTTGGTCAGATAATCGACGATTCCCATAGCCCGGGCGTTCTCCTGTTGATCGACAAACGCATCCGCAGAAAGCATCACGATGGCCAGTTCTGGACAAGAAGGACAGTCGCGGATTTTCGTGGTGGCCTGAAACCCATCCATGTCAGGCATGTGCATGTCCATCAAGATCAGGTCAGGGCATAATTCGCAGGCCATTTGCACACCCTTGCTACCATTCTCGGCCAAATGAATAACAATACCCAAGTCTTCAAAGACGGCCCGGATCATCTCTTGATTCATCAGGTTATCCTCGAGGACAAGCACACAATTGTCAGAAGCAAATTCAATCTCCGCCTCGTTATCGAGTTGTGATACTTCTTTCGACTCAGCGACCTCGACATAAGGAATACGCACAATCATTGAACAGCCATCCCCCGGGGCACTTTTCACGCTGATTTCCCCGTCCATTAATTCAACAATCCGCTTCGAGATGGCTAACCCCAGGCCTGAACCACCAAATTTTCGGGTCGTGCTGCCATCAGCTTGCACGAAGTTTTCAAATATAGCCTCCTGTCTTTCAATTGGAATACCTATTCCCTTGTCCTCCACGGTAAACAACAGATGTTCCCCTTCCAGATCAAATTGAACTTTCACTCCTTTTGTCTCCGGAGTAAATTTGATCGCATTGCTCATTAAGTTCATTAAGACTTCGGTGAGTCGAGTGCCGTCAATAATTGCCAAACGCGGTGCGTCTGGAGAAATTTTCAGGCGGTAAGCAAGCTCCTTGTTCTGTGCCTGAACCTCGTTGATTTTGAACACATGGCGAATGATTTTGTGCAGATCGAAAACGCCCAAGGACAAGTGCGCTTTCCCAGCCTCAATTTTCGAAATATCCAGGATATTATTAATCAGTTGCGACAGATTCTCTCCGCTGATTACGATATTGTTCAAATATTTTTGAGACTCGGCTGAAATATCAAATCGCTCATTTTTATTCAACAAAATCTGGCTGAATCCGATGATGGAATTGAGTGGTGTGCGGATTTCGTGGCTCATATTGGCTAGGAATTGTGTTTTTGCATTGCTCGCCATCTCAGCCGCTTCTTTTGCTTCACTCAACTGTCTGGTTTTAGAGTTCACTAATTCGGTCAAATCCCCCTGATAATCCAGCAGGCTTTCATTGCTTGATTCGAGCATCCGGGCGTTGGCGTCACTTTGCTTCCGGATAACATTGATGCGATCCGCCAGGCCAAAGGAAAGCAATAACACTTGCAGCGTTGAGCCAATTTGAAGGCTTTTTTCAGAAAATACATTGGCTGGCAGAATACCGGCGGCACTCAAAGCGGTGATGATCATCCCAAGCAAAAAGAACGCGAAGGCTGCGAGGGTAAAACGCGCAGATCGCGAGCCCTTCAATGCGCATTGAGCAGCCGTAGCGAATGCTACAATTGGGGCACCGACAGCGATAACGATGGCGAACCGGATGCTGGTTGCGTAATTGAATGTCAAGGACATAAGCATCAGGCACGCGGACAGGACAATTGCCACGGTCGTGACCTTATCCAGAAATGGTGCATACTTTTTGCAACTCATGAAGTTTTGCGCAAACAACATCCCCCAAAAGAAACCGGCGCCGATGAAAAAAGGCACCGATTGGTTCGCCCAGCGTAGCGAACCCGGCCAGAGTCGCTCATATGCAATACCGCTCAACGACATTTCCAGCATCATGAATGAGATAACATAAACAACATAAAACAAATAACTTTTTTGTTTAATGTTGAAGAATATGAATAGATTGTAGGCCGCCATGGCGAGCATCAAGCCATAATAAAGACCAAGGATGAACTCTTCCTGCTTAACGTGGCTAAAAAACTCACCCGACTTCCATATACTTAACGGCAGTCGCATTGAGCTTTCTGTTTCAAATCTCATGTAGAGCGTCACATGCTCAGCAACCGGTATTGTGAAAAGAAAATTCCGATATTTCTTGGCACGATGTGAAAAAGGCAGCGCATCACCCGACTCGCTGGTCTCAATCAGGTCATTACCGGAGAATATGAAAAGCTTGATATGATCGATTAACGGATAGCCAACTTCCAGATAAAACTCGTCCGTATCCGTATCCTGTCTCTGTAAATCCAGCCGAACCCAGTACACAGATTCTGTAAAGCCAAAGTTTGGCACATCAATCGAGTTGCCGATGAAACGAGACGACACCTCTGACGAAGTTACATCTTCGATACTCCAATTGTTGTCCCGGTCTTCGAGAACATCCAGGTGGGGCCCAAGCCTATAAAAACTGACATCACTGGTCAAAATTACGGGGTTGCTGGCAAACAGGGCTGTTGAAAAGAACGCAATAGCCGGAAATAGCCACAATCGGCCCAAAGCTAGCCGGACTGAACGTCTGTTGCTTCTGGCGCACATATATGTTTTTAAGGGTTTTAGAATCCAGAACCCACGGCACAGCCAATTTTCCTGGCCTGCGGTTACATCCCCTTGAATCCCCATCGTTTTTTAGTTAAATAGAGAATAAATCACAATGTATAAAGAATCACCTGTCAAATCTCTCAGTCATAACAAGGGTGACTGATCAATATGGTATCAATGGCAGTTGGCAGGAACCCGTAATCTTATGGCAGCAATTTTTCCAGTAGTGCCGTAGCGTCAGCCCGTGTCAGGTAGCGGGGCACACCGTAGGTACCGTGGGCCTCGGTAAAAGCACGCTCGATAATCTTGTCAAAATCTTCGCGCTTGAGTTCCTTGATGGTCCCGGGGATTTGCATATCTGCATTCAATTTACGGATCTGATCGATGAAGGTACCCGCCAGCTCTGCATCTGGTGCACCACGCTCGCCGATATCGGAAACCCGGGCCAACTCGGCCAGCCGGTGAGTACAATTCGGTTTGGAAAATTCCAGCACATGGGGCATCACGATGGCATTGGCAAGCCCATGCGGCACGTGGTAAAGACCACCGAGCTGGTGAGCGATGGCATGGATATAGCCAACACCCACACGTGTGAAGGCGAGACCGGCCATGCAGGCAGCCACGGCCATGCGCTCACGGGCTTCCAGGTTCTGTCCGTCAGTATAGGCAACGATGAGATTGCGCATGATGCTGGCCGTTGCCATGCGTGCCAGTTCATCGGTCTCACGTGTGGCAAGGGTGCAAAGGTAGGCCTCGACCGCGTGAGTCAAGGCATCCATTCCAGTAGGTGCCGTGATGAAGGGCGGCAATCCGACCATGAGCCTGGGGTCAAGCGCCACCATCGCCGGTACGGTTTTGGGATCGATAATGGCATGTTTGATCTGCGCGGCCTTATCCGATACCACGGCCGCGATGGTCACCTCGGCGCCGGTTCCGGCAGTCGTTGGAATAGCAAAGAAAGGCAGGCAACGCTTGCGTGGCAACGAATACAGCCAGACACCGGTCAAGCTCGATGGGTGACAGTCGTTGGCGTGGCTGAGCAGAATCGCTTTTGCGCCGTCGATCGATGATCCGCCACCCACGGCAAGCACGGCATCGGGTTTGAAACTTTTGAGCCGTTCGACGCCCTTGAGCACCAGTTCGTAACCCGGATCGGGTTCGATTTCGCCAAACACCTCCAGTTCGACATTACTATTTTTCATCAACTCAATGTGTGGGTCCACTATCCCGAGTTGGAGCAATTGTTGATCGGTAATCACCATCAGCCGTTTTACGCCAAGACCGATAATCTCGCGAACCAGTGACAGGGAAGCGTCAGGCCCTACAAAGGTGAAAGGTTTGGGGAATTTCAGCACATGCCCGGCCAGGCCGAAAATTCCCACCCTGATACGACTCAAAAGGTTCATTCGTTAAACTCCTCTAACAATGATCTGCATGTTAGTTCAACGCTTCACGTAACGGTAGCGCTCACTCATACTTCGCAGGCAATCATCGAAAGTCCTGCTTATTTGCGTGGTATTTCTGATACGTTCGATTTTTGGCCAGGTGGCACGGCGGCCTTCCCAGAGTATTGTTTCGACTTCATCCGGCCCGAAGTTGGAGAAGGTTTTTCCCAGGTTTGCCAGGTGACGCTCCGGGTAGATGGTAATGTCGCCACTATAGGTTTGCCGGGCCATCGCATGCGCCTTTTTGATAACGGAGCCCAGGCCCGGTAGTTCAAAATGCCGGTGAACCACCTCAAGGAAATGCTCAACCTGCACCATGGGTCCCTTGATAACCACATCCTGAATAAAGGGCAGCAGACCTGTCTCGTCCATGTCATCGCTCAGGAAAGGTAACACGTGAGGATTCGTCTGGCTGACGATGTAATGATTGATATTGTGCAGGCGGTTGACCCTTTCTTTTGGAATATCTTCGTGCACCGAGCCGTCAATCCAACGGCTTTGCGGCATGTACGCCACGGACTTGCCGTTAAAGTTCTTGGCCCGCAGCTGCACCGGCGGAAAAAGTCCGGGAATAGCGGTTGATGCGAGCGCAGCCCTGCGGACCAGGACATTTGGCGCTGTCAGGTAGTTCAGCAGCCTGGGAAACTGGTGCGGGTCCGCCGGTGATACGGTTATATTGAGGATGCGGTTGGTGTGCTCATAGGCCTCAAGGAAGGTCATGTCCGGGATATTGCGATCGATCGATTTTTTCAGCAGCGCCTGGTCCATCACCCCGGAGCCCCTGATCATGTCGGTAATGCCGAACATGCGGCACCATTCGAACTCCATCCGGCTCGGAACCAGCATCTCATCCAGTTCCTCATCGGTATGGCTGGCGACGATGCCGGCGATAATTGCCCCGGCGCTGGAGCCGGTGATGACTCGAGGCATGATCCTCTCGGCTTCCAGCTCCTTGATCACACCGAGGTGGAACAGGCCCTGTGAAGCACCGCCGCTGAGCAACAGGCAGGAACGTCCGAAACTGCGTGCCGCACGCTTCAGAAAACGCCGTTTGCGCATGGGCGGCAGTGCCTTGGTTTCAGTGTCACAAAGAAGATGGAGGCAGGTGGATACCTCGTCCAGGTATTGATTGATCAATTTCTTGGTACCGGTGCGGGCATGCTGGTATAGCGCCGGGTTAGCCATGTTGCCCAGGTTGCCGTGCAACTCTTCGCGCAGGCGGAAAATGGTACGGTCAACGTCATGGTTGCGGCGTAATTTTCTCAGCACCCTTATGCGGGAAGCCAGTAAGCGGTAATCGTAGTCGTCAGATTCGAGCTCCTCACGCCATTTGTCCCGCCCTTCATGACGATCCAGTTCCAATGCCGCTTCGTACCACTCTGCATAGCTGGTAGCTTCGGCCAGGGCTTTTTCGCTTTGGCGGAAAGTTCTGTTCATCCGGCGAGAATATCAGGGGAAACTTGTCATTTCCTTGTCCAGGATCAAGGATAATGCTCTAAGCAAAGAGTCAGGTCGCGCGGGGGTCAGTGGTTGACTCCCGCGCAGTCAGACTTGCCTATAGCCCGTTCAGCCAAAGTTGGCGGCTACAAAGTCCCAATTGACGAGTTTCCAGATCTCATCAAGGTATTTCGGGCGCGCATTGCGATAGTCGATGTAGTAGGCGTGCTCCCACACATCAATGGTCAACAACGGTGTTTTGCCGTCACGCATAGGATTGGCGGCATTGGATGTGTTAACGATCGCCAAACTGCCATCTTCATTTTTGACCAGCCAGGTCCAACCCGAGCCAAAATTACCCACGGCAGACTTTATGAAGGCCTCTTTGAATGCAGCAAAGGAATCAAAAGCCTGCTCTATGGCGGCTCCGAGGGAGCCTTCGGGCTCACCACCACCTTCCGGGCTGAGGCCGTTCCAGTAAAAGGTGTGGTTCCAGACCTGGGCTGCATTGTTGAAAATGCCGCCATCAGCCTGCATGACAATGTCTTCCAGTGAGGCGCTCTCGAATGCCGTTCCGTGTACCAGGTTGTTCAGGTTGGTAACGTAGGCCTGGTGGTGCTTGCCGTAGTGGAAGTCGAGTGTTTCTGCTGAAATGACGGGTTCAAGCGCGTCTTTGGCAAATGGTAAGGGGGGTAAAACATGCGTCATGACAAATTCCTATGTTCGTGGTGAAATAAAGTTATCTTCCTTATATAGGGATGGCCGGGCTGCGGATAAAGGGCCTGGTGTATAGTTGTTGACGAACTCCCCGGCACTTCACTCCGACCCCATTTATTCGATACACTATTGTTGTATGAATACGGAACAACTGGTCACCGAGCTATTTGATATCTTCGACACCAACGGAGACGGTGTTATTTCCAGGGGTGAGTTTGTTTCCCTGGCGGAGAGCTTGTTGCACGAGCATGGTCTTAATTTTAGCAGCGATATATTCAAAAAATTCGATACCAATCACGACAACGTGATATCCAGGGAAGAGTTGATCAACCTTGTTCTGGAACTCGCTTTGTAGCTGGATATAAGGATTACCTTGGCAATTCATTGCCCTGCCTTAGTTGTGCCATTTCTTAAACACACCCCTTATCAGTCACCTCTGGCTGCTCAACCTTCGCATCCGTTTAAACCGATTGCCGGCATCCGTCATCAAATGTTGTAGCCGAAACCCTGAGGGGTTCGTGTGGGTTCGCCTGGTTTCGTTGGTTTGACACCAGGTTCAATTTGAGCCCTTTGCATGAAGAGTCGGCCAAACCGGATATCAGATAATCTACAGGAGTGATCAATGAAGGTATATTTCAAGTTTCTCATCACAGTAGCGCTGACAGTTTTGATTGTTTTGCCGGCCGTTGCCGTGGCTTCCGATAGCTACAGCACCGTGAACAAGAGTATCCGTATCGACGATAACACCACAACCGGTGATGTTGACTCGGTAAACGGTTCGATCAAAATCGGCGCCAATTCATTTGTTAAATCGGTTGATTCGGTCAACGGTTCCATCAAGCTGGCTAACGATGTCACGGTTGATAACGGTATCGATGCGGTAAATGGCGCGATTACACTTCAGCCGGGTTGTGAAGTGGGTGGTAATGTCGAGACCGTCAACGGCGGTATTCGAATGGAAAACGCCATCGTCGCCGGCGATGTCGAGACTTTCAATGGCCAACTTCGAATTCTGCAAGGATCTGAAGTATCCGGCAACATAGTGGTTCAGAAGTCCAGGGGTTGGAGCTTTAACAAGCGGCGCAAACCGGTACGAGTGGAAATCGGCGAGAATGTCGTGGTTCACGGAGACCTGATATTCGAACACGCGGTTGAGCTCAAGCTCCACGAGACCGCCAAGATTGGTGAGATCATCAGTGATGAGGTTGAGATGGTTGGTAGCTCTTAGCCGGGAGAGCGTAATTCAGACGAGTAAGCACTCGCGGATACCCGCAGGAAAAAATGGATTCTGAATCCATTTGTCAGTTTTTCAGCTTATAATCAAGCCAAGTCCATCGAGGGTAGCCTTTGAGAGCCCCTTAGAACCTTAAAGACTGAAAAAGTCCATAAAAGAGGTTTTCACGGACATGCTGTCCTTATTGCAACGGCTGAAACAGCGAAAGATCGTACAGTGGGCCATCGCCTATGCGGCCGCTGCATGGGTATCGCTGGAAGTTTTTGACCTGATCGCTGAACAGTTCTTCTGGCCGGTCTGGGTCAGGCAAAGCGCAACTGTTCTTCTGCTTTTTGGTTTGTTTATCACTATCGTTCTGGCCTGGTATCACGGGGAGCGTGGCCGTCAGAAAGTCGGTATGGTTGAAATGGTATTGCTCATTGTTCTGCTGGCGCTGGGTGGGCAGAGTGTCTGGTTGCTGCGCGACCGCGGCAATATCAATGAAATGGATACCGGCAAGCCAACGACAGTTTTCCGTGCTGAGCCGCTTCCGCAGAACTCGGTTGCGGTCTTGCCCTGTCTAAACCTGGGGGGAGATGAAAGCAAGGCCTACTTTGCAGACGGCCTGGCAGCGGAGCTGATAACGCGACTTTCGGCTGTCAGCGGGCTGCGTATCCCCTCACACACATCGTCATTTTCATTCAAGGGAAAGAACTCAACAATTGAAGAGATCGCCGCCGTGCTAAAGGTTCGTCACGTGCTGGAATGCGATGTGTCGGGTGATGAATCCCGTCTGCGGGCGTCCGCCCGGCTGATCGATTCGCAAACCGGTTACACGCTCTGGAGCGAGTCTTACGACAAATCCAATGTTCAGCTTTTCGACGTGCAACAGGATGTGGCAGATGCGGTGGTTGATACCCTGCAAATCAAGCTTGGAATGAGAGAGCAACAGCTTGTCAGGCGGCGCTGGACAGAAAACACCGAGGCCTACGACGAATATCTGCAGGGAATCAAAACCCTGTTGATTGTCCCGACGCATGAGAACATCCACAAAATGCGTCAGCACTTCGAACGCGCCGTTGAACTTGATCCTGGCTTTGGCCGGGGCTACGCGCTTCTTGCCGTCACCTGGGTATATTACGGAAACTTCCAACTCGAGCCTGCCGATAAGGCCTATGCGGAAGTCAGGCGACTGGCACATAAAGCGATTGAACTCGAGGGCGAACTTTACGAGGTGTACTGGGCGCTCGGTTGGGCTGACTTGGCCGGCGAGTATGCCTGGGAAGCGGCTGAGGACAACTTTCGCAAGGCGATAGACCTGGCACCCGGTGAATGGGGCGGTTATCACAGCCTGGGTTATGTGCTGGGTGCGGTGGGACGAATCGAGGAGGCACATGAGGCGGCGCGAATCGCCATCGAGGTCGATCCACTGGGTTTTTTACCCCGACATGGTCAGGAGGTGCTGTACACCCGTCAACGCAACTACGAGGCAAGTATCGAGGTAGTAGAAGAACAGGCTGGAGTTCATGGCTGGGGCCCTGATCTACAGACACATGCTGCCTGGCTATCGGCAAAAGCCGGCAAAGAGGCTGAGGCACGCGTGATATTGGCGGAAGTTGAAGCACTGAATTCGTCCATCCCGTACATACAGCTAGTCATGGCAGGGACGTATGCCATACTCGGCGAAGAGGACAAAGCTTTAGCCATTGTCGAGAAATGGGAATCTTTCGCCCAGGAAACCCACCGGTACAATATCGCCGGAACCCTTGGCCTTATTTTCGCTGAGCTAAGGGACGCAGACCGGGCGATGCACTGGCTGACCCGGTCCCGGGAGGCGCACTCGATGTGGATGCTGTTTCTGGATTATGAAGAGTTCGATTTCCTGCACGACGATCCCCGCTTCGTGGCACTGGTACGAGAGTTGAACTTACCTGAAGATGTTTATCTTTCGAAATAGAGAGGTGTCAAATAATAGGTGTTTGAGTCAGGTGCCAGCTTGAGCCAGGGGAATTTGAGATAAATATGGTCATCCACCGGTCGTTGTAATATCGAATCACTCTCAGAAAAGGAAAACCGATATGTACAGAGCGTTTCTGACTTTGTTACTGGCATTGCTTGCACAAACCAGCCCTGCGCAATACGTTGCGGCACCTTCATTCACACTGGCCAACGCTGCCGGCGAGCAAGTGGCACTACCACGCACCCAGGATGGCGTGGATATTTATTTCTTCTGGGCCAGTTGGTGTCCATATTGCAAGGCATTGATGCCGCATTTGCAGAGCATGCGTATCGAATACGGTGATGATGTCACCATAATTGCCATGAATATCCGCGATGATGAACCACCGAAGCCATTCATGGCCGCAAACGGTTACGACTTCGTCCTGATTCCCGAAGCGGATTCCATCATGGAGTTATACGGTGTGCGACCCACGCCTGCTGTGTTTGTAATAGACGGCAAGGGCCTGATTCGTTTCAACCTGTATGAAATGGTTTTTAGCGACACGAGCGAGTTCAAAGCCATGAGCCATGGAAAAAAGGCAGGACGGCGGGCACCCTACTGGGCAGCTGAAATACGAAAGGCAATCGATCAGGTTTTAAGTGAACGCAAAGATGACTGATCCCATCCCCGTCCGTGGTCGCCAACAGGACACCAGGAAAACTTTATGAGCAAGCGCAACAAGCTGGAGTTTCCAGGAACGGATGGACAAATGATCGCAGGGCTGCTGGAAACGCCTGATACCAAGCCTCATTCACTTGTGTTGTTCGCACATTTTTCTCATCGAATGTGACTGACCTTGTGATGGCAGCGGACTTCCTGCGTGAGAACTATCATGCGCCCTCATTGTTAATCGGTCATAGCCTGGGCCTCCCGCTACATTGCTGAACCCGGGAATATCGGGTAAAAAGGGCGGATGCTATCGCTTGACCTCCCTCAATTACATGGCAGAGGCTTTTTGCTTTAATAAGTGCAACCCAACGGAGTCAGAACTGATGAAAATACACGCACACGAAGTCATGCGCCTGATGCTGGAACTTGATACCGATTTCAGCCGGGAGTCACTCGGACAGGCCATCATCGAGCGCTTCGGTGCGGATGCAAAGTTCCACTCCTGTTCGAAAGATGGAATGGGCGTAGATGCGGTCATCGATTTTCTGGAAAGCCGGGGCAAATTTATTGCGCGCGCTGACGGCTTTAATACCGCACAGGATAAAATCTGCAATCACTGATAACTGCAAAGCCATGAAGAGCAATAAATGAGTGTCACCGACAACATAGATAAGTCCCGTATCATGGGCACGGCCGCGTTCAAGAAAGAAATCAATCACCTGCTTTACTCCAATAGCTACACCGGAAGCGACGGTGAGTTTGATCCGGGTTGGAACAGCCGCGACCACGCGCTGGTCATGGCCTTGATGTTAAAGAGTGGGAATAACTATCCAAAAATAGCCGACGGGAAGTGTATGTTTGTGCAGGGGCCGGTTTCCGGCAATGCCGCATTCAGCATCGGGCAGGAAGACTATTACAAAAGTGGGCACAGTTGGCTGGTCCATTCACAGTTTGGGCTCATCGATGTCAGCCCTACTTTGCAGTCAAAAGAGCACCGGTTCAGGGAACCGTTTAATGGAGTATTCAACCGCGTATGGCTGCCACCGGGTAAGGAGAGGGTCAGTGTGGTTTTGTGTGATGACTCCGATGCTTACGTAGAAGAGATCGAGAAAGCCAGTCACAAAATGGCCCATTCAACTGCGGTGTACTTGCACCTCGATGAAATGGAAGTTACTGAAAAGATAGTAGAGAGCCCATTTAAGTTTCTTCACTCACGTTTCTCGACGGAGATAAAGAGTCGATTTGGACCTGAATTTTACCCTGCCGTGGCAAAGCATCTTCATGATTTTGTTCTTGGTAAATGTGATTCATTAATGAGCCAGGGGAGGGTAAAGGCCTGGGGTACAGTTGTTGATGAGTTCACCAGGTGACGCCTTTTAAACCGTAAACCAATATCCCCCGCTGGCACCGACCCGTAGCCGGCATCAAGTTTTCTGGACCTCGTATCGGGAGTGTCTCAACTCCCAAATTTTAAGCAACCGCCTGCCCCTGGGTGGTAGGTTCATGGATATGAGCCTCACCTAACTCGCTGAAACTGAACAGCTTGAAAGCCCGGTCGCCGTTGTAATCCAGTATCCGCAGATCATCGGTTTCATGCAGATCATTCGCGACCACGTTGAAATGCCAACCATAACGTTGCTTTGCCATTTCAAATGGAACCTCGAATGCGATGAATTTATCAATGCCCTTTGTCAGTAACTTTTCCAGCAAAGTTGAATTCTCGATGGATTCATGCGAAGTAAGAATCACCAGGGGGCTGCTACCTGTAAGCAGAAGAAAGGTCTTCATTTCAATCTCCCGGTATATGTATCCTTCCCTGTGTTTTTGGGTCTCCCTACATATAGTGTAGTGTTTTTTTTGGATTTTTGGTAATGCAACTGCAGGAACTCGTGATTTCCTTACCAGGGTAATTCATTTCCCTGCCAATCGTAGAATTTGCCGTTATCCGATGCATCCAGACCCGTGATCACCTTCATCAGGCCAGCAGCGCTTTGATCGGTTGTGATGTTTCCCTGGCCCTCGTTCATGTCGGTTTGTACATAACCGGGGTGCATCACCACGAAGGTCATCCCCTGCTTGCCGTAATCCACGGAAAAGGTCTTGTTGATGCTGTTCAGTGCCGTCTTACTGGCACGGTAGCCCACACAACATCCCCAGGTATTTCGCTCAATGCTGCCCATTGTGCTGCTGATATTGACAATCGTTTTACGCTCGCCCGACTGAACATTGGCAAACAATGCCTTCATTATCCTGACAGGGCCGAGTGTGTTGACATTCAGAACCCACTCCAGGTTTTCAACATCAAGTGAGGCCATATCCCTGTTATCGTCACCCTTGATACCTGCGTTATTGATCAGGATATCAATGGGTGTTTCCGCCAGGCGCTGTGCCATGGCGTCAACACTTGCCTGGTCCGTCACATCGAGCTGTTCAACCCGTGCACCCGTTTCCTGCAGCGCCGTCGCCTGTTCCGGCTTTCGGGCTGTGCCGATAACCTCGAAACCCCCATCACTAAAATGCTGTGCCAGCGCCAGACCGATACCCCTGTTAGCGCCTGTAATGAAGACCGTTCCTTTTGAATCAGCGGCGAAGGTATCAGTAGATAGCAAGCAAGCGAGGCTTAAAAGCAAAACCGAAAACAATTTTGAAATGCTATTCATATAAGTCAATCCTTATTCTAGATTTAAGGACTCAGCTGACCGGCTATACCCGGAACGAATTCCGCGCCATGCGGAATCTGAATACTGGAGTTCTCAAAATCATTACCCAGTTCCTGGTAACGTCCACCCTGGCATTCGGAAAGGAAGGCTTCCGCCACCGCATAGAACGACAGGCTGTTTTCCGGTTTCTGAAAGCCGTGGCCTTCGTCCGGATACAGAACATAGGTTACCGGTATACCTTTTTCCGCCATCGCATTGACGATCTGATCAGACTCCGCCTGCTTGACGCGTGGGTCATTCGCCCCCTGGGCGATCAGCAGTGGTTTGGTGATCTTGTCGGCATGGGTGAGCGGGGATGTCGCTTTCAGCAACGACTGACCCTCTTCCGTTTCAGGGTCACCAATGGCCTGTGCAAATACTTTCCTGAATGATTCCCAATAGGGCGGGATCGACTCGAGCAATGTGACCAGGTTGGACGGCCCAACGATATCCACACCACAGCTGAATTCATCGGGTGTAAATGTTAAACCCACCAGGGTTGCGTAACCGCCATAGCTTCCACCCATGATCGCCACCTTGTCCTCGGTGGTGATGCCATTCTCGACGGCCCATTTCTTGGCATCGAGCAGGTCATTGTGCATGGCGCCTGACCACTGCTTGTTACCGGCGTTTAAGAAGTCCTTACCAAAGCCGGTAGAGGAACGGAAATTGACCTGCAAAACGGCATAGCCCCTGTTTGCCAGCCATTGCACGACCGGTGAGTAGCCGAAACCATCCCGGCCCCAGGGACCACCGTGCACCAGCATGACCATCGGAACGGGTTCGGCTGGTACGCCATCCTGGTCTGCATCTGATTCCAGTGGCAGGGTGAGGTAGGAAACCAGGTCCAGTCCATCACGGGATTGGATGACCACACCATGCATTTTGGCAAGGGGCTGTTCATTCAATGCCGGGTTGGTAACAAACATTTCGCTGAGCTCACCGCTGCTTGCATCAAACACCTTGTACACCGGTGAGCTGTCACTATCATCCGTGTACACCGTCCAGAACTGGTTGCTCAACGATTGCGCCAGCACCTGTGATCCGCCTGAAAGCTGGCTGTTGAACCTGGCTATCACGTCTTTGAACTCGATGCTGATGGCATGGTACTCCGGCCTGATGAGATCCAATGCATAGGCAAATGGCTTGTGTGAGCGCGGATCGATCAGCACGCTGCTGATATCAAGGCGATCAGACTCGGCAATGGTTGTCAGTTCCTGGTCAGCGAGGTTCATGTGCACCAGGGCCGCGGTGTTGCGGTTGCGGCTATCGAGCAGGTAGACGCCCTCGTTGTTCTCGTCAAAACCGAGGATGTTCGTGGTTTGTACGTCTTCAAATGCGATTTCGAACAGCGCCTGCCATTCTTCACCACTCCCGGAAAGCACCTTCAGACCACCGCTTGGTGTTGGTTGGGTGGCCAGTCGGACCTTGAGATCGTTATCGACCAGAATCGACGCAAAACCATTGTTCTCGATCAGCAAGGTGCGCTCACCGGTGGATAAATCGACACTGTAGATATCGTGCCACTTGGGATCGCGGTCGTTCATACCGACAATGGCGATGCCCGGCGCCGTTTCGCTTTGCGCAAGCATTTGCGCCTGGGTGCCTTCGTACGGTGACAGGTCAATAGTCTCTCCGCTGGCCAGGTCTACGCTGTATAAATGCCAGTTCTCATCACCACCCTGGTCCTGTATGTACAACACATGCTGGCTATCCAGTGCCCAAAAATGCGAAGGAATACCCCGGCCGGTATCACTGGTGATGGCTTTCACACTGGCAAAATCACCCCGGTCGCCAACCCAAAGGTTCATGACACCGTTCAACGGAGCCCGAAAGCTCATCTTCATGCCGTCGGGGCTAAGCCGGCCCTGGAATCTAATGGGGTTGCCGAACAGAACACTGCGTTCGATGATAGGCGGTTGCTCAGCCAGTTGTTCCGCCCCGGCAGCCTCGGCTACATCGT
>Ga0209456_10000694_pt1 | contig 17528 bp, 14 predicted proteins | sample COG_11_FD_184755 | JGI IMG/M metagenome (GOLD analysis project Ga0209456, IMG submission 184755) | Pelagic marine sediment microbial communities from the LTER site Helgoland, North Sea, for post-phytoplankton bloom and carbon turnover... | ecosystem: Environmental > Aquatic > Marine > Neritic...
GCTGCCCAGCGATCCGTACAAGTACTCGACGACGTGTGAGCCCGGCGAAGACTGGCAGGGCAGCGATACCTGCGATGCCTGGCCAAACTCCGGCGAGATCGACATCATGGAGCATGTCGGCTACCAGATGGGCCATGTCCATGGCACGGTTCATAACGAGGCTTACTACTGGCTCAAATGGGAACAACGCAAGGGCCGCATACTGCTCGATGATCTTGACGAGGAGTTTCGAGTTTACGCACTCGAATGGACACCCGAGCGTATCGATATTTTTGTCGACGACACGCACTACTTCACGTACGTCAATGAGGGCACGGGCTGGAATGCGTGGCCGTATGACCACCCGTATAACCTGATCCTGAACGTCGCCGTCGGCGGCGCATGGGGGCGCGCAGGCGGGCCTATCGACGATTCCATCTTCCCGCAGCGCATGCTGGTCGACTACGTGCGCGTGTACGAGCGACAACCTGAGCCCTAAAGTTATCTGATGTCCCGTCGATACGCTGCTTAGGACCAGTTTACATAAGCACGTGTCAGCCGCAGAGACTATCGCCTGCGGCGGGAGCAAATTTATGGATATTTCAGGTATTTCGACGTCGTTGAACACAGCGGGCCTGGTTTCTTCGCCAGCGCGCGGCGAATTGCAGCCGGTGGATGACAAGATCATCGAGGCGCCTCGCGAGCGGGGAATTCGCGGACGCCGCGGTCTCGCCCTGGGCATTCTGAAGCAGGAACTGGCAACCTGGTTCAAGGCTCGATACTCGTTAGGCCATGTCCAGGCACCTGCAACGACGGACGATGTCGCGGACGAGACGCTGAGCGCGGCGAAGCACATCGTTGCCGAGTCTCCGTCGACGGCTGCGAAGTCACTGATTTCTTTCAGAGCCAGGGTAGAGCAGGCCGCCACTTATGTGCGTGAAGTCATCGGCGCCGACGACGGGGCCGAAGAAATCGATGACGTTGTCGCGAAAGTCGGCGAGGGTCTCGACGAACTCGAAAACGACGTTGCAAACTACCGCGAATCGTCCGCGTCGGTCCTGTCCGTCGATACACGCAGCAAGCAGCGTTCTACGATCCAGATTCGTACCCAGGAGGGTGACATCGTGAGGTTCAGCCTCAAGCGGGTGGACTCGATGTCCGCTACCGATGTTGCTTACGCCGATGGCGAGATGTCCGTTACTTCGACAGAGGTATCCGTATCCAGCCGTTCCCGAATGATGATGAGCGTCGAAGGCGATCTTAATGAAGCGGAACTGGCAGCAATCCAGAACGTCTTTGCCCAGGCAGAGATGATCGCCGACGAGTTTTTCGAAGGGGACATCGGTGCAGCTTTCAACGTTGCCCAGGGCTTCGAATTCGACACTGAGCAACTCGCGCGCGTGAACATGCGATTCAGGATGCGTGAAGCAACGAGCATTGCTTATGCAGAAACCAAGCCGGCAATACCGGTCGGAAGAATCGATCCGCCGGTCATCGCTCCTTCAGAGGTTGAAGGTCCGGCCGAAGTGACGGCCGCAACCGAGCCGGTAGTCCGGCCGGTAGTCTCCGAGCCAGTGGTGCAGCCGATAGTCTCCGATCCGGTGCTGCAGCCGATAGAGCAGCCCGAAGCAGAGACGGCGGTGTCGCCGATGGGCACATCCGCGCTCGAGAATTTCCTCGATGCACTCGGCGTGTTCCTGCGTTCGGTCGGTGAGGGCTTCGTGAAAGCCAGCACCGAGTCGAGTTTCCGGTATCACTATTCCGAGTCGTTCAAGCTCGAGATGCTCAAGGCCGTGTTGCACACCGTTGCCCCGGCTGATGACCTGAACGCCGAGGACAACGCCTCCAGGCTGATTGACGGCATCAGCGAGCCTGCTGTCGAATCCGACTAGCTACGCCTGATCGGCTGCGCCGGGGAGCAGCGCATACGCGCTCGCTACCCTGTGCCTCACTTCGTCAAGAACCGAGACAGAATCTCGTAAATCGGCGTATCCTTGACGCGGCCGTGATCGGCATACGCACACTATCGTCGAACAGATAAAAGGAGGCCCTGCCCGGTAAGCAGGAGCAAGACATGCAGGCAATCGAGCGAGAACTTTTCGGACCGGGTCCGACGAATGTCCCCAACAGCATACTTGAGGCCTTGTCGAAACCGACAATAGGCCACCTCGACCCCGAGTTCCTGAAGATCATGGACGAGGTCGGGGAGCGCCTGCGCTACTGCATGCAAACGGAAAATGCGCTGACGTTCGTGCTGTCAGCCCCAGGCTCGATCGGCATGGAAACCAGCATGGTCAACACGCTCGAGCCAGGCGATAAGATCGTCATAGGCATCAATGGCGTGTTCGGCGGGCGCATGAAAGACATCTGCGAGCGCATCGGCGCCGACGTCGTTGCTGTCGAGTTCGACTGGGGCACCCCCGTCGATCCCGAGGCGCTGCGCGAGACGCTCGCGCAGCATGGCGATGCCATGGCCGTCGCTTTCGTGCACGCCGAGACGAGCACGGGCGTGCGCTCCGACGCGAAGGAGATTGCGCGAATCGCCAAGGACCACGATTGCCTCGTGATCGCTGACTGTGTGACGTCACTGGGTGGCGTCGAACTGCTCGTCGACGAGTGGGGCCTCGATGTCGTCTATTCGGGCAGCCAGAAGTGCCTGTCCTGCGTGCCGGGCCTCTCGCCGATTACGTTCTCGGCGAAGGCCGTCGAGAGAATCAAGGCGCGCAAGACACGCGCGCAGAGCTGGTTCTGCGACATCAGCCTGCTCATGAGCTACTACGAATCCGGCGAGAAAACGCGCGCTTACCACCACACGGCACCCGTTAATTCGCTCTTCGCGATGAACGAAGCCCTGCGACTCGTCGAGGTCGAGACGCTCGAACAACGCTGGAAGAGGCACGCGGGCGCCGCCATGCATCTCTACCAGCGTCTCGAGGCCGCCGGGCTCGAGCTCATCGTCGAGGCCCCGTCCCGGCTTGCGCCGCTGACGCTGGTGCGTATTCCCGAAGGCGTGGACGACGCGGCCACGCGCAGCGCATTGCTGACAGAGCAGAATATCGAACTCGGCGGCGGCCTCGGCAAATTCGCCGGCAAGGCCTGGCGTATCGGCCTGATGGGGCAGAATGCCACGGTCGAGCGCGCGGACTTCATTGCCGATGCCCTGGTGGCCAGGCTCGAATGACCTGACGCTGCGGAAGATCGATGTCGAAACGATTCATCCAATGGCTATTTGCGTGGCGCTGGATCGTTCTTGTCCTGCTGACGATTCTGACGTTCTTCGCGGGGGCGGCGGCGAGCCGCGTTCATTTCGATAGCTCGATCGAGTCCTGGTTTATCGAGTCGGACCCGAGTCTCGGGACCTACAACCGCTTTACCGAAATTTTCAAGGCAGACCAGATCGTCGTCGTCGGGATCTTCGCCGAGGACGTTTTCGAAAGTGACGTACTGCACGCCGTGCAGCGAATATCCGAACAGGCGGCCGGGCTCGAATTCGTCGACCGGGTGCAGTCGATCACGAACTCGTCGCTGGCTCGCCGGGCCGGTGGCATCGGAGCAGCCGATTTTCGCGAACAAGTCCTTGCGAGCCCGCTGCAGCGCGAATCCCTGTTGTCCGGGGACGCAAGCGCTACCGCGATCGTCATCTATTACTCGCGTGCCGGCAATACGTTTGAGCAGAAGCGCGAGTTCGTCAATCGCCTGAGATCGATTGTCGACGCGGCGGCCGCAAGCGTCGATGTCAGCATTACGGGCGGGCCCGTGATCGGTGAAACCGCCAAGGTCAGGAATACGGAGGACATGACGTTTCTCATTCCGTTCATGCTTCTCGTGATCGTCGTAATTGCCTACGTGGTGTTTCGCACGGTCCGCCTGACCCTGCTGCCTCTTGCCGTTGTCGCAATCGCGGTTACCTGGAGCTTCGGTCTCATGGGAGTGCTCGGCTGGAAGATGTCGATGATCTCGGCCATCCTGATACCCTTGATTCTTGCTGTGGGCGTTGCACATTCAATTCACATCATCTCCGGGTATCGCGTGCACCTCGAACAGGGTCTGGCCGGCGACGAAGCCGTGCGCCGGACGATCGAGCGCCTGCTGAAACCCTGCTTCTTTGCCAGCCTGACTACAGCGATCGGTCTGCTGTCCTTACTGGTCAGTGACCTTGCTCCCGTAAAGCAATTCGCCATCGTGGCGGCGGCCGGCGTCCTCGTCGCATTCATCGTGAGTATCGTGTTCCTGCCGATCATGTTGCCGCTCGTGCCTGCGGCGGCGAAGAACGGTGCCGTGCTCGTCAGCCGATTCGTGCTGCCGCTGCTCGATTCAATACATGGTTTTGGTCGCAAGCACTCGCGCAGTATTTTGGCAGGCGCAGCGGCGACCGCGGTACTTTTCGTGTGGCTCGCGTCCAAAGTAGGCGTCGGCCTCGATCCGTTGCTCTGGATTCCGCACGGCGACTCGATTCGCACGGATGCCGAGCGAATCGATGAGTCCTTCGGTGGTGGCCTGGCGCTCGAGTTCCTCGTGACATCCGGGGACGGCCAGCTGGGCACACCCGCGGCGCTGCGGCAGCTCGAAGCCTTCCAGACCTGGCTCGTTGCGAACACGACGGTCGTACAGGCGACGTCGGTCGCGGACCTCGTCAAGGAGGCCGCTCGGCTGGGCCGGGAAGGGCGCGAGGACGATTTCGAATTGCCCAGGACTCACTTCCTGACAGACCTGCTGCTGGATGGCATCGAGCATGACGGCGAACTCGCGCATTGGCTTACGGCCGATCGCAACGTTGCGAGGATCGCGGCGCGTATCCCGCTGACTTCGGCACAAGACATTGTCGACGAGATTCCCGCAATCCGGGATCGAATGCGAGCAGCTTTCGCCGGCACGGGTCTGGACGTCCAGATAACCGGCCACGCCGTGCTTGCCGGCCTGATGCAGACGCACATGATCGATAGCCAGTTGCACAGCTTTTCGTTCGCTTTCCTCGTGGTTTCGCTGACGATGATCGTTCTGCTGCGCTCCATCGTGCTCGGAATGCTGGCCGTCATTCCCAACCTGTTGCCGATCGTCATTGGGCTCGGTGCCATGGCTCTTTTCGACATCGCCTTCAACCCGGCGACCGTCATGATCGCGGCCGTGGCGCTCGGCATTGTCGTCGATGACACGGTCCATATGATGACGGCATTCGACCGCAGCGTGGGCGCAGGTCAAAGCGCGGCTGAAGCAGTGCGCGCGGCGATCGTCGAAGTGGGGCGGCCTGTATTCGTGACGAGCGTGCTGCTTGCAGCGGGCTTCGCCTTGCTGCTATTCGGCAGCTTCCTGCCCAGCCGCCAGATCGGCGGGCTGGTCGCGATCATCGTCGTAGCGGCGCTGGCGACAGATCTCCTTGTGTTGCCGGCTGTGCTCAGGAAAACTTTTTCGACCAGTCGCAGAAACGGCTAAGCGGTGTCGGTTTAATGTCGCCGAGCCGCATGCCACGCTCGCCGAGTGACGCGGTATAGATGTCGTAGGCGCTTTCCTCGATCAGATGGACTCGCACCTTCCTGAGCTGTCCCAGGCGAACGCAGAGTTCGTAATGCGGATTCCGGCACAGTTCGGCTTCGAGTTGCTCGCCGAGTCGTTCCTGCCGAACGTCCTTACATTGTAAGTACAAGGTATAGGCATCTGTGCTTCCGGACCTGTCCAATGCCAGCATCGCGAACTGCGGCTCGAGCTCAAGGCGCACGAACACGGCCTGCAGGCAGTTCGCCACGAAGGTCTCGTCCAGCTTTTCGCCGTAATGATCGGATACGTTGTCTTCCTTGCCCAGGAAGGAGAGGCTGGGTGCCTGTCGATAGAAGCCCGTGACTTCGACCCTGTCGCGCAGCCGGTAGCGGTACAGGCCTCCAGAAGTCGTGACGACAAGCGAATAGCGCTGTCCCTTGCCCAGCGACCAGCTCGGATGCACGACGCCGGCTTCGTCGAGAAACTCGATAAAGTGGCTGCGTATTGCCAGTGGCCGCGACCCGGCAAAAGGCAATGTGACAAAGGCCTCGGTCGCGACGAGCCCCTTCGGCTGAATGCAGATCCCCGGGAACGAGGCACGGATTTCCTCGATGCTGCCCGTCGCATTCGCATCGCCCCAGCAACTGATCAGCCGTAGAGCGGGCCAGAGCCCAGCCGGATTGTCGTGCCCCAGTCGTTCGAGTTCGCTCGCCCGGGCCGGGTCTGGGCGGATTTCGATTGAGGGTTCTGACAGGCGGTAACCGTTGCGCAGGTCATCGAGCAGGCCGGACCAGTGCCGTTGCAGGTACTCGAGCAGCAGGGAGAGAAAAGAGGGGTGCCAGACCGAAATCAGGCGCAGGTCACGGCAGCCGAGCAGTAGTAGCAAAGTGACGTGGCGAAATTGCTCCGTGTCACTGATTTTCCTAAGTTCCGGCCGGGTCACGAGCGTCATGTCCACGAGCCTTTGCGCAGCACCGCCAAGATAGGCGCTGTCATCGTCGAAGCCCACAGGTACCTTCGTTCGGGGACGTTGCTGCCGCGGCGGTTGCGGTGTGAGACTCCAGTAGGCGCGGCCACCGAGCAGTCCCGGCGAGGAAATAAAATTCTGCGCCATCCAGGCGGCAACGGCGCGCCGATATTCCGCCTGCAGGGATTTCGTATACGGCACCCATTTTTCAGCGCCGGAAGATCCGCTCGATGGCTCGAGCATCTTCACTTCGTCAGCCGTCAGGACTTCGCTCTCTCCGTCAGCGATCCGCTCGATCCATGGCCGAAAATCCTCGTAGGTCCTGACGGGTACGGCCTCGTTGAATTCTTCCCAGGATGCCAGGCTCGCGAATCGGTGAGTCTTGCCAAAGTCGGTGGCGGCATTTCGTTGCAGGTAAGCCTGCAACATTTTCCTTTGCTCGGCTTCGACGTTGGCTGCCGCGCGTCGAAATCGAAACCACTCTGGGAGGCTGGCCGCCAGCCAGCCGAGATTGGCGATGGTGGCTCCGGCTGTCACGGCTCGTCAATAGCGGGATAGAGATCGCGGCCCTTGCGCCACATCCTGCGGCCGAGCCGCGTTAGCCTGTCTTCGGACAGCACCGAGAAGCAGATAAGCTCATCGCCTTGTTCATGGTCCGGATTGCGCTCGGCAAAAAACGCGATGTGAGGATCCTGCAGGCGTCTCTCGGGGATGCCTCGATACTCGTCTTTCAATACTGCCGGTGCGTCCAGGTGAACGATGCCTGTTTCGGCGTCGTAGCGTTCGCCGAAACGATCGCGGGCCAGCGTATCCATGATCTTCTGGATGTCAGCCGGCGTCTCGCGGTCATGGCGAGGAAAATAACAGTCGCTGTACACGGGCAGGAAGCGATAGGTTCGGTAACCCGAGACCAGCAGGAACCAATAGACGGTTTGCTTGCGATGCAAGCGCCGCAGGTAGTCAATGGCGCCCATCCAGTAGTAACTCAGGGCCGAGTCGCCCCAGGTATCGCTGCTGACGACCGTGTCGCCCGAATAAACGACAGTCAGTTCTTCGCCGTCGATGTCAACGTCGTAGAAATGCATGCAGGAAAAGCCGCCCAACGAGTCATCGTCGCGGCGCAACAGCAGCACCCAGTTCTTTTCTTCGAGGTCGGCGATAAACCGGGCGTACGAGACCTGTTCGAATTGGGCGCAGAACAGGTCATACATCGTCTGCCGCGTGTCCTCGTCGATCTCGCTGCGTTTTAGGACCGTTCCTCTCAAAGAATTGCCATCTCCGGATGCGGCATGCGGCCATCGAGTTCTGTTGCCGCGGCTTTGCCATCCTCCCAATAAACCACATAAATCACGCTGACGTAAGAGTGTGTCGGAAAGCGCTTTTCCAATATTCCCGCCAGCGGATTTCTCTTGGCGAATGCGAGCATAACGTAATCGATGCCGCGTGCCAGCGCCTTGCGGCAGGCATCCGCGACGAGCGCAACGAGCGTCTCGCCGTCGTCGGGCGCAACCGCGACATGGGAAAGGAACGCGCTCTCGAGCTGAGCGCCTGGCGCCGGAAGGCGTGGCCGTCCGAGCAGTGGCGCCACGAGATTGAAAAACGGCCGGACCTTTTGCAGAGAACCCGTATAGCCGGAAATCACGGTCTGTTTGAAACGGCGCTGGTCCCATAAGGCCAGGCAGCCTTTCAGGTGACCGCCGTCGTGGCAGAGACCGAAATGATCGACCGACAGATCGCGACAGCGCGCTGGCGAAGCAAGGGTTTCCCCGGTCCAGGCCGGGTGAAACTGGTGCTTTGCACCATGGGTGGCGAGCAGTGCCGCGATTTCGGTGTAATCCCGGGCGGTATCGACACGTCGCGATGAGCGGCGCGCACCCAGCCGAGCCGGTATCGTAAACGTGATCATCGACTCGAGTGGTTCATAGGTCGGCATATCGCCAAGCTTCCTCTCGAGCAAGCGCCGCGTCGTCGTGTTGTCCTCGACAATCGTCGTCATGTAGAACGGCGTGCTGCCTGTTTCGTGATAACGGCGTAGTGCACGGTAGGAATTCAGCAGCAGGTGCCGTCTTTGCTTGAGGCCGCCGTCAATACGAAACTCTCCGAGGTAGCCCATTCGCTGCACGCGGCCGTTGATCCAGGCGTCCAGTTCGAAGCGCGCCCCCGCGCCCAGCAACCTGCGACCATTGTCGCCATAGCCCATGATCAGGTCGAATCGGTCTCCGGAAATCGCGGCGCCATGGAACGCGTCGGGCTCACGTTCGAGGGCGACCCGGATACTGCCGTGCAACGGATTGTCCCTGAGTAGTTTCCTGAGTTCGTGCTCGTTATGCGTATCGGCCAGCACGAACCTGAGTTCGGAGGTCTTGCTCACGGTTGTGTCAGGCGTGCCCCTGCAAAGGCGCCAATTGACCCGGCCAACCCTCGTCGCCGAGTGGCAGGTCGTTACGTTGATAGACCTCGTGGCGCATCATGAAATTGATCAGAGGGAAATGACGTGCCATGAAGAAATTCGAACGATTCACGGGATCGGCGAAGCGCCGCAGGATATTCGGAACCGAGTAGAAATCGGCGCGCGCGTCGATGCAGAGCTGCTGCAATTCCTCGGGCTCCAGCAAAGCCGGTTTGAATGGAATCTTGTTATAGGAATAGCTCGGGTCCATCCACCACGCGTCGTAGAGCAGCTGGCCTTTTTTTTCAAGTCGTTCATACAGCGGCGTACCCGGGAAAGGCGTCAGGTGGTTGAACGCGGCCATGTAGAACCTGTGCCTGTTAGCGAACTCCACCGTTTGGTCGAAGGTCTCCGCAGTGTCGCGATCGTAGCCGAATACGAATGTGGCGTAGAGGCGGATGTTGTACTTGCGCAGGTTCGCAAGTGCGACATCGTAGCCGCCACCCATGGTATTGAACTTCTTCTTCATCATGCGCAGGGTTTCGCGTTCGAGGCTTTCGAAACCGATCAGCAAGCCCTCGCAACCGCTTCTTGATATCAGGTCGAGGAACTCCTCGTCATGGGCGGCATTGATGCTCGCCTGCGATACCCAGCGGATGTTCTGTTTCGCCAGTTGCCGGTACAGTTCCTTGGCTTCGTCGAAATTCGACGTGATGTTGTCGTCGACGAAGAAGTAGAAGCTGCCGCGTTTTCTCGTGCGCTGTACCTCGTCGATGATGTGCTCGACAGGACGACGTGTCTGCGTCGCGCCGAAGTAACTCTGCACGGCGCAAAACTCGCAGCGGAAGTGGCAACCACGACCCGATTCGATCAGCGTGATGGGCAGGTAGCGTTTACCTTCGTAGATGCCGCGGTCGAGCTTCATGAGCGCGAGGTCGGGCCGCTCCGGCTGCTGGTAGATTTGTCGCAAGGTGCCGTGGCGGGCATCGTCGACGACGGACTGCCACTGGCATTCCGCTTCGCCGACGATGACGGCATCGGCGTACAGCGACGCCTCGTCAGGGCAGAGCGTTGCGTGAAAGCCTCCCAGCACGACCGCCACGCCGCGCTGCCGATATTCAGTGGCGATCTGGTAGGCGCGCCGCGCCGTATACGTCTCGATGCTTATCGCGACGAGGTCGGTTTCCTCGTCGAACGGAATCGCTTCGAGCCGGTCGTCGTAAAAGCGGATATCGATGTCGCCGGGCGTCAAGCCCGCGAGGACGGCCGGGGCCAGCGGTTCCATCTGCCAGCTTCGTATGTATTTCTGATCGCCCGCCCAGCGTCCGACGCAGGGATGGATCAATGTCAGCCGGAAACGCTTCGCCGACATGATTACAAGCCCCTGTGTGCGCGCAAGCGAGGAGGGTCGGGGTTCAGGAGCCGCCAGTCGCAGGTATAGAACTGGTCGAGCCTGTTTGCGTAGAAGCGATAACCGAAATTGGCGCCGAGATACAGCAGTTTCGAGATCGGAGTGTGGCGCATGCGCCGGGCAATCGAGCCGTAACTGTAGACCTCGCGCCAGACCTTCGAGTTGCCTTCCTCGAGTTCCCGAACTGACATTTGCTTCGGTTGAAATACGACGTGTTGCCCGTCATACAGCTCCCAGTCCCTGGTCAGCACTCGTCCCTCGCCATCGAGACGCTCGTGCAGGGCCGTGCCCGGGAAGGGTGTGAGGATCGCGAAGCGCGGCAGATCGACGCCCGTATCGATAACGAACTGCTTCGTTTCCTCGAATACCTCGTTCGTATCACCGTCGAGGCCGAAGACGAAAGTGCCGTTAATCGCGATGCCGTGCGAGTGAAAACGCCTGATCCATTCGGCGTAATCGTCGGGCGTGTTGAAGCCCTTGTGAATGTCCTTGAGCGCAGAGTGTGATATCGACTCGAATCCAACGAGCAGGCCCATGCAGCCACTGCGCGCGCAGAGATCGAGGAGCTCTTCATCGCGTGCCAGCAGACTCGTCGCCAGCCCGCCCCACTTGATGCGCAGCGGGATCATGGCCTCGAAAAGTTCGGCCGCGTACTCAGGATCGGCGACGAGATTGAGGTCGATGAAAATGGCGCGTTTCGCGCCGGTCGAACGAATCTCGTCGACGACTTCGGCAACCGGTTTCTGGTAGGGCTTGCGGCCCCAGGCGAATGGCACGACGCAGAAATCGCAGCGGTGCACGCAGCCGCGCGTTGCCTCGAAAACATGGGTCTTTGCATAGCGTCCCGCGTTGACGAGATCACGCCGCGGCCGCGGCCGCCCGGCCAGGCTGAGGTCCGGGGACTGGTCGTAGCGCGCCTTGAGATCGCCGTTAATGAAGTTGCGCAGTAATTCGGGCCAGGTGTCTTCGGCATAGCCGACCACGACGGCGTTGGCGTGCGGTGCAGCATCGTCGGGTACGAGCGTGACATGCGGTCCGCCGAGTACGACCGTAATGCCGCGATCGCGGAAATGCTTCGCCAATTCGTAAGAGCGATTGGCATTCCCCGTGATCACCGTGATGCCGATCAGATCGACGTCGAGGTCTTCGGGTATGTCTTCGATGCCCTCGTCGTACATCGCCAGCTCGTGCGCGATGTCTTTGGGCACGAGCGCCGCGAGTGTTGGCAAAGTCAATGGTGGGTAGCGCAGGGACTTCTTGAAGATACCGCCGCGATGCCGGTACAGCGGGCCTTTCGGCGACAGCAAAGCAATCCTGAGCATCCTGTACCTGCTAGAATCAGCAACGTGGCTCCAGTATAGCAGCGGAACAACGGTGAGGATCACTTTCATTCGGCCGAACATGTACGATGACCGCTCGTCCGACGCGATGGAGCCCTTGTGTTTCGCAGTCCTGAAGTCGCTGACGCCGGCTGAATACGAGGTCAGCTTCTTTGACGAAAGGCTCGAAGCGATTCCGTTTGACCTTTCGACGGACCTGGTCGCGCTGACGGTGGAGACGTACACGGCGCGCCGGGCGTATCAAATCGCCGACCGATTTCGTGAACGCGGTGTAACCGTCGTAATGGGTGGATATCACCCGACCTTCCTGCCCGAGGAGACCTTGCAACACGCGGACGCGATCGTGCAGGGCGATGCAGAGGGAGTCTGGGAACAGCTGCTTTACGATGCTGAGCATGACACTCTTCAGCCTGTCTACTCAAGCCGGACCTTTCCCGAACTCGCCGGTTACATGCCGGATCGCTCGATTTTCGATGGCAAGAAATATGCGCCGATGGGCCTCGTGCAATACGGCCGCGGCTGCAAGTTCAACTGCTCGTTCTGCTCGATCAGGGCGTTCTACGGAAACAGCTTGCGGCAACGACCCGTCGACGAGGTCGTCGAAGACATTCGCCGCTCGGGACGGCGACATATCTTCATCGTCGATGACAACCTGTTTGTAAGCGCCGACAAGGCGCGCGAACTGTTCGAGGCGCTTGTGCCACTGAACGTCACGTGGTCGTGCCAGGTATCCATTGACGTCGCTCGCGATCCCGATCTCGTGCGCTTGATGGCACGCAGTGGCTGCATCAGTGCCCTGATTGGCTTCGAATCGCTGGACCCGGCCAGTCTTCGGGAAATCCGGAAGGGCTGGAACGTCAAGTGGCAGTCGTACGACGATGCGGTCGACGTGTTCCGGCAGGCCGGCATCATGTTGTACGGCACGTTCGTTTTCGGCTGCGATAACGACACGCCTGAAGCGTTCGCAAAATCGCTGGAGTTTGCCAGGCGCAACAAGTTCATGCTCGCCAACTTCAATCCATTGACGCCGACACCCGGAGCGCCCTTGTTCGACCGCATGCGGGACGAGGGTCGACTGCTGCACGAGCGCTGGTGGCTCGATCCGGACTTCAGCTACGGTGACGCGACCCTACGGCCGAAGAAGATGTCACCCCGACAACTCACGGATGGCTGTTTTACGGCCCGCAGGGAATTCAATACGGCGCGCTCCATCCTGCACCGACTGTTCGATCGGCATTCGAATTTTCGATCCTTGTACCGGGCGGGTGTATTTCTCATTGCCAACCTCATTTCGAGGCGTGAAATCTACAGGAAACAAGATCGCCCGTTGGGTTCGGGGCCAGGCGAGGAACATCTCGCGGAGCGCGCGGCATGAAGGTCACCTTTCTTCGTCCCAACATTGGCCGCCTCGAGAACGGGCGTTACATCGACGAAGGGCGTATGGAGCCGCTGACGCTCGGTGTCGTAGCGTCCTACACGCCTGATGACGTCGAATGCGTGCTGTACGACGATCGCATGGAGGACATTCCCTTCGATGAACCGACCGACCTTGCCGCGATTACGGTCGAACTTTACAACGCGAGACGCTCCTATGAGATCGCCGCCGAGTACCGCAAGCGCGGCGTACCTGTCGTGATGGGTGGCTTCCAGCCGACACTTGTGCCCGACGAGTGTCTCGAGCATGCGGATGCGATTGTCACGGGCGATGCCGAGACAATCTGGCCGCAAATGGTCAATGACGCGCGCGAAGGCAGGTTGCAGCGTTCCTACCATGGACAGACGGACTACCCGCAGCCCGGAGGCATATTCCCACGGCGGGAACTCTTCAGGGGAAAGGGCTACCTGCCGATCAGCCTGGTCCAGTACGGCAGGGGTTGTCGATTTGGCTGCGACTTCTGCGCGATCAGCACGTTTTTCGAACGCACGCAGGTCGTCAGGCCTGTCGAGGAGGTCGTCGCCGAGATACGAGACCAGGATCGCAAGCTGATCTTTTTCATCGATGACAACCTGGTCTCGGACCACGAAGCCGCGAAGGATCTCATGCGAGCGTTGATACCACTCAAGATACGCTGGGTGTCGCAGGGTTCGATCGATATGACCGAGGATGACGAACTCATGGACCTGATCGAAGCCAGTGGTTGCCAGGGTTTTGTCATCGGTTTCGAGTCGGTACAAGCGAACAGCGTCAAGGGTATGCGCAAGGCCTGCAACCTGAGCAAGAAGTTCGCCGACTGGGATCGATACGCCCGGCAGATTGAGATCCTGAGGAAGCATCATCTGCAGACCTGGGCCGCGTTTACTTTGGGACATGACAGCGACACCGTCGAGTCGATCGACGAGACCTTTCAATTTGCGGAGGACAACAAGTTCTGTTTTGCTGCTTTCAATATCCTGATGCCTTACCCAAGTACACCGCTCTACGATCGACTCGATGCCGAAGGTCGGCTCCTGTGGGGTGGCAAGTGGTGGCTGCATCCGGAATACCGCTTCAACCATGCGGCATTCAGGCCGAAGAATATGACGCCCGACGAGTTGACGGAGGCCGTCTGGCAGTGTCGCGATCGCTGGAACTCGCCCAGGTCGATAGTGAAGCGCGTCTGGGATCCGCAGACGCATATGCACTCGCCGTACCGACTCGCCACGTACCTGGCTTACAACAGGCTGTATGCCCGGGAGACCTTCACGAAGCAAGGCATGTTTTTCGGCAATCACCGCGGCAGTGTTAGTCCTGTCGTGCGAGCCCCGGCACGATGAGACGGTTCTACAACGTTTACCAGTTCGTAGTACCGCTGCTGTTTTTTCCGCTAGCCTACTGGTTGTGGTGGCGACGCTTCGATCACAGGCACGACGTCACGATGCTCGTCATGTTTGTCCCGGTCGTCTCCTACTACGTATTCGTCGTGGTCGGAATTCTCAAGTTCAGGCTGTGGCGCATGAACACTCGTCCGACGTTTCGCGGTGTGCGGCCGCACCATGGATTCGTCATCGCTACGGCGTCTGCGCTGTTCTTCTATCTATGCGTACGTATGGTCCCGGTAAACGAAACGGGCATACTCAGCGTTCTGACCGCGGCGTTTCTCGGTGCATCGGTGTTCGGTTACTGGAACTGGTGGTACGAGACGTATGCGATCAAGTCGGGTTTCATCTCGATCTATACGAAACGCGTCGCGGAAGGCGCTTCGGCCGAAGAAGCCGTAACCGACTATGCGCCCGTTTTCTTCGGCAGTATGGGAGCTTGCTACGGCGGTTTCGTGAAGACGGCGGAAAATCTCCTGATGGGCGAGTACAGCACTTTGCTGTACTGGTCGATCGCTTTACTGGGTGGCATCTCGATGATCGTCGTTCCGGTTGGACTTTATATGCTGGTCCATCGATACCGCTACGGCGAGTCGGGGCTGAAGTCCTATGTCGATGTCATCGAGCGTCGAAAAGGCGCATAATCGAGTCTCGAGGAGGACGTCATGAAATCCAAGATTACAGGCGCGCTGCAGGTATTCCTGTGGGGCATATGCGCTTTTCATGTCATCGTCGGGCTCGGACTCAACCTTTCGCCGGCCTTCCCCCAGTTCATGGCAGCTTATTACGGCGCCGAGGTGAACTGGACACCGGAATTGCTGTATCTCGTCAAGCCGATCGGCGCATTCATGCTCGCATTAGGTGTCATGGCGGCGGCAGCGGCGCGCGATCCGCTGAGTCATAGCTCGATCGTTTTTGGTTTTGTCGTGCTGTTCGTGTTGCGCGGTATACAGCGCTTCGCCTTCCAGGACGAAATCGCATCGGCATTGAGCATTGAAAGCGGGCGTAACATCGGTAATGCCGTGTTCTTCCTGCTGATGGCCGCTGCGCTGGTGTGGTTGTTCCGCGCCGCGAATAGATCGGCTGCCCCCTGAGTTTGGATAAACAGACCTACCTGTTTATTCTTCTGGGCGGGCAGTTAGTGTTGCTCGCGCTGGATCTCGGAGAACGTTATCGAACCCGGCACTGCCGAGCCTACGGGCTAAGACCGGGGACACTGCTGTTCCTTGCCGCCACGATTCTCGTCTACGGCGGACTGCAGTTTGGTGGTCTCGCGCTGGTGCCAAATGCGGAACAGGTACTCGTCTCGTCCCAGGCGTTCGTGACCGGACTCCTGGGTCCTGCGCGGGGTGCGGGCCTTGATGCGTCGGTGATCGTGCTTGTCGGAATTGCGAGTTTTTATTTCGCGGGCCTGTGCGGTTACCTGTTTCATCGATTCGTCAGCCACAGTCGGCCGATGTGGTTTTCTCACGAGAATCACCACCTGACCAAGGACGTGTCGGTCTACATGCCAGGCCTGTGCGTCCGTCCTTTTGCAGTGGTCATCGTTTTTCCGACGACGGCGGTCACGATATTATCCGTGCAACTCGCGTTGGGTGCGTCGGGCTACAACGACTGGGACATGATGCCCGTGCTGTACTCGATCGTACTCGTGCAAACCAGCATTCTCGGCATAACCCATTCGGCTTTTCTCAGGCGTTGCTGGTGGCTACACGACATGCTGCGCCCACTCGGAATCACGACGCCACAGGAACACTGGCTGCACCATACGGCTGACCTCGAATGCAACTACGGCAATTTCACGACGCTGTGGGACCGGGTGTTCGGAACCTATGTCGATCCGCGCGGCGTCAACATCGATGAGCACCGCGCCGGGCTGGCCTATGACCAGGACTTCCTGGGCGCCATAACGCTGGGCAAACTAAAGCTGTCGGCGAGCGCGCGCCGACGCTTTCAGCTCGACAACTTTTGTTATTTCAGTTCCGAGAACTCGAGCTAGCGATTGCCCAGGCACTTTCCGCGAACTGCTTGTAGGAGCGTCCCTGTTCGACGGCACGTGGATCGGAGGCATTGCCGTCGAGTCCGCGGCGCAGCACACCAGCCAGGATGGCGGCCAGGCGGAAGATCGAGAAGATCACGTAGAAATCGATGTTTGGCAGTTCATCGCGCCCGGTGGCGGTGGCGTAGGCATCGAGCAGGGCCGATTCGTCCGGTATCCCGAGGGTATCGAGGTCCATTCCACCGATGCCGTTGGGAAAGACCGTCGCATCGAGACGGTGCGGCATCAGGAAATAGCCCAGGTCGGCCAGCGGATGGCCGATCGTCGAGAGCTCCCAGTCGAGCACGGCGGCCACCTCGGGCCTGTCGTTGGCGAAGATGACGTTTCCGGGGCGAAAATCGCCGTGCACGATCGCCGCCATCTCGTCTCCCGGATCGTTTGCGCCGAGCCAGGCGATGACATTGTCCATCGCCGGGCATTCCTCGACCTTCGACGCCTCGTACTGCTTGGCCCAGCGAGCAACCTGGCGCGCGACGTAGCCGGATGGTTTGCCGAATTTCTCCAGGCCAACGGCCCGGTAATCGGTGGCGTGCAAGGTACCGAGTACGCGTGCCAGTGACTGGTACATGGCCGTTCGCTCGGTAGCGCTGCAACCCTGCATTTCGCGGTCTGTGAACACGCGGCCCGGCACATAGTCCATGACGTAGAACATCTGGCCGATAATGCTCTCGTCCTCGCAGAGCAAGAATGCTGCAGGCACGGGCACGTCCGTGTCCTTGAGGGCCGAGATCACACGGTATTCGCGATCGACTGCGTGCGCCGACGGCAGCAGCTTGCCGGGCGGTTTCTTGCGCAGGACGTACGAGCCGGAATTCGCTTCTACGAGAAATGTCGGGTTGGACTGTCCGCCCAGAAATTGTCGAACCGTGCAGTCGCCCGCAAAGCCCTCCATGTGTTCTGCGAGGTAAGTCGCCAGCGCCGCCTCATCGAAACGGTGCGCGTCGAGCGGGGACCCCAGTTCTCGATTGTCCATGCCCTCAGTCGCCGCTATTCTGCGGATACACCCACGGGTGTGACGCCGAGAGGCCGCCATCGACGGCGATCGCCTGCCCGTTGACGTAGGACGCCCGGTCGCTCAGCAGGAAACACGCCATCTCGGCGATTTCCTCAGGCTC
>Ga0209456_10000695_pt1 | contig 17515 bp, 14 predicted proteins | sample COG_11_FD_184755 | JGI IMG/M metagenome (GOLD analysis project Ga0209456, IMG submission 184755) | Pelagic marine sediment microbial communities from the LTER site Helgoland, North Sea, for post-phytoplankton bloom and carbon turnover... | ecosystem: Environmental > Aquatic > Marine > Neritic...
GCCCTGCCCTGCAGATAGTTCGTCTGGATTTCCTTCAGGAAGGGGACCGCTTTCGGACCCATGCGGATAAAAAAATGCTCGTTTTCCAGTTTGCATTTCTTACCCACATTACGCATACCCAGCATGGTGCGAATATCGTGGTTTCCCGCCAGGATACGCAGTCGGGCCCCGCGTTTCACCAAGGTACCCAGCGTACGCAACAGACGCAGGTTACTCGGCCCCTTGTCAAAACAATCGCCCCCGAGAATAAATCGCGCCTGTTTTCCGGACTTGGTGAGTTTGAATTCCTTGTCGCGTGGTCCGGTCTTTTGAATCCCGCCCGACGCAACCAGCGAGGCGAGCATGGCGTCAGTATCGGCGTGTGGATCAGCAAAGAAATAGATCGGGTGCCTAGGCCATTTCCAGCGATCCCGTTCGAGCAGTGCACTTAAATCAGCTGATGCCGCGGTATGGCTGGATTTGCGCTTGCGCAGGGATTGGCGTTTCCCCTCCAGCCAGGGCGCTGCCTGCGCCGGCAGTTTAACCCTTAGCCAGTCACTGCCCTGGTAGCGGGGGATCAGTTTGTCGTGCCTGTGTCCATTCATAGATAGTGCTCTGTCCATGCGATAATTACGTGTTCAGTTAGCTTGTCAACGTTCACGGCACCAACAGTAGGCGCTTTAGGCGAGGCGCGCCTCGCAGGCAATGTCTATCCCCTTGTCAAGAGGCGGAACACAGTCCGTGGGCGTTGACAAGCTAACCCGAAGGGCGTCCCTGTGGTGTCCCGCAGCTGCGTTCCAGTGCTCAACAAGGGGATAAACCATTGCCTTCACACTGCGCCTCGCCTAAAGCGCCTACTTTTGGTGCTGCGAAACACCACAGGGACGCTGAACCCGCAATTATCACATGGACAGAGCACTAGTCCAGAAATGCGGTATCTGCCGCGCGAAGCTTCCACTCTCCTTCCGCGTGCTGCCAGCTCTCATCGGCCAGGTACTCCAGATAGACGGGCCGCGTATGATACATGCTCAGTTGCGCGATCTGCTCGAACTGGAGAACGCCGAGTTGAAACGCGGCGTGTCGAAAAGCCGCTCCGTGCCCGACGAACACCTTGAGGCTGTCAGCGGTAATTTCCCCGCGTAACTCATTCATGCGCGCCACCAGGTGCGCGGCGACTCGCTCGCCGGCCTCGAGCAGAGACTCGGCACCCTGCAGCGGCAAACGGTAGTGACTGTTAGCCTTCCAGTCCGCGGGTGGATCCGGATAACGCGGGTCCTGACGAACAATCTCGACAATCCGGTCAACGCTGAGGTTGGCCGCGCTGCCAACACTTCGTTCCGCCAGGGCATCGAAGCTGTCCACCCTGCTTTCCGGCAGGCCCAGCGATTGCAGCCTGGCACTGATCAATTGCGCCGTTTGCCAGCCCCTGAGCAAACGCGAACTGTCGATCGAGGCAATCAGCGTCCAGGCGTTTTTCCCGATCACATCGTACAGTCCGGAGGCCGCATCACAGGCCTGTGCCCGCCCCGTATCGGTCAGCGCAAACGGCTGGTGCGCACTGGGTGTATTGGGGAGCTGGTCGTATTCACCATGGCGAATCAGCGCTGCAAACAATCTTGCCATATCACTAGGGCCTGTTTCGCTTACCACTCATGGTCATTGCTTTCGATACCGGTCAACCGGCGCGCAGTTTTTCTGCAAGAGCGCGCACCATGGGCACGAGCGCCTTCTGCTTGAGGCGCTTGGTCGCTTCCTTGGGCGACACCCACTCGCGGCCACGGTGACTTTCCTGCCACTCGTGCTCGGGAACGACGGCGGTGACTTCCATGGCGTAAACATCGACGGTGCAGACCGAGCCCCACTTTTCATAACGATAGCAACCCAGGGCGGGATCCATCACCCTTCCCTCGACACCGGCCTCTTCCCGGGCTTCCTTGGCGGCGGAGTCCTGCGGACTGAGCCCCGGATCCTTGATCCCCTTGGGAACGACGAAATGTTTTTTCTGGCTCGACAGGATAACGAGTATTTCCGGTTTACCGTTTCGCATACGGTAAGGGATGACTGAGGACTGTGTATAGTAATACGCGGGCCGGTCGCGCAGCACCCTGCCGGTGTGATCCGGAAAAGGAAACTTTTCCGGCAGCTGGTCGGGCCGCATCAACGCGATCAGGCTGGCACAGCCCTCTGACAAACCCGCCCATTGTTCCGGCATAATGAGCCTGGCGATAGCAGCCGTGGGCAGCAGCTTGCCGTTGTCGGCGAGCGGCAACTTCCCGTCCGCCAGGTAGATCAGCAAGTCTTCCAGACCCGGATTGTGTCCTGCCAGCATAACCCGCCTGCTGGAATCAGGACACTCACCCAGCACGTCCAGCAAGGTGTTCAGATCGGCTGTGTATATCCGTTTATCACTGCTTATCTTTCCGGCGTACAGGCCCATGGCTTTACACGTCTTCTCGGCGCTCACCAGGGCTCGCTCGGCGGGCGAACTGATAACCTGATCCGGAACCAGACCCTGCTGTGCGAGCCAGACACCGACGCGTTGGGCATCGCGCTTGCCCCTGTCTTTCAGGGGGCGGTGATAATTGTCGCTTTTCACACTCCGATCGGATTTGCCATGGCGAAAAATCAGCAGTTCACGAGTCATGATCTTTTATTCCTGCTTGTTGCTCTAAGCGCGTGGTCATGGTGACAGCTTTGCAAACTCAGCTGCTCATCTCATCGAGAAAAATCCCGGTGAGGCCGTCAAAGTCGGCGCGCCCACGGGCCTCGTATATCCTCACCCCGTCCAGGGCATCCAGATAGACCTGCTCATCAAAGGGGGTATTGTCCTGAAAAAACGAGCCATCGGCATACTGATAGAACGGGCCGGGCGACTTCATGATGGCGGCCAGCAGGTCGCGCCGGCTGGCCAGGTCCACCGCTGCAAGCTGCAAGGGCACATCGCTATCCCGCTGCCAGTTGAGGATCAGGAAAGCCGACAATGATGCCTCCTGGACGATACGTCCGGCGCCGTAAATTGTTTCAACATCGACGTCGTACTTGTCCTCCAGCTCCCAGAGTTCCTGTGACGGCAAGGCCAGCAGCGATGCGCGTTGTTGCGGCTCGATCAACGGCTGCAATCTCGGATTGTGCACAATAGTTCCGGGATTAATGCGTGGCAGCTTGGGAATACCCACCGCACGGGTTTCGCCGGCTCGTTTCTTTATGAACAGACGGTCGTTGGTTATGTAGGACACGCTGTCATGATCCAGCAAGTTCAGCATCAGGGTGGACTTGCCGCCCCCGGAATGACCGGCGATCGCAAAACCGCGCCCCTGGTAGACCAGCGCGGCCGCATGACAGATCAGCCAGGAGCGCTGCTGCAGCCAGTTCATGTACTGGGCGTTGATAAAATTTATCACCTGGTTGTCGTATTCGATACAGGGACCGGCGGCGATGCGGTACTTCTCGCTCTGCAGAAACAGCATGCCGGTGCGAACCTTGCGAACCAGTCTGCCATCCGGGATATCCAGGTAGGCATCCTTGCGCCCGCTTTTACCCGGCTCGCGTTTCCAGTCGATAAAACTCACATCCACATCGACAACATCGCGTTCCACGGCGACGACATCGATGTCCGGTGACTGCGCCGCTGACACGACGTGCGCAAAGTACCCCCGCAATCCATCCAGCAGCTGCGCAGAGTTGGAGCGCAACCGCAGCTTGCAGTTGCCGATGCTGAGATACAGGGCATCATCACACAGTAACGCGTTGTTGTGCAGCAGGCGGGCGAGCGAGTCAAGATCAGTTTCCATATTCACTCCAGAATAGCTTCGATTCAGGCCGAAAGTTCTGCCAGCACATGTTCCACATACAGCTGGGCGGCGTCGATGCCGATGCCTTCCGAGGCGCCACGAAAGCCGCCGAATGCAGACACCTCAAAGACAACGGGTCCATCGCCCGTTTCAGCGACATCGACGGTGGTGAAGTCCATCTGAAACAGAGCCTGTGCGCGGTCTGCCATTTCAATCACTGCAGACTCCGGTTGACAGGCTGCATAGCGGCCACCACTGTTGATGGTGGTATTCCAGGCGTCGCCGGCCGACACCCTGGCATAGCTGCCCAGATAGCGTCCGCCCAAAAAGACCATGCCCATATCCTGCCCCGGCAGATCGATTTTTTTCTGGATATACATTACCGGATTATGCTCCCGAAAGGCGCGAATGGCCTGCTTCGCGTGATCGGGATCCTGTTTCGCCTCAATAACGCACATGCCGCGTGCTTTGGTGGAATACAAAGGTTTGAACACAGCACTGCCGAATGCCTGCAGCGCCGACATGGCAGCATCGATGTCCGCGGTCACGCATGTATCCGGCATGGGGATACCCGCGTTGCGCAAGGTCACAGTGCAACTCAGGCGGTCGACCAGACGCAGCATGCTCTGTGCGGGACTAAACACCCGGACAGCCGCCTGCTCGGCCACCCGCAACAACTCGAGGCAATCAAGTGTGCTCGGGCTGTAAGTGGCGCTGATTTTCTTAACGATCAGGGCATCCAGCTGACACAGATCCTGATCCCGAAACAACAGGCGTCCGCCGGCAAGATCCGCGCTCACCTGCCCCATATCAATAATCAGGCGCTGCCCGGTGCTGGCGGCAACAGCGTCTGCCAGTGTTTCCGTGGACCACTTGCCGGCCAGGCCCACTACGCCTATTTTCAGATCAGCCAATGAAAATCTCCTTGATGGGAACGCGAAACGCCTGCGCCTTTTTCGGCTCGGTGGCCAGCACCTGTTCTATCAGGTAGCGGGCGCGCAGGAACATGGCCCGTGCCAGCGATTTGTCCAGAATAAATCGTGTGGAAGTCACAAACGAACGCGCCAGCCCCAGCGCCAGGCGCAGTTCAAACGTGCCGTCGCCCGTCTTACGTGCAAAAACTCTGGCAATGCGGTAAAAGTCCCGGATCACGCCGAGAATCCGCTTGCGCAGCTGTTTATCGAGAACCTGCAGCCGGTAGTTGGACACCATAAACACAGAGACATCCTGAACATAGTCCATGTAGCGGGAACGGTGCAGATCGATATAGTTGATTTTCTTCTCCAATGGATCGTAAATGATGTTATCGACATTGAAATCACCGTGGATATAGACCGAAAACGGCGCATCGACCGCGGACTCATAGTCGCTGGCCCTTAACAGCAGTTCGTCGAAAGAGGGAACAGCATAGCCGCAGATCGTGCTGTTACCCTGCCTGAATTCCGGGTGAATGGCATAGACCTCGTCCAGCCGCCTGGAAAGCTGGCGCATGAAATCGGCGGACACCGGTGTATCGCTGCGCGTCTCCTTCCAGATCGAGCCCACCGTTTTGCCGAGCTGGTTGAGGGTTTGCTTCACCAGCGCCTGCGGTTCATGCAACAGTATCTGTTCAAAGGTCAGGCCCGCCAGGTGTTCGATCAGCAACGAGGCGGACTGCCCGCGTTTTTTGTAGGACAGTATCCTCGGCGCCAGTCCCGGAAAAATCTCATGCCAGCTTTCCACACCCGCCCGCTCTTCTTTCAACTTGCGTTTCTCACCGTCCTTGAAGATCGCCACGTAACCCTCTTCGTCACCATCCGGCACACTGATGGCAGAGATACCGCTGCCGGAACGCGTTTCCGCAATGCGTTTCACTTCGATTTCGGGAAAGGCATCGTCATCCGCCAGCTGTTCGACCGAGGCGCGCAGCGAATGGTAACGGTCAATATCTATCGGCTGGCCGAGATTGCTGGATATCACCGCCTCACTGAGACTCAGCAAGGCATCACCCATCTGCTCGACGTAATGTGCGACGAACAAGGCCGATATCAGGTCCTCGGTGTTTTTTCGGCGTTTCAGTTCCGCCGTGTAATCCTTCAACAGTTTTTTATAGGCCTGGTCGAGTTTTTGTTCAACTCTGCCGATCTTGAGGGCCAGGCGGGTATCGTTTTCCCGTGTCGCATCGTCAATAAGTCCGATCGCCTTACCCACCTGCTCGAGCAACGGCGCATAGATTGTGCAATCCAGGGCACGCCGGTCGCGCAGATAGCCAAGCTGCTGGATACAGTCCCTGCACAATTCCGTGATACGTTGCAGATCGGTAGCGATAACCTCAGCGGCCCGCAGTGAGAGCGTATCGGCCGCATCAGATCGCGCGATGTGACTGGCACAGCTGCTATGAATTCTCATCTTCAGGTTATTGACGTAACCGCTGCGATCGAGGATACGCCGGGCTACTGTCACGGAGAATTCTTCCAGGAATGTCTGCAGATGAGACACCTGTGAACCGACTTCCGCAATAAGGAAGCGCAGATTATTCCGAACACCCTTGGGGATGCGCATTACTCTATTTCCCCCAGATACACGGCAGCGGCATCGCCGCTGTTTTTACCAAGATACGCGGTCAGCGAAGTGGGCAACAGTGTGATGGCCGGCAAATCGTCGACCGGCATCCAGACCACCTCGACCTGGTGCTTGTCGGGCCGGTATCCGCTTGTCGGCACATAGCCGGAGGGCACCGTGCACTCGAAGAGAATTTCCAGAAGCTGCCGCCTGCTGGGAGGGTCCGTGTCGCGATGTTTGAAAAAATCGGCAATGTGCAGCAGCCGAACGATTTCAACAGCGGTGCCTATTTCTTCCTCACACTCCCGATTGACCGCCTGAGCCAGCGTCTCCCCGGTGTTCTGTGCACCGCCGGGCAGAGCAAACCGTTCACCCTGCCCTCCCCCCTGCTTTCTCAGCAGCAGGATCTCGTCATCGCGCACAATAACGGCTCTTGCCGCATTACGTATTCCTGGAATCAGATTCTTCATACCTAATATGCTAAGGTTGCAGTGAAACGTAAATTCGGATTGCTTCCTGCATTCCGGAACCATTCAACAGAGCAAACGATTAACCGAGTTGTCATCTATGGACCCGATACGTATTACCCGAACCGCCAAGCTGCCGGACCCGCTGCGCATCAGCCGTTACCACAAAGCACCGGAACTCGGCCCCGCAATTCTGTTTTTCAGCGGCGGATCGGCACTCAACGACGTAAGCCGTGTTCTCAAAAGCTATACGTACAACTCGACGCATTTAATCACTCCCTTCGATTCAGGCGGGAGCTCGGCGAAACTGCGTCAGGCATTCAATATGCCCGCCATCGGAGATTTACGCAGTCGCATGATTGCTCTGGCGGACGAATCTGTGACCGGTCACCCGGAAGTCTACCAGTTATTTACCTATCGTCTAGCCAGCGCCGGGCGCAACAGTGTGCTGTCGAAACAACTCGACCAGATGATACAGGGAAAATACCCGATGGTCGCGGCGATTTCGAACCCCATGCGACGGCTGATCCGCAACCAGCTCGGCTATTTCCGCGACGCCATGCCCGACAATTTCGATCTCAGGGGAGCCAGCATCGGCAATTTGATCCTCACTGGCGGCTACCTGAATAACCACCGCCATCTGGACCCGATTGTTTTCCTGTTTTCAAAACTGGTGGGTGTACTCGGCACGGTACGACCAATTGTCAATAATAACCTTCATCTGGCTGCAGACCTGGAGGACGGCAGCCGAATTATCGGCCAGCACCGCATCACAGGAAAAGAGATGGCGCCTCTGCAGTCGCCCATCAAACGCCTGCGCCTGTCAGGACACCCGGACAAACTGGTAGCGGCAAAATCGGAACTACGCAAAAAAACCCGCAAGCTGATCAACAAGGCAGATCTTATCTGTTATCCGCCCGGCAGTTACTACTCCAGCTTGATCGCCAATCTCCTCCCCGACGGCGTGTCTGCCGCCATCGCCGGCGCTGATTGCCCGAAAGTTTATGTCCCGAATCTGGGGCGTGACCCGGAGCAGTTTGGTATGACGTTGGAACAGTGCGTCATCAGGCTGCTCGAATACCTGCGCTGCGGCGCTCCCGAAGACTGCAGGACTGAAAATCTGCTGAATTTCATTCTTCTCGACAGTAACAATGGGGACTATCCGTCGCCCTTCCCACTGAGTAAAATAGAGCAGCTCGGAATAACGGTGATCGACACCCGGCTCGTCACAAAGCGGAGTGCGCCACATTATGACCCGGAACGGCTGGTGCACGCACTGCTGTCCCTGACCTGAAACCGGAGCCACAAACTTTGCAGAGACATCAAGATACTGATAAGCGTGCATACGCGGGCTGGACAGGGCCACAATTACGTTCCGGATCGACGTGTCAACAGAAACCGAATTAAAACTGGCGCTTGATGGCGTAACAGCCGAACAGCTGCAAGCGCAGCCCGAGATCCGTGCCCACGCTGTTGGAGCGGCGCGGGAACGGCAGCTGGACAATATTTATTTCGACACCGCCAGGCTCTTGTTACACAGTCGGAATGTTGCGCTGCGCTTGCGTCGGGACGGCGATCGCTGGCTGCAGACGGTAAAAACCAGTGGCAGCGCTTCCGCCGGTTTGCACCAGCGCGGGGAATGGGAAACACCGGTCGCCGGTGAATCCCTGGAGCTGGGTCGCTTCGACCACCCGCAACTCAAGAAACTGTTCGAGAAACCCGGCTTACGGGAAGCACTCACGCCGGTATTCAGAACCGACTTCCAGCGCACCACTTGGGATCTGGAATATTCGCACGGTGTTCGTATCGAAATGGCTCTCGATCTGGGCCTGATTCAGGCCGGAGAACACCGCGAAGCGATCAGTGAAGTGGAACTCGAACTGATTGCGGGGAAACCCGAAGATCTGTTGAAAACAGGCCGCGCACTGGTGGAAACCCTGCCGGTGAGACTGCTTAATGCATCGAAGGCGGAGCGAGGCTACCGGCTGGGTGAGTACACGCCGCCTGCCGGCGTCACAAAGCCCGGCCCAATGGGCCTGCACAAAAAGGCCAGTGCTGAACAAGCCTACATCGCTATCCTCAGGCAGGGCATGTTCCGCTTACAGGCTAACGAGCCGCTGGTGCTGGCTCAGCCCCGGGACATCGAGGGCGTGCACCAGATGCGGGTCGCTACCCGGCGCATGCGGTCCTGCCTGCAACTTTACCGGCCGCTGATCCCGAAGGCGGTCAGCGTGGATATAAGCAACGGCATCCGGCGGGTTACCGATGCGCTGGGGCCGGCACGGGACTGGGACGTCTTTATCGAGGAAACCCTGCAACCGCTCGGGCAGGAATTCCCGAGCCACCAGGCCCTGCAGGCACTGGCGCGGGCAGCGCGGGAACAGCGCGAGACGGCCTACCAGGAAGCTGCCAGCGCCATTCAATCCCGCGACTATGCCCTGCTCCTATTGGAGCTTAGCCTGTGGATCGAACAGCGTGGCTGGCGCAAGGCGCTCAGCCGGGTGCAAATCAAAGGCCTGGATCAGCATGCGCGGCGTTTTGCCCATCAGGCCCTGGATCGCTATCACAAAAAGGTGATCCGGCAGGGCCTGCGTTTCGAAAAGCTCGATGCAGTGCAACGCCACCAACTGCGCATACGCTGCAAGCGGCTGCGTTATGCCACAGAATTCTTTGCCGAACTGTTCGGCCGCAAACGCTCCCAGGCCTACATTCTGAGCCTGGCCACCATCCAGGATGTTCTCGGCGTGCTCAACGACGGCCGGATGGTTGAGCACCTCATGGCACAGATCCCGACAGAAGGCGAAACGAGCGCCGCGGACCTGGTGCGTGGCTGGACAGCCGCCAACGTACGCGCTCACCTGAATCAATTCACTGTGGCCTGGGAAGACTTCAGCAGTCGTGGCCTGTTCTGGAAATAGACGGAATATAGACGGAATGGATATCAATCAATCACTAGTTTATGTAGACGTTAGTCCAATCCATGGTAAGGGGCTTTTCGCCAGGCGCCACATAAAGGCCGGAGAAATCATTGGTGTCATCGATGGCATCCCCGCCTCGACCAACGGCGAGTATGTTCTCTGGCTGGACGGAAAAAATGGAATCCATGTTCAATGCGAACTTCGATTTATTAATCATAGCGACACCCCCAATGCAGTCTATTACGATACCCTGGAAGTGTGCGCTTTGAGGGATATCAAGCCAGGAGAGGAAATTACTCATAACTACATGGGGGGTTGACGCTAACACGTCAGAAACAGCTGAAATGAACTAAGTCCGGATTCTGACCGGAAACGGGTTGCCCCAGACTGAGAACACCACTGCAGCCTGTAGACCACTCGTCATGATGAAAAAACAACTCCAAATCATCTGAGGATCGTTTCCCCGACACGGTTTTTACGAATGTCCCATTGGTGCTTCTGTCGGTGAGGATCAGCCTGCCGCCGTGGCATTTTACTATTGCATGAATCCTTGAGGCCGTTTCCGAGTTTATTCTGAGGCCGCATTGTTCCCCTCGCCCAAGCAGTAGCTCTGATCCCTCCTCGATCAGTGTCTCTACATCTCTGTAACGCAGCGACACACGGTAACCCGGGTGACGACGTTCTACAGGTTTGCCAACGTTGCACTCGACCATCAGCGTGTGGTCATCCACATCCCAAAGAGCCTGATAGATGGTATAGGGCGTGCGTTTGCCCTTGATATAGACGTCCCTGAAAAAGCGAGTGCGTGATTTGCCGGCCTCCGACAAGCTGCGATAGGCCTGATCCGTCAACATTATCTGACCAGCCTTGGCCAGCGCAACCACACGCGCGGCGACATTCACCGTGTCCCCGAAGGGATGACCATTAGCCACACTGGTAAGGCCGCAGTGTAGCCCGACTCTCACGTCCAGACCCCACTTCCGGTCTCTCTGCAGACTTTCCTGGATTTCACAGGCCGCGCTCAGGGCGGAGTCCGGATCGGTGAATGCACACATGATTTCATCGCCGATCGTTTCAACCACGCGGCCCTGATGGCTTTCAATACAGGCCGACATAGACTTAAGGTAGTGCACGATACGCTGATGCGCCTGAACATCGCCCAGGGCCGTATACAACTCTACACTGCCCGCAACATCGGCGAACAGGACCGTCATTTCCCTGGAAGTGTTTTCAACCATCGACATTTATTTTACGTATATAATCTCGGCAACCAGCCGAATATGGGGTCCAGGAATCTGCCGGACCTGACAACAAGCTGCTGCGCCGGCGGAGTAGCTGGCCACTTTGTGCCCCCCCAACTTCCGGGGACGGCAACCCAAGCCGCGGATTGGATCTCGCCGGATTCATCGCCTGGAGAACGTCGTTTTCCAACGCTGACAGGGTGTTTGACAACAGGGTAAATACAGCTGCGCTTAACAACACCAGAAAATCCGGCTTACCCACCCAGGGCCTGTTCTCTTTCCGTTAGCACAGTCTTAATATAGCCTATTATTCAGTCTATAAGCTCGAACATCGGTTCTGTCAGGTATGGAAAAACGGCAAGCGGATGCAGAAAGCAGGCGCGGCGCAGTCAACTGTCGCTGCAATTCCAGCCACAACAAATGGATCGAGAGGTAAGCAGGTGCGAATCGGAAAACAGCACTGGCAGAAAGTCACCAGCCTGCTAAAAAAGTTTGCCGCACCGCGGTCAAAAGAACTGGAACGCGAGTTGTCTGCAGTGCGCCGCGACTACCGGGAACTTGGCCTGCGAGCCAGTACGCCGGCCAGCGAGGGTGATTCAGCGCGTAAAACCCTGGGAAAGGCGAAACAGCAGATCGAGAGCATCCACGGTGAACTGGGCGCCGCTTACAAGGCGCGAAACCAACTGGCTGTTGAGCTTCAGAAGCAGCTGGAATCCCTGAAAACCGGGATAAAAGAGATCCGGGCCGAACACCATGAGCAGAAAACCGGGTTCGCCGAGCGTGACCGGCAGTTCGAAACACTGGCGGCAAACGTTGAGGCGCACCGATCCGCTGAAAAGGAACTGCGGGATGCCATCAATAACCTGCAACAGCGGGTAACCACTGCCACGTTGGATTACACCGCCGTCACACAGAAAAGTCACACCCTTGCGACAGATCTCGAAGACCTTCGTAATGAGCTCAATAGCACCAGGAACAGTCACTTGGAACTGCTGGCTGATCTGGAACCGCAGCTTGATGGCATTGAAGCAGAACGTGCCGGCGCGAGCGACCAGCTTCAGGCACTCGAAAACTCGCTGACGGAAGCAGTTTCCCGGCACAGCGATACAGAGCAGCAACTCAATGCGCTGGAAAGAACCAATATCGCTCACCGGTGAGGCCGTGGAAAGCGCAGTATTCGAAACAGAGACAGCGCCCATCGAGAAAACTGAACCGAGCATCGGCGAGCCACTGATCAGCAGCTCCAAAGCGGGCGCCAGTGAGCCTGTGGGCAACGAACAAACCGGTCGGATCGATAAGCTTGATCTGCCGCCGGAAGGCGACGCCAGCGCACCATTGATGCATTCTCTGACACCGGGACAAGCCATGGCGGCGGCGATGGAGTTTGAAACAAAAGCATTTTTCGAGGAAAACGCCGGCAAAGAGGGTATCATCAGCCTGCCGAGCGGCTTGCAATACAAGGTCCTCAGAACGGGGCACGGCCAATCACCCGGGCCAACAGATATGGTCATACTGCATTACCGTGGCAGTTTGCCCGACGGCCGGGAATTCGATAGCTCTTACGCGGAAAAGGCGCCGGCCGCATACCGCGTCGACGAGGTCATCGCCGGCTGGCGTGAGGCCTTGCAACGCATGCAGGAAGGTGCGCAATGGGAACTGTACATTCCGCCGGATCTCGCGCACAGCGCAGGGACATGGGAAACACCCGGCTTTATCCCGCTCATTTACCGGATCGAACTGATATCGGTCAGTAAAGCAGGTGCATCACAACCTTAACCTCAAAGGACGCACTGGCCCTGACACTGTCGAATTGATTGAATCGATCACCAGCGACCCGGTTTCCTGCTTTTCTCGGTTATCATAAGGCACAGATTCACCCCCACGGGCCCAGCGATGCCAACACTCAAAACTGAACTGCCAAAACTCCTGCCGGTCATTTCCACGGCCCTGTTCTATGCGTTGTTTTACCTGATCAGCAGCCTGAAGTTCGACGTGCACATCAAGCCTGCGGCGGTGCCGTTTGATTACCTGTTACAACTGTTTGTCGCTTATATCCTGTTTGCATTATCCCGGCGCCTGTGGGTGTTCGTGGTTTTGCAGGGTCTGCTGATGGGCGTGCTATACGTCGGCAACGCAGTGAAAATCTCGTTCTTCGGTGGTCCGATCATGCCCGATGATGCCTACGCGTTGCGTTCACTGCTGCTGGTCCTGGAAGGCTGGCACTTCATCGCCGCGGCGGTGCCGCTGGCGGCGATTGCCGCCCTGATGCTGTTCAATTTCACCCTGCGTCATTGGAGCGCCTACCTGGCCAGCATGCTTGTAATACTGTTTGGCATAACCCTGGTGTACAAACCCGTGGCAATTCTGGAACCGTTAGACCGGTACTTCGGCAATTCGGTTTGGGACCAGCGCTCCAATTACCTTTATCGCGGTGCCACGCTCTACAGCCTGCAGGAAGGCGCGCGCTATTTCGCCGATGCCCATATCCCGCCGGACCGTGACATGGCGCTGTCCGCCGCGGCCAGGCTGCTGGAAAATGTAACAAAAAGCACCACCGTGTCTGGCAACTTCACGCCACGCAATGTGCACATCGTGCTGCTTGAATCATTCTGGGACCCGACCCTGCTGAAACAGGCCGGCTATAACCAGGATCCGTTGGCGCCCGCGTTCCGCAAGCTGTGGGAACAGACCGGATTTTCGCACGTTATGAGCCCGGTATACGGTGGTTATACAGCGAATGCCGAGTTTGAAATCCTCTGCGGCTTCCCGGTAATCGAGGACAACGTCAAGTTCGAACGCCAGCTGCTCAACGACGTGCCCTGCCTGCCGCACCTGCTGGCCGAGTATGGCTATCGCACCCTGGCGTCGCACCCCAATGTCCCGGTGTTCTGGAATCGCATCAATGCTTACCGGCGCATGGGCTTCCAGACCTACTGGTCGAAGCAGGATTTCCTGCTCGATGATATGAACCGCGAGTTTCTCTCCGATGCCTCGCTGTACCGACAGGTGCTGGATAAAATTGCGGATCCAGTTGACAGCGGGCAACCGCTGCTCAATTACATCGTCACCTATTTTGGACACTGGAATTATCCACTGAATGAGTCCCGTCCTGACAGGATCACCGCTTCTTCCACTGTCGAGGAAGTAAGCGGTTATGCCAACACGATGTACTACAAATCGATCGAACTGATGATCTTCCTTGAACGCCTGCAGGCGCGCGATCCCGACAGTATTATCGTGTTGTTCGGCGATCACCTGCCCTTCATGGGCGAGAATTTCGCGGGCTACGTAGACTCCGGTGTGCTGGCCTCGAAACGCAGTGAATTCAGTGCCGACATGTTCAGGTTCTATGTCAGCACTCCCATGGTCATCATCGACGGCCCGCGCGGTCCGGTGAAGACCGGCAACCTTGCCATTTATGAAATACCGGCGCTACTGCTCAAAATGCTGCACCTCAATGAGCCAACCATCATGGACTACACGCAGGCTCCGGACGGCATGCGGGTGAGACCCTTACCCGGCCTGCATATCGACCTGCTCGCTGACGGCAGTATCGAGGTCTGCAAGGAACCGCCCTTTTCCCCAGCCTGCCAGACCTCCACGCGCTGGCTGCAGGATGTGCTGATCGTCAATGATGACCTGTTCATCGGACAGCAGTTCACACGACAGCAGCATCGCGGCAGAGGAAAAACAGGTGTATCTGCTCATGCTGCACAACCCTGATACAAGCACTCGATACGGATCGTCGCTGTACCGGTTACGACGCGCTGGCTCCATACGCGACGCCTGCCCACTGCGCAACTGCACGAACCGTCATGCCCGCGGCTGGTGGCAGGTATCTGACTATCTGACAACACTTAACCCAAGCATTGCAATAATCTTTCTGCAGGGGCGGCCTCCTGGCAGCCATTCGCCGTCATTGATCGAACTCGTGCAATCGGCCAGCAGCAGTCGTTCATGATAGTATAGGCGCGATACACGTCTCTGGATCTCTCAATGAGTCTCTACACTGTTTAGAGTAATACTGGTGCCAAATAAACGATGAAAGCTTTAGTTAAAAAGTACGCCAGGGAAGGTTTGTGGTTGGAAGATATTCCTGCCCCGGAAGTCGGGAATAATGACGTTCTTATCAAGGTTCAGAAAACGGCCATTTGCGGCACGGATGTACACATATATAACTGGGACGAATGGGCACAGAAAACGATCCCCGTGCCGATGACCATTGGTCATGAGTTTGCTGGCGTTATCGCCGACAAGGGGGCCAATGTTACTGAACTGGATATCGGTGACGTGGTATCTGGAGAGGGACACATTGTCTGCGAGCGCTGCCGTAACTGTCTGGCTGGCCGGCGCCACCTTTGTCCGAATACGATTGGTGTCGGCGTAAATCGAACTGGTAGCTTCGCTGAGTATTTATCTCTTCCCGCAAAAAATGTTTTCAGGCCGAACATTGTAATCCCTAGGGATGTACTTGCTTGCTTTGACCCTTACGGAAATGCGGTCCACACAGCGCTTTCTTTTAATATGGTTGGTGAGGACGTATTGATCACTGGCGCAGGTCCGATTGGCATTATGGCTGCGATGGTTGCTGCCCATTGTGGTGCACGCAATATAGTAATTACAGACATAAATGATTACAGATTGGAGCTGGCAAAGAGCATCGTACCAAAAGCGATCCCCATCAATGTCACCAAGAGGGAAATCACTGTAGAGTTCATGCGTGGTTTGGGCATTCTTGAAGGCTTTGACGTATGCCTGGAAATGTCAGGATCGCCAGAAGCGTTTCGAGATATGCTCGGTAAAATGATTAATGGCGGCAGCATTGCGATGCTCGGCATCATGCCGGATGGCACGGGTATCGATTGGACAAAAGTCGTTTTTAAAGGGCTATTTATTAAAGGCATTTATGGTCGTGAGATATTCGAGACATGGTATAAGGGTGTGATGATGGTGCAAAGCGGGCTGCCGTTGGAGAAGATCATCACCCATCGTTACCACTACACCGAGTTCCAAAAGGGCTTTGATGTCATGCGTTCCGGCCAATCCGGCAAAGTAATACTCAGCTGGGACGACGTTTAAGCGCTAAAGAAGGAGGTGGATATGAGTTTTAGTACTGCAAAGACAAGTTTGGCGCAAGAGTTAGCGGAAATCAAAGAAGCCGGTCTCTGGAAAAACGAACGTATCATCACCTCTGCCCAGAAGAATGACATCACCCTCGCTGATGGTAGCGAGGTGATTAATATGTGTGCCAATAACTATCTCGGCCTGGCTAATAGTCCTGAAGTCATACAGGCCGCCAAAAACAGTTACGAGCTCTGGGGCTTTGGGCTAGCCTCGGTGCGTTTTATCTGTGGCACACAATCCATTCACAAATCGCTTGAAGAAAAAGTCACAAACTTTCTCGCCATGGAAGACACGATTCTTTATGCGGCGTGTTTTGACGCAAATACAGGGCTCTTCGAAACAATTTTAAGCACGGAAGACGCGGTTATTTCCGATGAGTTGAATCACGCCTCCATTATCGATGGCGTACGTTTGTGTAAAGCTGCACGCTTCCGCTACAGGAATAACGACATGGACGCTCTTGAGAACAAGCTGAAAGAGGCAAGGGCCGGGGGCGCACGTCGCATCCTGATCACTACCGACGGCGTGTTTTCCATGGATGGAACAATCGCTCAGTTAGACAAGATTTGTGATCTGGCGGATAAATATGATGCCATGGTTCATCACGACGACTGCCACGCTGTTGGTTTTATGGGTAAGACCGGTCGTGGCATACATGAATATCATGGCGTGATGGATCGCGTAGATATTATTACTGGAACATTTGGCAAGGCACTTGGTGGAGGGTCTGGTGGTTACACATCCGGACGCAAAGAGATCATTGACATGCTACGTCAGCGCTCACGCCCATATCTGTTTTCAAACACCGTGGCACCGGCGATTTGCGCAGCATCGATCACGGTTCTGGATATGCTTTCAGGGTCGACCGCTTTGCGCGATCGCCTGGAAGAAAACACGCATTACTTTCGAAGAGGTATGCAAGACGCAGGTTTTGCGATCCCCCCAGGCGATCACCCGATAGTGCCCGTGATGCTTGGCGAAGCCGTGCTGGCCCAGAAAATGTCACAATTATTATTGAACCGCGGGGTTTACGCCGTTGGTTTCTTCTACCCGGTGGTACCAAAAGGCAAGGCAAGAATTCGTGTCCAGATTTCGGCAGCGCACACAAAAGAAGACTTGGACAAGGCGATTGCGGCATTTGCAGCGATTTATGCCGAACTGACAGATTAACCCACCCTGGTCACACGGAACTGCCACCGGGTTTTTACCTGGATGAAGTCATATTTCATCCAGGCAAGCGGGGCGCCCCAACACTTCCTTTAGGTCACAGGCCACCGATCATCATCAATACATCGATGATCGCTTCTCATATTAACCCCAATCATTGCAATAATGAATGGCGCTAAGTTAAGCCAATTTAGCCCATTGTAGGGTCGAATTCATTCGACCAACCACGTTGCCATTCCATCTATCATCCCGGATATAGCCACAATGTGGGTAGCCGCCAACAGCTA
>Ga0209456_10000696_pt1 | contig 17505 bp, 13 predicted proteins | sample COG_11_FD_184755 | JGI IMG/M metagenome (GOLD analysis project Ga0209456, IMG submission 184755) | Pelagic marine sediment microbial communities from the LTER site Helgoland, North Sea, for post-phytoplankton bloom and carbon turnover... | ecosystem: Environmental > Aquatic > Marine > Neritic...
TTCTTCGATGACCCACAGGTCAATGTGGGCAAGTTCTTCGTCGCTGCGTGAGCGAAAGGTTTTGGTGAAAGAAATGGCACAGGTTCCAGAAGTTTACGTTCTTGGCGGCTACCAGACAGATTTTGCCCGTAACTGGAGCAAAGAGAAGAAACACTTCGTCGCAATGATGCGCGAGGCGGTTCTCGGCGCGCTCGACAAAACCCAGATCGAGCCCGGCGAGATCGAGGTTGCCCACACCGGCAACTTCGCCGGCGAGCTCTACAGCAAGCAGGGTCACCTGGGTGCTTTCTTCTTGGAGATCGATCCGGCGTTCAGCGGCCTTCCGACTGCGCGTCACGAAGCAGCATGTGCGTCGGGGAGCATCGCGCTCCTTGCGGCGTCGGCCGAGATCGAAGCGCACCGCTACGACCTGGCTTGCGTCGTCGGCGTGGAACAGATGAAGACGGTAGGCCCCGGCGAGGGCGGCGACTTCCTCGGCACCGCAGCTTGGTACGAGCTCGAGGCCCAGGGCGTCGAGTTCCCGTTCCCCAAGCTCTTCGGCAAGCTCGGCGACGAATACGACAAGCGCTATGGGCTCAAGGACGAGCACCTCGCGGAGATCAGCACGATCAACTACGCGAACGCGAAGCTCAACCCGAACGCGCAGACCCGCACCTGGTACATGAACTACGACCACGCGATGAGCCGTGACGAGTTCAACGGCACCATCGGTGGCCGCATCCACATCTCCGACTGTTCTCAGGTAACCGATGGCGCGGCGGCGCTTCTGGTCGCTTCACCCGAGTACGCCAAGAAGTGGGCGGACCGCGTGGGCGTTCCACTCGAGTCCATCCCTCGCATCAAGGGCTGGGGTCACAATACGGCGCGCATTCGTTTCGAGGACAAGATCGCGGAGAGCGCCAACGCGGAGTACGTCCTGCCGCACGTCCGCAGCACTGTAACCTCCGCACAGAAGCGCGCGGGCATCGCAGACAGCGGCGGTATCGACGCGATCGAGACCCACGACTGCTTCACGACCTCCGAGTACATGGCGATCGACCACTTTGGCCTCACCGCGCCTGGCGAAAGCTGGAAAGCGATCGAGGAAGGCGACATCGCCCTCGGCGGAAGCACCCCGATCAACCCGAGCGGCGGCCTCATTGGAGCCGGCCACCCGGTCGGCGCTACCGGCGTCCGCCAAGTCCTCGACTGCCATAGGCAAGTCACCGGCGAAGCCGGCGACTACCAAGTCGAGGGCGCCAAGAACGTCCAAACGCTCAACATCGGCGGTTCCGGCACCACCAGCGTAAGCTTCATCATCGGCACCTAGGGGACACTCTCCGGGAGCGGTGGAACGTGCCCCCGTGGCCTGCTACCACGGCGCGGTGCGGTATTCTCGGGCGTTTATTCCGACGCTGAAGGAAGTTCCGAAGGACGCGACGGTGCCTTCGCATGTGCTCATGCTTCGGGCGGGGTATGCGCGGATGGTCGGGGCCGGGATCTACGAGCTGCTGCCGCTTGGGACGCGGGTCCTTCACAAGATCGAGCAGATCATTCGTGAGGAGATGGACGCGGCCGGGGCGCAGGAGCTCCTGATGCCCACGTTTCTTCCAAGCGAGTACTTCAAAGAGACCGGACGCTGGGATGTGTATGGGCCGACGCTCCTGCGCGTCAAAGACCGAAAGGGTGGCGAGTACCACCTGGCACCCACCCACGAAGAGATCATCACCGACGTCGTTCGGCGCGAGATCAAGAGTTACCGGCAACTGCCGCTCAACCTCTATCAGATCCAGCTGAAGTACCGAGACGAGCCAAGGCCGCGCGCCGGGCTCCTGCGTTGCCGTGAGTTCATCATGAAGGACGCGTATTCCTTCGACGTGTCCGAGGAGGCCGCCCTTCAGAGCTATGCGGACATGCGCGACACCTATCACCGCATTTTCAAGAGGCTCGGCCTCGAATACCGCGTGGTCGAGGCGGATAGTGGAGCGATCGGAGGCAAGCAGAGCGCCGAGTTCCAGGTGCTCGCGCAGACCGGCGAAGACTGGATCGTCGCGTGCGACGCCTGCGATTACGCTGCCAACGCCGAGGTTGCGCAAGCAGGCCGGGCAGAGCCGCCTGCCGTGAGCTCGACCGAGCCGGCGCCGCTAGAAAAGGTCAAAACCCCCGACACGCACACGATCGACGAGGTCGTGTCGTTCTTTGGCGGCGAGACCACGGCGGCTCATACGCTCAAGTCCCTGCTGTACCGAGCCGGCGACGAGCTCGTTTTGGCGGTCGTTCGCGGGGACCACGAGGTCAATGAGATCGGCCTAGCCCGACAGCTGGGGGTCGCCGAGATATTGCTCGCGTCGGACGCCGCCGTGAAGGAAGCGACCGGCACCGAGATCGGCTTTGTAGGCCCAGTTGGATTCGAGGGCCGCATCGTCGCCGATCCGGACGCTACCGCAGTGCCAAACGCGATCGCAGGCGCGAGACAAACACCGTACCACTACAAGAACGTCAACCACGGACGCGATTTCAAAGCGGAGGTCGCCTCAATCCGCCAAGCCGCCTCCGGCGACCCGTGCCCCAACTGCGACGGCAAGCTCGAACTCTACCGTGGCATCGAAGGCGGGCACATCTTCGTCCTCGGCACACACTACACCGACAAGATGAACGCCACCTTTCTCGACGAGGAAGGCAAGAGCCGAGCGATCGTCATGGGCTGCTATGGAATCGGCGTCACCCGCCTGATCGCCGCCATCATGGAGCAGCATCACGACGAGCAGGGCATCCGCTGGCCAGTCCACGTCGCCCCCTACGAGGTGATCGTCACTCCGATCGGAAAGGACGACGAGCCACTCGCGAAGGCCACCGAGATCTACGAGGCCCTGCGAGCGGAGGGCGTCGAGACACTGCTCGACGACCGGGCCGAGCGACCAGGGGTCAAGTTCAAGGACGCCGACCTCTTGGGGATTCCAGTACGGATCACGGTCGGGTCTCGCGGCCTGAAACAGGGCACCGTCGAGCTGAAAAAGCGCACCGACAGCGAGTCCCAAGACGTTCCGGCAGACAGAGCCGTTGCCGCAGCTCAGGCAACGTTGACGGACCTCGGAGGCTGAGCACGTGCCCCGCTATGACCAGGGGTACGAAACCCCAAAGTGGCGCACGTTCGGGCTCATGGTCGGCTTCGCAGTGCTCACCGCAATCGGGATCGTCACGGTCCTGCACCCAGAGCTCGAGGACGAGCCCAACGAAGAAGTCGTCGTCGAAATGGAGCCGATCGAAGAGCCGGAAATCGGCGAGCCACTGCAAGAATGAAGCGCGGGGCCGCCATTTACGTATAAAGAGACGTGGCTGCAATTCGATCTTTGCGTCTCAACTCACAAATTTGCAATAATATAGGGACCTTGGCTCATCGCGGACTCATTGCAGCGGTGTTCGCGGCGGGGCTCTTCGCGTCGCTTCCGGCACCGGTCTACGCATCGCCTGACGTGCCGATGTGCGTCGCGGACCAACCGCTCGGCGAGGCACCGCCGATCAGCCTCGTGCAGTGGCGCGCGCCGATGTGCGGACCGTACCTGAACGCGTTCCCGGTTACGGACGCGCGGCCTACCGAAGCACGGGCGATCCAAGCGTATCGTGAAGCGGCGGACCAGATCGCGGCGGCCAATTACGAGGAGGCGCGCCTGCAGCTCGATTTGGCCTACCGGGGGCTCCCACGGATCAGCGACCACATCGCCCTGCAGAGCGCACGCCTCGAGCTTCTCCGGGATCGACCCGAGCGGGCAGCGGAGTTCTTTGGCGAGGCCTCGCAAGGCCCACACCGATCCGTACGGGTCGAGTCCAGCTCGGGCCAGGTGCTCGCTCTCCTACGGGCGGACGACCCGAGCGCCGAGCAGGCCCTCGATGACCTGCTGTGGACCTACCCTTCGGTTCCCAATCGCAGCGAGCTTCTCTTCGAGCATGCCCAAAGCCTTCTCCGTCAAGCACGGTACGACGAGGCCATTGCCACCATGCATGCCGTCCGCGTGGACCATCCGGGGAGCCGTATCGCCCAGTGGGCCGAGGCCGAGCTCACGCGCCTGCCGGCGCTCGGCCACCAGACTCCCTCGATGACCGATGAGGAGCGAGTGCGTCGGGCGCGCCACCTGGTGCGCACCGGTCCGCTCGATGAGGCAAAGAGCACAATCGCTGAGCTCCTCGATAGCCCCCTCACTGGAGAACAGCACGCGGAGGTTCACTACCTCGCGGCTCGCCTCGCTCGTGATGAGGGTCGTTGGCAAGCGGCGGAGACGTACCTGCGAACGGCGCAGCTGTTCCCCATTGAAGACGTCGCGACGGCGAGGCACATCGAAAGCCGCGCGAGTGACATGGCGGAAACCGCTGGTGCGCGTGAACCCGATCATGCGCTTCGACGGCTCGCCAACTCGCGTGCCGGTCGCGCGGATGCATCGATTCCGTCGAGCCGGCTCGTAGATATGGTGGGTGCCGCCTCTGCGGCGGGGCTGCGGGACGAGGTCGACGGCATCCTCCTCACCCTCAGCAGGCGGGCCGGAGCTCCGTCCGCCGTGCTCTTCGAAGCCGCGATGGCGGGCGCCGGGACGGGTGGCGAAGGCCTGATCATCGCGCTGTTGGAAGACATCGCGAAGCGCCCCGGCTCTCGCTACCGGACCGCCGCGATCTACCACCTGGCCAGAGCCCACGAGCGCGCTGATCGGGCAGCCGAGGCAGCCCTTTTCTTCACACAGGCCATGGCGACCGCCGAGCTGAGCGGGGATGCCTATTACTCGCTCTGGGCCGAGAACGGGCTTGGGAGGGTGGAACGCGGCAAACATGGCTCCGGCCAGGAGGGTCTCTCCAATTCGGAGCTGCAAACGGTTCCCCGGGCGCCTCGGGTATCAGGCCGCGCACTCGCTAAGCAGCTCGAACCGATCGCAGAGAGGCATGCCGAGAGTTATCCGTGGATTGCGCGCGCCGCGGATCTGCTCCGCGTTGGTGAGCGCGAGGCAGCGACGGCCGAGCTCTTCGAGGCTTATCTGACGTGGCGCCACGCGCTTGGGAAACCGATCGCGAGGGCGGGGCTGAACTGCGTTGCACGGGCAGATGCCCAAACGCACGAACCGATCGCAAGTGACGTTCGCGCCGCGCGCCTCGAGCTCTCCGACGAGGACCGCGCCACGCTTGCCGCGGTCGCAGCGACGCTCGGCGACATGGGAACGGCTGGTGCCTTCATAGGCCCCGACTTCATCGATACCCTGCCGCGCGCGTACGAATGGCTCGTCGTACCCGCTGCACACCGATACGGCCTCGATCCCAATCTTCTGCTGGCAGTCATGCGGGTCGAGAGCGCCTATCAGAAGCACATCGTGTCATACGCGGGTGCTGTCGGCCTCATGCAGATCATGCCGCGGACGGGACAACTGATCGCACACGCGCTCGGTCATGAGGATTTCACGCCGGCCGATCTTCTCGACCCGCGGCTCAATCTGGAGTTTGCCGCTTGGTATCTAACCTCGTTGATTCACCGCTTCGACGGGCACCTGCCCCTGGCCATCGCTGCATACAACGGAGGGCCGCACAACGTTCGGCGTTGGATCCAGGAGAGCGCCGACGGAGCGCCGCTCGATGTTTTGTTGGAGCGGATTCCCTTCACCCAAACCCACCGCTACGTCCGCAAAGTGTTGGTCCACTATGAGGCATACCGGCAACAGCGGGAGCTGCCGATGCCGCAGCTGTCGGTTCAGCTCCCGGCCCAGCGCATCGACCCGCTTGCGTTCTGAGGGGAATAGCGATGTCCGAACGGGTCGAGGCGGTGGTGATCGGGGCTGGCATCGTGGGCCTCGCCTGCGCCTATGAGCTCTGTCGGCGGCTCGACTCGGTGGTGATCATCGAGCGGGAAGTCGGACCCGGACGCGAGATCTCGAGCCGAAACAGCGGCGTGATTCACGCGGGGATCTACTACCCGAGCGACTCCCTCAAGACGAAGCTCTGCATCGAGGGGAATAGGCGCCTCTATGAATGGTGTGAAGCGCACGAGGTGCCGCACAGGCGCACGGGAAAGTTGATCGTCGCAACCAGCGCAGAAGATGAGCAGCGTCTGCTGACCATCGCCCGCCATGCCAAAGAGGTCGGCGCTGGCGAGCTTCGGCTCATGAGCGGAAGCGAGGCTTCCGAGCAAGAGCCAGAGCTTCGTTGCGAGCTCGCTCTTCACTCCCCGACCTCGGGTGTAGTCGATGTCCATGAGTTCATCGCGAGCCTCGTCCGCGAGATCAAAGAAGCGGACGGCGTGGTCGTGTACCACACCGCCGTGGACGAGATCCGAAAAGCCGAGGATGGGTGGATCATTCAGACCACCGACACGGTAGGAAACCAGGCGGAGCTACACACGCGACGGATCGTGAACGCTGCCGGCCTTTCCGCTCTCGAGGTGGCGGCGAAGTCTGGGCTGCCCGATGAGCAGCGCCCCTGGCGCTTGTATCCATGCAAGGGCTCGTACTTCGCCCTTGGCGCAGGGGCACCGCCCACGCGAAACAGCTTGATCTATCCGCTTCCGGAGGGAGGCGGCCTCGGTGTGCACATCACGGCAGACATCTCGGGCGCGCGGCGTGCCGGCCCCGACGCCGAGTTCATCGACACGATCGACTACTCGGTCGATGAATCCCGGGCCGGGCGTTTCGCCAAAGCGGTCGCGCGCTACCTACCGGCGATCCGGCCGGAGCACTTGACGCCGGACTATAGTGGGATCCGTCCAAAGCTGGTTGGCCCCGGCGGCGGATTCGCGGACTTCGTCATCGCCAACCCGGCGTTGCAGCCGGGGATGGTGCACCTGATTGGCATCGAATCTCCAGGGCTTACGGCTGCTCTTGCCATCGGTGCACACGTGTCCGGTGTGATCGGTTAGGGGTTGCGCACCCGCCCGCGGGTATGCATAACCCCGGCCTCAAAGGGAGTGTCATGAGCCATCGCGTCTTGATCATCGGCAGCGGACCTGCAGCCCACACCGCGGCGATCTACGCCGCACGCGCCGAGCTGAGCCCGGTGCTCTTCGAGGGCTTCATGGCCGGCGGTATCGCCGCTGGCGGCCAGTTGACCACCACGACCGACGTCGAGAACTTCCCCGGTTTTCCGGAGGGCATCATGGGCCCCGATCTCACCGATCGCTTCCGGGCGCAGTCCCAACGATTCGGCACGACCATCCACACCGAGACGGTCAACGAGATCGATCTTTCGAGCCGCCCGTTCCGCTTCAAGGCCGACGCTCAGGAAGGCAGCGCCGACTCGGTCATCATCGCGACCGGCGCGACAGCCAAGCGCATGGACATCCCAGGCGCCAACGACGGAGAGCTTTGGCAAAAAGGCATCTCGGCCTGCGCCGTGTGTGACGGCGCCCTGCCAGCCTTCCGAAATCAGCCTCTCGCGGTGATCGGCGGTGGCGACTCCGCGGTCGAAGAGGCTTCGTTCCTCACGAAGTACGGGTCGACGGTGTACATCGTTCACCGCCGCGACGAGCTTCGCGCCTCGAAGATCATGCAGCAGCGCGCGCTCGACAACCCGAAGATCGAGATGCTCTGGTCGCACGTCGTGACGCAGGCCAAGGGCGCCGATTTCCTCGAAGCGATTCGCGTCAAAGACCTGAAGACCGACGAAGAGCGGGATATCCCGGTGGCGGGTCTGTTCTTCGCGATCGGTCACACGCCAAACACCGCATTCCTGGGCGGCCAGATCGACACCGACGAGCAGGGCTACATCGTCACGAAGCCAGATTCGACGCAGACCAACATCCCCGGTGTGTTCGCAGCAGGCGACGTTCAAGACAAGAAGTGGCGACAGGCGATCACCGCCGCCGGCACCGGCTGCATGGCCGCCCTAGAAGCCGAACACTTCCTAGCCACCAACAACCGATGAAAAAGGGGTCTGACCCCTTTTTCGTTACTGATTGAAGCCGTTGCCGTTTCGGCGTTCTCGGCGTTCTCGTTTTCGGAGGACTGCCTGGGCGCGGCGCTCTTTGGTTTTGGACGAGGGTATTCGCCCTCGATGCGCCGGTTGCTCCTGGTGGTGCTCGTCGAACGCACCGGGTTGCGTGCCTAGCTCGAAGAACGCCACCTCACGCTTGGCGCGTTCACCGACGCGCAATGGAACGATCGCGGCCCCTACCCCAGCGCCCACGTACACCGCACCCTTCGGATCTTCGGTGCCACGGGAACCGTAGAGCCCATGGATGTACTTGTGGCCGGCAAGCTTCCCCACCGAGAGCTCGTGAAGTCGCGCAACCGTTACCTGTCCGGCATGGGTGTGCCCAGAAAAGACGAGCGGAACTCCGGCCTCCCAGAGTGCATCCGCCTCCTCGGCAATGTGTGAAAGCCCAATGACCGGCAGGTCCGGTCGCAGCCCCTTGAGCGCGTCATCGCGATCGGCATGCCCGGTGTACGCATCGTCCAAGCCGACCACTTGCAGCGGTTGATTGCGAATGCTGATCGTCGTGTGGGCATTGTCGAGCACCTCGGCCCCGCCCCGCACGAGCGCCTTTCGCACTGGTTCGGCGCCCGCCCAGTGGTCGTGATTACCGAGCACCGCAAACACGGGAGCTTCGATCTTGCTGATCACGTCGGTGAGGTCGTCGAGGTACACCTGGCTGTGGCAGACGAAGTCACCACTGATGACTACGACGTCGGGCTTACCGGCGTTGGTCATCGAGACCGCGTCATATTGCACCGCCATCGGCGTGACGCGACCGACGTGGAGATCGGTCAAATGCGCAACCCGCACTCCCTCGAGATGCTCGAGAAAGCACTCCGGGCCGGCGAACCGACGGATGCGAAACCGACGAGATGTATCGTGCCAAGGGTCCCGCTCGCGCAGAAGCTTCTTTCGAAATTTCCCAAGTCCTTCGATGGTGGCGGATCGGCCCATGTCTACATCAATCTAATCACTTCGCTCAATGCCCGCACGAATCTCGCGACCGGCGCTTTGCGGTCAGTCTCGAAACGGGCACGTCCGGACCCTTTGAACGAGGCTGGTCCTTCTTACGCCGAAGCCGCCAAACCACGTAGGCGACAGCAGCCGCGACGATCAACCCTGCCATGATTTGCTGCCACGGCATACCCAAAACCTATCCGTAACCGAGGAGCCGGCCTCCTTGATAGACCGCCAACGAGGCCACGTATGCAAGCACCGTCATGTAAGAGAAGAGGAACACCGGCCACTTCCAAGACCCGGATTCTCTCCTCACGACTGCGATTGTGCTCATGCACTGGCAAGCCAGCAAGAAGAAAACCATGAGCGAAATGCCGCTGAGCGGCGTCATCACGGGCGTCCCGTCGGCGTGGCGGGCGTCCCGGAGTGCCTCTCGGAGGGGCTTGTTTTGCTCGTCGGCCTCTCCGATGCCGAAGACCACACCGAGAGTCGATATGAACACCTCGCGGGCGGCGAACGCGCCGATGATTCCAACCCCAATCTGCCAATCGAAGCCGATGGGCCTGAGCGCCGGCTCGATGGCGTGACCGAACCTGCCACCGAGGCTGTTGGCCAGTTGCTCCGACGCTTCTTGGGCATCGAGGGACTGGAGCGTCTCGGCCTTTTCCGCATCCGACAACGCCATCTGTTCTACGCGCTCGCGCTCAACGGCGTAATGCTCCGTCACGCCCGCCGACTTTGGAAACGAAAGCAGCGCCCACAGGAGGATGGTCATCGCCAAGATGATCGTGCCCGCATCGACCAGAAAGATGCGTAGGCGGCGCCAAGCGTTGATCCACAGGATCCGCGCCGAGGGCCACCGATACGGCGGCATCTCGAGCACGAACGTCGGCGCAGGCCCGGGAAGAACGGTGCGGCGAATGACCGCGGCGGCCGCAAGCGTGACCAATACCGACAAGGTGTACATCGAGAAGAGCGCAATGGCCCCCGCGCTGAACCAGCCGAACGACTGCCCTGCGAAGACAGTGCCAACGACGAGAATGTAGACCGGAAGGCGTGCGCTACAGGACATCAGCGGAAGCGCGAGCATCGTTACCAGGCGGTCTCGGCGGCGTTCGATCGTGCGCGTGGCCATGACAGCAGGCACGGCACAGGCAAAGCCCGACAACAGCGGCACGAATGCCTTTCCATGCAGCCCGACCCCCTTCATCACGCGATCGATGACGAACGCCACCCGCGCGAGGTAACCCGAATCCTCGAGGAACCCGATGAAGAGAAAGAGCATCAGGATCTGTGGGGCGAAAACGACCACGTTTCCGACGCCAGCGATGATCCCTTCCACGACCAGGTCTTGGAGCACCCCGGCTGGAAGAAGCACCTGGGCTTGCGCCTGCATCAGCGCAGTGAGGCGTTCGATCGCGCCGATGAGGGGCTCGGCACCTGCAAAAAGCGCCTCGAAAATGCCCAACATCACCACGGCAAAAGCCAGAAGGCCCACGATCGGATGAGTCAGCACGCGGTCGATCCGTTCGCTCAATGGAGGTGGGGCCGCCTGAACGGAACAAGCCTCGGTCAGAGCCGCGTCGATCCAAGCATAGCGGGCAGAAATGATCTCGAGGTCGAGGTCGCGCCCCTCGGCGCTAGCGGCGGCACGCACGTCGTCGACCGCTTTTCGCACAGCCTCGGGAACGTCGCGAAGGCTGTCGTCGCCCAAGGACAGCAAGCACCAAAGCGCGAACACCCGAAGCTGACGTCTGGGGGTCGCCGGGCGCCATTGCGCGATCGCGGGAATGAGATCGTCCACGTTTGCTTCGAGCGTCAGAGGGTAGGAGACGTCTAGCGCGTGCTCGCCACCGGCCGGTCCAAGCTGTCTCTCCAAAGCGGCGCGTAGCGCATCCAAACCACTTCGCTTCGTGGCAACGACAGGAATGACGGGTGCCCCGAACAGCTGCGACAGTCGTTCGGTGTCGACGCGAAACCCGAGACGCTCGGCAGCGTCCATCATGTTGAGGGCAACGACGACGGGAACCCCCGACTCGATCAGCTGCAAGGCGAGGTAGAGGCCGCGCTCCAAAGTCGTCGCGTCGACGACGCAGATCACCGCCCGCGTGTTCCCCTCGAGGAGCGCATTGATCGCGAGCTGCTCCTCGGGGGAGCCGGCGGTCAGGCTGTACATCCCCGGCACGTCGACCAACTCGATGTCTTGCGCACTAAGCTGCACGCGCGCGGTCGTGCGGTCGACCGTGACACCGGGATAGTTTCCGACGTGGGCGCTGCCGCCGGAAAGCGCGTTGAAGAGGGTGCTCTTCCCGCAGTTGGGGTTGCCCGCGATCAATACCTGCGCGGAGGCCGCTCTGCCGCTCACACCGTTCCCTCGGGGTTTACGGCGATCTTCGCCGCCTCGGCGCGTCGCACCGACAATGAATAGTTGCGGACCCGGAGCTCGATCGGGTCGCCAAGCGGCGCAACGCGGACCACCCGGACGCGGGTTCCGGGGAGAAGGCCCATCTCCATTAGGCGCCGCGACAGGCGCCGCTCGCAGTCGATCGACACGATTTCGGCGTGTTGCCCAGGCGGCAGATCGGCGAGGGAGCGTTTCATCGATTACTGATAATGAATTTCTTTTTCGTCGGCAACCGCTTGGAATTCTGGGCGAAGTCCTTATACAACCGGCCTACTCGACCTTCAGAAGGAGAATCATGGCTACTACAGCGCTCAAGGGAACCCCGGTTCAAACCAATAGCGACCTGCCCGCCACCGGCAGCGCCGCCCCCGACTTCCTCCTCATCGGAACCGACCTGAGCGAAAAGACGCTCGCCGACTTCGAGGGGAAAAAGAAGATCCTCACGATCAACCCGAGCTACGACACGCCGGTTTGCCAAGCCGCAGCGCGCACGTTCAACCAGCGCGCGGCGAGCCTCGGCGACGTCGTAGTGCTCGTCGTGAGCCCAGACCTTCCGTTTGCGCAGAAGCGTTTCTGCGTGGCCGAAGGCCTCGAGGGAGTAGTCCCACTTTCGACGTTTCGCGGCAGCTTCCTCCAAGACTACGGCGTCGAAATGATCGACGGTGCGATGAAGGGCCTCGCCGCGCGCGCGATCGTAGTCCTCGACGAGAAGAACGACGTCGTTCACACCGAGCTCGTTGCGGACATCGTCCAAGAGCCGAACTACGACGCAGCCATCGCGGCGGTCACCTAGGACAACAAACGCTGCGCTTCGGCAACGACGCGCTCGGCCGTGATTCCGAATTTCTCGTAGAGCACCTGGTACGGCGCCGACGCGCCGAACCGGTCGATGGTGACGAACGCGGCGTCGTTACCAACCCAGCGCTCCCAGCCTTGGCGAATACCCGCCTCGACGACGACCTTGGCTGAGACGCCGCGCGGAAGAACCTCCTGCTGATACCCTTCGTCTTGCTGCTCGAAGAGCTCCCAACACGGCATGCTGACGACGCGTACCGCCGCGCCTTCCTGCTCGATGACGTCTGCGGCGGCCAGCGCGATTTCGACCTCGCTGCCCGTCGCGACGACTATCACGTCCGGACCCCCGCCCCCCGCCTCGCGTAGGGTATATGCGCCGCGTCCCGCCTTTTCAGCGCTTGCAAGCGCGCTCCGATCGAGCACCGGTACGCTCTGCCGTGTCAACGCGAGCGCTGCCGGCCCGTCCCATCGCAGGGCTGCCTTCCAGCACTCACGAACCTCATTCGCGTCGGCCGGCCTGAACAATGCAAGGTTCGGAATCGCGCGTAACACGGCGAGCTGCTCCACGGGTTGGTGCGTCGGGCCGTCCTCTCCAAGACCAATGCTGTCATGCGTGAAGATGTAGCGGGTGTGAAGCTTCATCAGTGCAGCGAGCCGGATCGAAGGCCGCATGTAGTCGCTGAACACGAGGAAGGTCGCGCCGTAGGGGATCACCCCGCCGTGCAGAGCCATTCCGTTCATCGCGGCAGCCATCCCGTGCTCGCGAATACCCCAATCCACGTTGCGTGGAATGCCTTCGCTTCCGGGTAAGAAGCTCGCAAGGCCTTTCATCCGGCTGTTGTTCGACCCTGCAAGATCGGCTGAGCCTCCAGCTAGCCCACCGATCTTGGTGGCAAGCGCGTTCAGCACGGCGCCGCTTGCTTTTCGCGTGGCGACGCCCTTGGGGTCGGCGTCGAAGATCGGAAGGTCCGCGTCCCAGCCCTCAGGCAGCTCACCGGCCAGCGCCGCATCGAGCTCCTTCGCGTCATCGGGGAACTCCGCGCGGTACCCAGCAAGACCTGACTGCCATGCTTCGTGGCCTTTCGCACCGCGCTCTCGAATCGTTTCAGCGGCTACCGCCAGGTCGTCCGGCACGAAGAAAGGCTCGGTCGGCCACTCCATGATCTGCTTGGTCGCGATCACCTCGTCGTCACCGAGCGGCGCACCATGTGCACCCGACGTGTCGCGCTTGTTCGGCGCAGGATGGCCGATGATGGTGCGAACGCGGATGAAGCTGGGACGGTCGTCCGCGATCGCCGCCTGGGCTGCCCGGGTCAGCGCGGCGAGATCTTCGCCATCGTCCACGCTTTCGGTGTGCCAGCCATAGGGAGCAAACCGCGCGAGCACGTCCTCACTGAAGGTCAGGTCCGTGCTGCCGTCGATCGTGATCTTGTTGTCGTCCCAAAAGACGACGAGCTTGCCAAGCTTCAGGTGCCCGGCGATCGACGCGGCCTCGGACGTCACACCTTCCATGATGTCGCCGTCCGACGCGATGACCCAGGTGCGGTGATCGAAGAGGGTGTGTCCCGGCTTGTTGAAGCGCGCAGACAGATGGCGTTCGGCCATCGCCATCCCGACGCCATTACCAACGCCCTGCCCGAGCGGGCCGGTCGTCGTCTCGACTCCGGGCGTGACGCCGAACTCCGGATGACCCGGCGTGCGGCTCCCCCATTGCCGGAAGTTGCGAATGTCGTCGAGGGAAACCTCGTAGCCGCTCAGGTGGAGCAGCGCGTACTGCAGCATCGACGCATGGCCGCAGGACAGAACGAACCGGTCGCGGTCGGGCCAATCCGGATGGGCCGGATCGTGCCGACGGAGCTCGGAAAAAAGCGCCCAGCCGAGGGGGGCGAGCGCCATCGGCGTGCCCGGATGGCCCGAGTTCGCAGCTTGGACCGCATCCATGCTCAGGCCGCGAATCGTCTTTATGGCGAGCTCATCGAGCTTCGCGGAGTTCCCCATGCGCCTCTCCTCCTGGTTCGCGGGCCGGATCTAGCAGGCCGGGGCAAAACGCAAAAGGTGCGCCAGAGGTTTTTCGTCCGCCACTGGACATCACCCCGGATCGCCACTAACAACCCCGGGCGTGGGCAGCCGGTTGTTGACTAGTTCAATCGGGTTTGCTCTTCGGCAGCGTCCGCGCAGGAGGAAGGCATGCCTCAGGTTTTCGTGCCCAAGGAAATCACCGACGGTGAGACTCGGGTCGCCTGCACACCAGAAACAACGAAGCGCTACGTCAAAGAAGGCTTCGATGTCGTCGTAGAAAGTGAAGCGGGCAGACACGCCCACTTCACCGATGAGCACTACCGCGAGGCGGGCGCCAAGATCGTCTCCGGCGCGGAGGCGGAGGCCGCTTGGGGCCGCGCGGACATCGTGTTCCGGGTCTACCCGATCACGCCTGGGGAAGCGTCCAAGATCAAGGAGGGCGCGATCCTCATCGGGTTCATGTCCCCCCACAAGAACCTCGAGTCGGTGCGGATTCTACGAGATCGCAAAATCAGCACCATTGCGATGGAGCTCGTGCCCCGAATCAGCCGCGCCCAAACGATGGACGCGCTCAGCTCACAGGCTTCGATCTCTGGCTACCAGGCCGTGCTCATGGCGGCGACCTACCTGGACAAATACTTCCCCCTCCTGATGACGGCCGCCGGCACGATTCAGCCTGCCAAGATCGTGATCATGGGTGCGGGCGTGGCTGGTCTCCAGGCGATTGCAACAGCGCGCCGCCTCGGCGCCGTGGTTGAGGTTTCGGACATCCGGCCCGCTGTCAAAGAGCAAGTCCAATCACTTGGCGGACGGTTCATCGATTTTCCAATGGATGAAAGTGGCGAGGGCGAAGGCGGCTACGCGCGCGAGCTCACCCCAGAGCAGCTCAAGGCGCAGCAGGAGATCGTGCGCAAGAAGGTCGTTGCCGCGGACGCAGTGATCACCACGGCGCTCGTGCCCGGACGTCCCGCGCCGAAGCTCATCACGGAGGATATGGTCAAAGAAATGCGCGAAGGCGCGGTCATCGTGGACCTCGCCGTCGAACAAGGCGGCAACTGCGCGCTCTCGAAGAGCGGTGAAATGGTCATTGCACATGGCGTGACCATCATCGGCCACCCCAATTTGCCTGCCTCGACCCCGGCCGACGCGAGCTTGCTCTACTCCCGCAATATCCAGGCCCTCCTTCTGAGCACTTTGTCCGAGGGGGAGGTCGTTCTGAATCTCGAGGACGAAGTCCTCGACGGCGCCCTACTCACCCACGCCGGCGAAGTCCGTCACGGACCGACCGCCGAGGCCCTTTAGAAAAGGAGACCGACCATGACTTTGGGACCTCTGCTCATAGGCATCTACGTGTTCGTGCTCGCCGGCTTCGTCGGCTTCGAGATGATCACCAAGGTGCCGCCGACCTTGCATACGCCGCTGATGAGCGGTGCGAACGCGATCAGCGGCATCACCGTCGTCGGCGCTGTCGCAGCCGCAACCACCGACGCACCGACCGTGGCCAATATCCTCGGTGCGCTCGCCATCGTCACTGCGACGATCAACGTGGTCGGCGGATTTCTGGTGACCGATCGCATGTTGCGCATGTTTGGACGAAAGAAGCCAAGGGCTCTGAAAGCGGAGGGGGCAGGCGCTGCAGCAGGCGTTTCAGCCGAAGGACGGGAGGTCGTTAGCAAATGAGTCAAGAGCTCATCCGTTCGATCGTGGTCCCGATCATCTATCTTCTGTCGACGATCCTATTCATCTTCGGGATCAAGCAGCTCGCCAGGGTGAAGACGGCGCGGCGCGGCAACGCCATCGCCGCCGTTGGCATGTTGCTCGCCATCATCGGCGCACTGCTCGAGCTTGGCATCGTCGACTACCGCTGGATCGTGGGCGGCATGCTGATCGGTACCGTCATCGGGGCCTTGTTCGCGATTCGCGTTCAAATGACCTCGATGCCCGAGATGGTCGCCCTCTTCAATGGGTTTGGCGGTATTGCGTCCGCCCTGGTGGCGACTTCGGTCTACTGGGACTTGGTCGTTCAACGAGGGGCGGCGGGCACGGTCTATGAGGCACTCGGCACCGACGAGGCCATTACCGTCATGCTTTCGATTCTGATCGGCGGCATCACCTTCACGGGTAGCCTCGTCGCCCTGCTCAAGCTTCAGGGGAAGCTCCGGAAGGGACAGCCGATTCTGCTTCCCGCGAGACACTACATCACGTTCGGACTGCTCTTTGCATCCTTCGCGCTCGGTGGAATCGCGGTGGCCGCGGCCGGCGGTGACTCGGTCGTGTGGGTGCTTGCTCTCAGCTCGGTCTCGCTGATCCTCGGGGTCCTGCTGACGATCCCCATCGGTGGGGCAGATATGCCGGTGGTCGTCTCGCTCCTCAACTCGTATTCGGGCTTGGCGGCATCGATGGCTGGTTTCGTCATCGGGAACCCCCTGTTGATCATCGCCGGCGCCATGGTTGGCGCAGCGGGCTTGATTCTCACTCAGATCATGTGCGTCGCGATGAACCGCTCGCTCCTCAACGTCTTGGTAGGCGGCTTCGGCGTCGCGGACGGCGGAGGAGGAGGCGGAAGCGACGAGTACACGAGCGTCACCTCGTGCGGCCCCGAAGAGGCTGCGATGCTCCTCGAGAACGCGGAGTCGGTCATCATCATTCCCGGCTACGGATTGGCAGTCGCCCAAGCGCAGCACGCGGTACGGGAGCTCGCCGACCTGCTGAAGGACCGAGGCACCCGCGTGACCTACGGCATCCACCCGGTCGCTGGCCGCATGCCCGGCCACATGAACGTCCTGCTCGCCGAAGCCGACGTTCCCTACGAAGAGCTCCTCGAAATGGACGTGATCAACCCCGAGTTCAAGAACACCGACGTGGTGATCATCCTCGGCGCCAACGACGTCGTGAACCCCGTGGCCAGCAAGGACCCGAGCAGCCCCATTGCGGGCATGCCGATCCTCAACGCCCACGAGGCCCGTTCAGTCTTCGTCGTCAAACGAAGCCTCAGCCCCGGTTACGCAGGCATCAAGAACGAGCTCTTCGAATACGACAACACCATGATGATCTTCGGCGACGCCAAGAAGGTCCTGCAGGGCCTGATTGGCGAGGTCAAGGACCTTTGAGGCTGCTGACTTGCGGTGGGTTGCACGGACGCTTGCCTGGTTTGGTTTAATTACACCACCCGCCCACCCCCACCCGTAATCCTCCCTGCCGCGGCAATCGCTTCGCTCTGCCTTGGCGGCGCTTCGCGCCGGGCTTCGCCCTGCGGGCTCGCGCTGCCGCCTGCTGACATCAGCCGTCCCGGTGAAGTGGGCGTAATGGCACCGGGCGCGCAATGTGAGTGGCAAGTGCCACCCCCAAGACATGCACGGCAGTGCGAGCCCGCAGGGCGAAGCCCGGCGCCAGGGGCGCCGCCAAGCCCAAGC
>Ga0209456_10000697_pt1 | contig 17497 bp, 19 predicted proteins | sample COG_11_FD_184755 | JGI IMG/M metagenome (GOLD analysis project Ga0209456, IMG submission 184755) | Pelagic marine sediment microbial communities from the LTER site Helgoland, North Sea, for post-phytoplankton bloom and carbon turnover... | ecosystem: Environmental > Aquatic > Marine > Neritic...
GTCACGCATCCAGCATGGCGGCTTGCCCACTTTGCCTTCCTACATCTCATCTCCGTGCGTACCGGATTGGTACGCACGGAATGCTACTACATCTTGTATGGGAAGGCGAATTAACCACTATATCTAGGTCAAAATCGCAAAATAGACGACGACGAGAGCGGAAACAGGTAGTCTTCTTTGCAGACGCAACGGGGGAAAACACCTTGACCGATTCAATGCTCGAGGGCCGATCGAGGCACCAGGTGATCGGCCTGTTCCTGGGGCCGACGTTGGCATTACTGATGCTGATCGCCGACCCGCCTGCGGATTTGTCCATAGCGGGCTGGCGCACCGCGTCGGCCGGTGTGCTGATGGCCATATGGTGGGCGACCGAAGCTGTGCCGATCGCCGTCACGGCGTTGCTGCCGATCCTGCTGTTCCCGATGCTCGGGATCCGCGACCTTCCGGATACTGTCGTTCCGTATTCGAACAAGGTTATCTACCTGTTTCTCGGCGGATTCATCGTGGCGTTCGCGATGCAGCGTTGGAACCTGCATCGGCGCATTGCATTGAGCATCCTGGAACGCGTTGGCAGTAACGGTCGTTCGCTCGTGGGCGGATTCATGATTGCCAGCGCAGCCCTGAGCATGTGGGTCATGAACACGTCGACGACGATGATGTTGTTGCCGATTGCCGTGTCGATTATCTCGGTCGTTCACAACAACGTCGATGGCCTCAACGAGGAGGACAAGAAGAATTTCCAGTACGCGTTGCTACTGGGCGTCGCTTATGGCGCGACGATCGGCGGCATGGCAACGCTCATCGGCACGGCGCCGAATGCGATGTTCGCCTCGTTCATGCAAACGACCTACGGCGTGGAAATCGACTTCGCAAGGTGGATGCTGGTTGGGGTGCCTCTTTCCGCGCTGATGCTGCCGATGGCCTGGCTCGCGCTGACGCGCTGGATATTCAACGTCGACTTCAAGACCTCCGGCGAGGGCCGCGCGGCCCTGCATCGCATGAAGGAGGAAATGGGACCCATGACGGTGCCCGAGAAACGTGTTGCCATCGTATTCGTCCTGATGGCACTCACCTGGATTACGCGACGGCTGCTCGTGCAGTTGCCCGGCCTGTCGGCACTCGACGATTCGATCATTGCGATGGCGGGCGCGGTCTCGCTGTTCCTGATCCCGAGCGGCGACAAATCCGACCCGCTCCTGTTGCGCTGGAAATACGCGGAGCAATTGCCCTGGGGAGTCCTGATCCTGTTCGGCGGAGGACTGGCGCTCGCCAGCGCCGTATCGAATACCGGGCTCGCCCATTGGCTCGGTGGCAGCCTGCAGACGCTCGGCATGCTGCCGGTCGCTGTGCTCGTCGTCATCGCTGCAACCATGATCATCTTCCTTACGGAACTGACCAGTAACATTGCAACAACCGCGACTTTTCTTCCTGTCGTCGGTGCCATTGCGATCGAAGCCGGAATCGATCCGATTGTCCTCGCCGTTCCCGTCACGTTCGCGGCCAGCTGCGCTTTCATGTTGCCGGTCGCCACCCCCCCGAATGCGATCGTATTCGGCTCGGGCATGCTGACGATTCCGAAGATGATCCGGGCAGGCATGATGCTGAACCTCTTCGGCATCGTGCTCGTATCGACGGTTGCGCTGTTCCTGGCACCCAAGTTTCTCGGTGGAGACTAGGAAATGAGCCTGGAGTATTCAGTCAGTAAAAAAAACAAGGTCCGCCAGCTGCGCGAGAAAGCCGCTTACGACCGGGAAACCGTGCATGCGATTCTCGACTCGGCGATGCTCGCGCATGTGGCATTTGTCGAGGACGGTCAGCCGGTCGTCGTACCGATGCTCTTCGGCCGCGAGGACGAAACCATTTTCCTGCACGGCGCCCGCAAGGCACGCGTCATACGCTTGCTCGAAGGCACGGGCACTGCCTGCCTCAACGTCACGCATGTTGATGGTCTCGTGTTTGCGCGGTCGGCCTTCAACTCATCGATGCAGTATCGATCCGCGACGATCTTCGGGCCCGCGAGGCTCGTCGACGGCGAGCAGGAGAAACTGCACGCGTTACGCATCATTACCGAGTGCACGATGCCCGGCCGCTGGGCCGAGCTCCGCGATCCACTCGTTAACGAAGTGAAGATGACGGGAATCATCGCCGTCGACATCGAGTCGGCGTCAGCGAAGATTTCTGCCGGCATGCCCGATGACGAACCGGAAGACTATGACATTCCGATCTGGGCGGGAGTCTTGCCGCTTGAATCCAGGCTCACGACCCTGCAATCAGACGACCGCGTGCTCGATGGCGTCGAGCCCTCGGAAGCCGTCCTCAAGATGCAAGGCAAGAAATTTTAGGGGAGATTTTGGGGACAGTTTACTTAATTGCGTGCACCGCAATTAAGTAAACTGTCCCCAAAATTGCTACAACAGGTCGTGCGTGTGCTCAGCCTCGAGTCGCAGCAGCGCCTCCTTGGTATCGAGGCCGCCGCCAAAGCCCGTCAGGTCGCCACTGCTGCCAATGACGCGATGACAGGGCACCACGATTGGAATCGGGTTGCGACCGTTCGCCGCGCCGACGGCGCGCACGGCTTTCGGTCGGCCAATGCGCTTCGCGATCTCGCCGTAGGACACGGTTTCGCCGTAGGGGATGTCCTGCAAGGCCTTGAGCACGCTGACTTGAAACTCGGTGCCGCTGAGTGCCACGGGCAGATCAAACTCCTTGCGCGTGCCGGCGAAATACTCGGTCAGCTGTTTCCGTGCCGTCGCGAGCGGCCTTTCGTTGAAGATCCAGTCGGGCTCCGGGTCGCGCCGCATGGATCCCTTGGGAAAACCGATCATCGCCAGCGCCTCATCTTCACCCGCGAGCAACAGTTCGCCGATTGGCGTGTCGAGATAACAGTAGTACATGGTCTAGCCTCCGGCTCCATCGTCGGAGCCCCATAACAATAATGCAGCATACGCACGCCAGGGCCTCCAGGCCTCGGCGCGGGACTTCAGCTGACTCGGCTTCAGCCGTACCCGACGCGGCGCGTCGAAAGCACGCAACAGGCCGAGGTCGGAAGCCGGGAAAGCGTCCGGGTTCTTCAGCGCGCGCATCGCGACGTAGTCCGCCGTCCAGTCGCCGATGCCCTTGATGGACATCAGTGTCCTGCGAAAGTCCTCGGGGTCCTGTGCAGCATCGAAACTGATCCTGCCGGCACTCACCGCACGACTGAGCGCCCGAATCGTGTTCGAACGACTGCCGATGATTCCCAGCGATTCGAGACGCGCGCGCATGAGCTTGTGCGGTCCTGGAAACAAGCGATCGGGAGCGCCGGCAAGGCCATCGATCAACTCATCGATCTTCTCGCCATAACGGTCTGCGATCCGACCGGCCAGAGTCGTTGCCGCCTTGACGGACACCTGCTGGCCCAGAATGGCGCGCACGGTAAGCTCGAATCCGTCCCAGGCGCCCGGGACACGGACGCCGGGGTTGTTCTTCAACAGTGGCCGCAGGAAGGCGTCTTTCGATAACACCTCGTGAACGTCACTGGCAGAGGCGTCGAGGTCGAACACGCCGCGCAGTCTTTGCACGACGGCAATCAGTGAACTCGTGCCAATGCCGTGCAGGCGAAGTTCGAGCTTGCCGCCCGCGTCCCGCACGTCCACCACGCCGCGCTCATCGCCGATTTCCACCGTGCGCAGGTAACGATCGTCGCTGACGTGTTCGACCCCGGGCGTCGCCCGCAACGCGAAGAAAGCAAGCATCCTGTCCCAGTCGAAGGGCGCCCGGTACGGGAGGCTCACCGTCAATGCAGTTGCCGTAACCTCGGCGTCGCGTCCCTTGCGCAATTCCCGCGGCGTCCGTCCGTAGGTCTTCCTGAACGTGTCGTTGAAGCGCCGCGTGCTGCCGAATCCAGCCGCGATAGCGATGTCATGCATGGACAAGCCTGTATCGTCGATCAGGTTCTTCGCAAAGTGCAGTCTTTGAGTGTGCGCGACAGCCAACGGGCTGGCACCGAGGTGTTTCGTAAACAATCGCCTGAGATGACGACTGGTTACACCCAGCCTTTCTGCGAGCGTCTCGACGTTGCCCTCATCGAGGGCCCCTTCCGCGATCAGCCGCAGGCCGCGCTGCACGGTCGTGCAAGTGCCGGCCCACGCAGGCGTGCCCGGGGCACACTCGGGACGACAGCGCAGACAGGGACGAAAGCCGGCCTCGCTCGCCGCTGCCGCCGTGCGATAAAAACTGACGTTCTCGCTCTTAGGCGTGTTGGCCGGGCAAATTGGCCGGCAATAGATGCCGGTGGTCCTGACGCCGACGAAAAACTTGCCGTCGAAGCGCGGATCTCGCGACTGTCGTGCGCGTTCGAATATTTGGTTGCTGCTCATCATGGCGTATTCCCGAGTTCAGAGTATACGCGCGGGACGAGTGCAAAATAGCCAGAATCGGACCTCTATACAAAAACGCCGGACAGGCCTTTTGGCCTGCCCGGCAATGCCTGGCATGGAGGAATACTAGGCGGCGGAGCGCGTCGTCCGCTGTGCTTCAAGCCACGCGGCCAGCGCGTCCGAGTCGCCGACGGGCTGACCGTCGACAAACACCTGCGGATAGGTGTGCGTTGTCGACACGGCGCGCAAGGTTTGATCAGTGTAGTCACGATTGAGCACGAGCTCCTCGAACTCGATACCAGCATCACGCAACAGACCTTTGGCACGCGCACAGAACGGGCACCCGTCGCGAGTGAAAACAGCCACGTCGTGCGGCAGCTCGCCCTGCGGGTCGAGGTGCTTGAGCATCGTGTCGGCATCCGACACGTGGAACGGGTCGCCAGGCTCCTCTGGTTCTACGAACATCTTCTCGATGACGCCATCGCGTACCAGCATCGAGTACCGCCACGAACGCTTGCCGAAGCCGAGATCCTCCTTGCCGACAAGCAATCCCATGCCGTCAGAAAACTCGCCGTTACCATCGGGCAGGAAAGTCACGCGATCGGCTTTCTGGCTTCGCTTCCACTCGTTCATGACGAAGGCGTCGTTGACCGAGACGCAGATGACCTCATCGATACCATTGGCCTCGAAACTCGGCACCAGCTGGTTGTAGCGCGGCACGTGCGAAGACGAGCAGGTTGGCGTGAACGCGCCCGGCAGGGAGAAGACGACGACCGACTTGCCCGCGAAAATTTCTTCGCTGGTCACATCGACCCACTCGTGGTCACGCCGTGTCCTGAAGGTGACGTTCGGAATTCTTTGTCCTTCGAGATTCTTGAACATTGCTGTTGTCCTTTCCGTTGAAGATGGGGCGATATTAGCCATAGCCAAGCCATGAATAAAATGGTTTAATTCGTTCGTTATATCCTGTTTTTTAGATTATGAAGTTCCCGACGCTCAAACAGCTCCGTTACTTCCTTGCCCTGGCTGACACGGGCCACTTCGGCAGGGCTGCCGAGCGCTGCTTCGTGTCACAGTCCGCGTTCAGTAACGCGATCAAGGAGCTCGAGGTCACGCTCGATGCGGAACTGGTCGATCGCACGAACCGCAGCGTCACGATCACGGCAACCGGCCAGCAGGTCGCCGTGCAGGCTCGCCTCGTGCTACGCGACGTGGAGAGCCTCGTCGAGAGCGCGCGCGGCCAGAGAGAGCCGTTGACGGGGGACCTGAGGCTCGGCGTCATTCCGACCATTGCGCCGTTCATGCTGCCGGACGCATTGCCGAGGCTTCGCAGGCAATACCCGCAGCTGCGCCTTTTGCTGACGGAGGACCAGACGGACCGCATTTACGAACGACTCATGGATGGCGACCTCGACGTGCTGTTGCTCGCCCTGCCCTGGCCCATGCGCGGGGCCGAGGAACTGCCGCTGTTTCGCGATGCGTTCTGCCTCGCCTGCCACCACGATACCAAGCACGTGGATGCTGAAAACTACCGTTTCAACAGGCTCGAATCGGAGAGTATCCTGCTGCTCGAAGACGGGCACTGCCTCCGGGACCATGCCCTCGCCGCCTGCAGGATCCGCAACACCCAAAAGGTACAGCCCTTCGGCGCAAGCAGCCTGCTGACACTCATCGAAATGGTGGACGCGGACTTAGGCATCACCTTCTTGCCCGAAATGGCACGCGGCTCGACACTGCTCCGCAACACGCGGGTCAGCCTGCATGCCATGCGTGAAGCCAGCTACAGGACCATCGGCCTGGCCTGGCGCAAGGGCAGTCGCCGGACCGAGGAGTTCCGCCTGCTGGGCCAGTTTCTTGAAAGCTGCCATAAGAGGGCCGCAGCCGCGTAGGCAGGAATGCGTATTGTTGGCCTGTGGCCGCGATAGCAACATGAGTTCGAAAGGAATGCTGCCATGAGACGTACGATCTTTCTTGCCGCGAGTGCACTGCTGTTGGGTAGCTGCGCGACCGATAATGCCGCCGACACGAATTTCGAAGTCACGGCAACCGGGTACGGTGAGCAGGCCTATAACGAACACTGTGCCGGCTGTCACGAGACCGGCATGCTTGGCGCTCCGGTGGTGGGCAATACCGAGGACTGGGGAAACCGCTCGCAGCTGTGGGACGCCGTGCTCTTCGACCATGCCATCACGGGATACCTCGAAATGCCCGCCAAGGGCGGCCGCAACGACCTGCCCGACGAGGTTGTCAAGGCTGCCGCCGAGTACATGCTCGAGATCACCTACCCGGATCTGCCACAGGACTGCAATCCCCCGACCTGTGGCGATACGCAGTAGCGGCGCGGCGACTGTTTCTTTTGCTGGCCCGGTGCATCCAGGGCCGTCGAATTCGCATCTCTATTAGTACACACCACATAACGAGGAGCGTTGTATGAACGGTTTTGGTGAAGGGCTGGCTGCCCTCGCGTTTTGGGGCTTTATTGCGGCGGTCGTCGTGGCCGGGATCTGGTATGGCCTGCGCGAACGCCAGGCTCAATACGACACGCTGAGCCGCATCATCGAGAGCGGACAGGACATCGACGAGGACGTCGTGGAAAAAATCCTGGGCGGCGGAAAACGCGTCGATGTCGGTCTCAGGATCGCCGGGCTGATAGTGATTTTTGTCGCGCCGGGCCTTGCCGTGCTGGCCTGGTTCATCAGCCAGTTGTCAGAGCCCTGGCTAATGCCGCTGCTGGGTGTTGCTGCGCTGGTTGCGTTCGTCGGGATAGGTCTGCTCGTGGCGGCGAGGTTCGCCGAAAAATCGTACCAGCAAGACGGGGCTTCTAACCGGACGATCTAGACTTGCCGCTTGCACGAAAACACTATTCGCGCAGCCCGGAATCGCTGCTCGTCGGTCTTGCGCGCAATGGCGATCGCGGCGCATACGCCGAACTCGTGCGACGCCGGCAGGCGTGGCTTCGCAACCTGATGCTCCGATTCAGCGGCGACAGGACGCTCGCGGACGACCTCGCGCAGATGGCCTTTCTGCAGGGCTGGCAGAATATTCGCCACTTGCAGAGTCGCGGCCGATTCGGCGCCTGGTTGAAGCGCATCGCGATCAACGTCTGGCTGCAGTATCTGCGCAAGAAAGATCCACTGCGCCATGCCGATGAACATTCCGGCGCTGAAGGAGCACAGCAAGAGGTCACAGGAATCGGTATGGACCTCGATCGCGCCCTTGCCGCATTGCCCGTGGAGGTTCGCCTGTGCATCGTGCTGTCGTACTACGAAGGTATGAATCATCGTGAAATCACTGAATATACGGACCTGCCGCTAGGCACGGTCAAGTCCCATATCCGGCGCGGGACAAAACGACTGCGGGAATCGCTGTCGGCATACACTGCGCCGCCAGGTGAGGAGGTAATGACGTGACGACTGATCGAGACCCTCAGCTCGCATCGCTGTTTCAAAGCGCCGAGGAAAAATTCCCGGACGAGGCATTTACGTCCCGAGTCATGTCGGCGGTAGAGAGTCGAAGACGCCGTTCGATCATTGGCTGGGTCATTTCAGGACTGGTACTCGCCTCCTGTGCCTGGTTCCTGGTGCTCGTTCTCCAGGACGCAGTCTTCCTGCTGACGCAATTTTTGCCGGCGACGATTATTGACATGGACAATCGCTGGACCGCGCAGCTGCTGGCGCCGGTCAACAGTGTAAGCGGATTGTTCGGACTCGGGGCCCTGGCACTCTGGGCGGCGTTCAGGAAGCTCTTCTAGATGTTTCGCGGCGTGAGGTAATAAGCATCGACCGCAGGAACAAAAAGGGCCCCGTTCGGGGCCCTTTGAGGATATAGCGTCTGCAATCCGTCACTCGCGCGACAGGAAGAAACGCAGCACGTACCACAGCATTAGCGCGATCGACGCGAACAGTTCGAGCGCCGCCGCAATATAACGGTCCTCGGGGTATGTCTTGAGGATCTTCGACGTGTCGTAGAGTATCGACGCGCCCGCGAAGCCAATCATCGCCATCGAAAAATAGGTGCCCAGATGGAAGCCGATCAGCACGCCCATGACGATCGTGCCGAGCGCGATCACACCGCCCCACATCAGGAAGGAACGCAGGAATGAGAAATCGCGGCCCGTGAACATCACAACGCCGGTCAGGACGACGAAAGCGCCCAGCGTGACCATGACGGCATTCGAAATGATCGTCGGATCGAATGCGAGGGCGATGTAGAACATCGGAATGAAGATGATCGCTTCCGCGACCACGAAACCGAGAAGTGCGGTGTACTGTGCACCTTTCGATTCGACCTTGTGAGCAACATGACTCGCAATCCAGGACGCTACGATAAACGCGCCCAGCACGGCAAGCCACGATTTCTCCAGCATGAACAGCGCGAGCTGTTCAGCGTATGGCGTCTGGAAAAGCGCGTACTCGATGCCCGCGAACAGGAATATCGCGGCGAGAAGATGTGTATAGGTCCGGCTGATGAACTGCGAGCGGTCGGTGCGTTCGACGGTCGCTTGCCCAATCGACTCCGGCGTCAGGTCTTCTACACTCATTGCGGAACCCTCCATTAGAAGCGGTCGCGTCAGATTAGAGTGGTTTCACATCATGTGCCGCGAGGTAACCCTCACTCGGCATTTAACTTAAGCTCATTCGTGCGACCGCCGTCACAGATTTCCGGCGTTGCAACGAAAAAGCGCCTCGCAAGGAGGCGCCAGATCGCTGATTGTATGGTGCCGGCACCAAGAGTCGAACTCGGGACCTACTGATTACAAATCAGTTGCTCTACCAACTGAGCTATGCCGGCGGCATTGGGGGCCGAATTATTCGCTTTTCAACCCGTCCTGACAAGGGCTTCTCCTGCAGATTACTGCGGACAGGTCGCCGATTCGCGCAGCAAAACCTTGTCTTCACCGTATTTTTCGACGATGGCGCCGGCCCCCTTGCCTGGCGGAAGGCCAATGTCTACGTAGAAAATAGTGCGATCCGCAGTGCGTGGCTTGATGTCGGCGGGCAGGTCCAGCGACCTTGCCTGCAACTCGATCTTCTCGGCACGTTCGAGGTCACCGAAAAGCCCGAGCGAAATCTTGAGGCCCTCGTCCTCGGTACGAACGAGATAGGCGTCGGTCAGACCGCCCGCCGTCAGTTTGGCGAGCATCTCGTTGGCCAGGACCTCGTTCTCGACGCTGCGGATCTGGACCCAGTGGCCGACGAAAATCTGACCGCGCGTCGAGCGAACCGACGAGTTCATGCCTTCCTGGGAATATTCCAGCCCGGCCGAGTCAGCATCGGTTTTGACCTTGAAGGGGCCTATCGTGACACAGGACCGACCGACCACGGCTTCGAGGTCGGATGGCTCGCCCGACCCCAGTACCGCGCCGACGCTCGCAACAGCATCGCTGTCGCGGCCGGTCGTGACTTCGAGCGGCGGCCCCAGTTCGTTTTCCCTGACGATCGCGGTTCCGGGTTCTTCCGGTTTCTCGGTGAACACTCCCCACATGAAATAGAGAATATTGGCGAGCAACAGGAGCAACAGCAGGTTCTTCATCGAGCACTTTCCAACATGTGTGCGAGCCCTTCGAGTACCAGGTGCGGGCGATGCACGGGCGCCTCGATGAGCGCGTTAAGAATGCGTGACGCATCCCCGCCGGTCAAGACGATCTTCGCCTCGTAAGCATTTGATTGCAAAGTTCGAATCGCGCGATCGACGGCGCCTGCCACGGCGTTCTGCGCACCCTCGCGAACAGCCGCCGCCGTGTTGCGTGCGAACATCCCGAGATCGGCATTCGCGCGCGCCGGCGCCGGCCGCACTTTCGGGATGTCGCTGGTTGCGGCCGCCAATGCGTCGGTCATCGTGCCAACACCGGCGATGATCTGGCCTCCAAGGTGAACGCCATTATCGTCGATCGCGTCCAGTGTAATGGCGGTGCCCGCATCGACCACCAGGCAGGCACTTTGCAAGCGCGACCAGGCACCGACCATCGCAACCCAGCGGTCGACGCCCATGCGACGCGGCTGCGTGTATGCGTTGGTGACGCCCCAGCCTTTTCTCTCGGTACGTGCGAAACGCACGTCGCAATTACAGTGCGCCCCGACGACTCCGAACAGTCGCGTCGCAAAGCTCGCACCTGCGACGTTACTCGCAAAAACCGCGTCGACGCGTCGCGGCAAGCGCGTCGTAATGGCCTGCAAGCCATTCTCGCGAATTCGCGCCTGTGAGATATGGCCGCTGCGGCGAATTTCGCCGTCTTTGAGCACGCCCCATTTGACGCGCGAGTTGCCGATATCGAGCAACAGGGCACTCACGTCCTGTACGCCTGCGTCTCTTTCACGATTACCGTTCCCGATGTAACGCGCTGAGTGCCGGCGTCGCGAGTCGCGAGCAACAAGGCGCCATCGGCGGCAATCCCTGCACCGGTCCCGGACACCTCGCGTTCGGCAGTTGCAACGGCAATCTCGCGACCGTGCAACCAGTCGTAATCGGCCCAGCGGCCGGCGAACACTTCGAAGCCGTCCTGCTCGAACGCCACGAATGTCTGCTGCAGTCCGTTGATCAGTATGGCGGCGAGATGCTCGGCCGGCGGCACCTCGATGGCGTGACTCCTGAGATCGACCGCGCTGAGCGCGCCGTCCCCTTCGCCTTCCAGGTCCAGGCCAGTACCAAGATCGATGTTGAGGCCGATTCCCGTAACGACGGTCAGGGCCTCCTGCGCTTCCATCCGCGTCTCGGTCAGGATCCCGCCCAGCTTGCCGTCACTCGCAACCAGGTCGTTTGGCCATTTGAGTTGCAGGCCGGCAATTCGCTGGCTGCCGAGGTTTTCAATCACGCTCAGGCCGATAGCGAGCGTGAGCGCGGAAAGATTCTCTGGCTTCCTCCCGAACGTGTAAGCCATCGACAGGCAAAGGCCGGATCCGGGAGGCGACTGCCAGGTTTTGCCGTGTCGGCCGCGACCCGCCGTCTGGTTGTCGGTGACCGCCACGCGAAACCGCCCGACCTCGGGGCCGGATTGCTGCATCAGGTAGCTGTTGGTGGATTCAATCTCCGGGAACACTTCGATTTGGGCGAACCCACCGCCAGCCACGGCGTCGAGCGAGCGCCGAATCCGATCCGCGTCAAGTCCGGCCATCGCCGCGTCGCTGCTTGTTGAACAGCATGAATTTCGTGTTGCGAAGTTCGTTGCCCTGTCGCATGCGCTGAATATTGCCGCGGTGGCAATAAATAATGAACAGCGCCATGAACACGCAGTAAATGAACAAGGGCTGGTCTTCCGGCAGCCTTGTAACGCCAAGCCAGACGGGCACCGCGCTCGCGGCCGTCATCGATGCCAGGCCGACATAGCCCGTCAGGACGACGACCAGCACCCAGATCGCGAGCACCCCGATAATCAAGTGGGGCCCCAGCACGATGAGCGTTCCAACCAGCGTCGCCGCACCTTTGCCGCCCTTGAAATCGTGATAAATGGGCCACACATGTCCGATCACGGCCGCGGCCGCACAGCACATTGTCAGCCAGGTTCTCGAGATCTCCGGATCCGCGGGCACGAATGGCAATTCGATACCCGGAACCACGGCGGCACCGATCACGCCCTTGCCCACGTCGACCACGACGACAGCAAGCGCGAACATGATGCCCTGGGTGCGGAGCGCATTCGTACCACCCGCGTTACCGCTGCCCATCGTGCGAATGTCGATTCCACCACGAAGCTTGCCGACAATCATCGCTCCCATGAGAGAGCCGATGAAATAGCTGATAAGAAACTTGATGCCCAGTTCCAACATGCAGGTATCCGTTTTGCGAGAACCGCCGCGCGCATTGTAGCATCGGCCATCGTCTTGCCGATGTAAGCCATGACAGCCGATTCCATTTCGCTCTTTCTGAATCCCACAGCGGGCCGCGGCCGCGCGGGCCGCAGGCAGCGACGCATCGTCGAGATCCTGGAGTCTCGCGGTGCCACGGTGGATCTGCAGGCGAGCCGTACCGTGGGCGACCTCGAGGCGCTGGTCAAGCGGCAGGTCGACGACGGCGCGGAGCGAATCATCGTCGCCGGCGGCGACGGCAGCGTCCACGAGGCCGTGAACGGCATCATGGCGGTCGAGGGAAACACCGCGCTAGGCGTGATTCCGACCGGGACCGGCAACGACTTTGCCAAAGCCTGCGACATCCCGCTTGACTGGCAGCACGCGGCGCAGTTGCTCGCCGACCGCATGGCGGCCGAACAGCATTTGAAGACCATCGACATTGGCGTAATGAACGATCGCTTCTTCGCCAACGGTGCCGGAATTGGCTTCGACGCGAAAGTCACACGCATCGCGCGCTCTTATCACCTGCCGATAGGCGACTTCGTCTACCTGCTCGCGATCTTCCGCGGCATGATGGACGGCATTGCCACGCCACGACTCCAGATTTCTTCGCCGGAGTTCTCCTGGGACGGTCCGGCAACGCTCGCCAGCATTTCGAACGGGCCATGGATTGGCGGCATGTTCCACATCGCACCGATGGCGGCCAATGACGACGGCAGACTCGAACTCCTGGTCGCCGCACCCGTGACGCGCCGCCGGATAATGTTCCTGTTACCGAAACTCATGCGGGGCACTCACATGGGCGAAAAGGAAATACACCACGAGAGCGTCGCGCGCCTGTCGATAGTCGCATCCGAACCTGTCGCATCGCACCTGGATGGCGAGGTGCAGCCGCTGCAGCGGCATTTCGAGCTGGCGCTGCTACCTGGCGCCCTGCGCCTGCTTTGAGGTCGGTCGCGATCCCAGGTAGATAGCGACCAGCGCGATCGCCGCTCCGGCCAGTTCCGTGGCCGACATCGGCCGCGCGAAGAACAGCACGTCCCAGACAAAGCTCAGGGTCGGCTGCAGCAGCAGAGCGAGGCCCGCCTCGGTCGTCGACACGTGCGGCAGGCTGCTGGCGATGAACATCCAGCCGATGCAGTGAGACAAGATGCCATAGCACACCAGCCACATTGCGTCGTCCAGAGTCGTAATCGCAAGCGACTCGCCTTCGACGATCGCCGATGCGCCCAGAATTACAGCCGTCACGAGAGAGATTACGGCTACCTCGCGCGACGGCAGCCGATGCGTGGAGTGCTGCCGCGAACGACGCAAGGACAGCAGGTAGCCTGCATATGAGCACGCCGTGAGCAGCCCGAATATCACGCCGAGGCGATAGTCCGCCGGCAGGCTCTGCCAATCCAGGCCAACGATCAGTGCGAGGCCAAAAAGGGCAAGTGGTATCGCAAGGAGTTGCACGGGCCTTGGCATCTCGCGCAACACGACAATACCCACCGCCGTCATGATGAACACCTGGAAGTTGGCCAACAAGGTCGATAGACCGGGGCCGATGTAGTTGATGCTGCGGTGCCAGAACCAGAGGTCGAGCGCGAAAAACACCGATGCAAGAAGCAGGATCTGCCAGGCGCGCTTCGACAGCGCCAGCTGCTTCCGTGAGACGAGGAGGTATGCAGCCAGAGCGGCGCCCCCTATCAGGACGCGGTAGAAGCCGCTCGTCGTGGGCGAAACATCGACCAGCTTGACCCAGACGGGGGACAGGCTAATCAGCGCCGCGCCGATGAAAAGCCGCAGCGTCGGGTTACCGAGCACGCGCGTCATTGTCCGAGCCAGGCGTCTCTTCGCGACACAAGCTCGTCGTCGGCGTCTTCAGTCAGCTCGAGGTAACAGGTATCGGCCGGCGCCTCCTGCCATTTCATGCGCAAGCTAATGAGTTCGTCGCCGCGGAATACCGACAGCTCCGATTTGTCGCCGGGCCGGTAGCGGCGGGTTCGCGCCTCGCATCCCTTGATATTGATGCGCAACCCGTCGAGCGCAACCAGTTCGTCGCCCGGAGATACACCGGCGCGTTCGGCCGGCCCTTCGTTGTGCACGGCCAGGAATACCGTCCTGCCATTGCGCGTACCGAGATTTGCACCGAGCCAGACCGAGGGCAGGTTAGCGTCATCGGCACGCTTGCCGCCTTTGTCCTTGCCGCCTGCCGAGCGCCGCAACTTGTAGTCGATGCCGTGGCTCTTGAGCAGGGACTCGAGGGGCAGCGCGCCGGTGCCGCGTACCGTCGCATCGAAGAAATCCTGCAGATCAAGGCCGGAGACCTCGATACACAGCTTTTCAAAGCCTTCCTCGGGCATGCCCTCACCGGTTTCGCCCCAGCGGCTCCATGCCTCCTTCATGACATCGTCGAGCGTCGTGCTGCCACCGGTTTCGTCGCGCAACTTGAGATCGAGACACATCGCAATAAGCGCGCCCTTGGTGTAGTAGCTCACTATCGCGTTCGGGGCGTTGGCATCCTGTTTGTAGAACTTGGTCCAGGCGTCGAAGCTCGAAGCCGCGACACTCTGGCGACGCCGGCCCTGGCCCCTGATGACATTCGTCACCGTTCTGCCGACCACCTCGAGATAACTCTCCACCGGGACGGCGCCGGAACGCACGAGCGCGAGGTCGTCGTAATACGACGTTACGCCCTCATAGACCCACAGCAGACCCGTGTGCGTTTCCCTCGACAGGTCGTATGGCGTGAACGCCGCGGGCTTCATGCGCTTGACGTTCCACAAATGAAAATATTCGTGGCTCACGAGGCCCAGGAAGGTCCGGTACTCCTCCGACACGTTTTCATCACCGCGTGCCGGAAGGTTGTCGCGACCGCAGATCAGTGCCGATGACCAGCGATGTTCCAGTCCGCCGTAGCCACTGCCGGGCGCATTCAGCAGGAACAGGTAGCGGTCGAGATCCCGGGGCGGGCCGAGCAGCGACTGCTGCTGCTCGCAGACTGTCTGCAGGTCATGACACAAGCGCGCCATGTCCACGCGCGTCTTGCCACGTATCGCGATCGCATGGGCAATACCACCCGCCTCGAACTCGCCGATGGACAGTTCACCGATTTCCACGGGATGATCGATGAGTTCTGCATAATCCTCGGTCGTGTAAGCGCCGAAATCGTACTCGGCCGCCGTCACACGACGCATCGATGTGGCGACCCGCCAGCCTTTCCCGAAAGGCGCCTCCGGCGCCGCTATTTCGAGATCGCAAGGCGTGGACTCCTGTCCCACGACCGCCGGGAACACACAGGTACCATTGAAAAAAGCATGGGTAGCATCGAGGTGTGCACCGCGCACGCTTTCATCGTGCGCATACACCTCGAGCACAAGCGTCAGCTCACGATCAGAGGGCGCGGCACGCCAGCAGCTCTTGTCCAGCTTTGTGAGCCCGACCTCCCTGCCATCCGCCTCTGCCCGAGCGCTGACGACGTGCTTGGCATAGTCCCGGATCATGTAACTGCCCGGAATCCATGCGGGCATGGCGAAAACCTGGCCGTCGGGGGCAGGCTGAGCGACGGTCAGTCGCACTTCGTACAGATGGGCGCCGGGGTCTTTGGGCCAGATGTGATATCGGTGCGCAGCCATAATCCTAGTCGCGATTGTGAGGCGGTTCCGTGAGTTTCAGAGTCAGGCACTTTGCCGAACCGCCGGCTTTCAGGAACTCACTGAGCTCGACTTCGTGCACGCGGAACCCGGCCAGCATGAGGCGCGCCTTGAGCGGTTCCGATGCCTTGTTGAGGATAACCCGATCACCGATGTTGACGGCGTTACAGGCAAAGTTGCCCGCGTCCATGGTGTCGCAAATGATGCGTTTGTGAGGCGGTATGCGGCTTTCGATCGCCATGCGCGACTCGTAGTCGAACGCGGGCGGGTGATACATCAGGAAGCCGTCGGTCAGCGGGCAGAAGCAGGTATCGATGTGATAGAAACGCGCATCGGTCAGCCGGATCGAGACCACCTCGATATCGAAGAAATCGCGAATCTCGGCGTGCGCCTCGATTTCGGTGCGAAAACCGTAGCCGGTCCACAACCAGGGTCCGCGGCGGTCGAGCAGGCAATCACCTGCGCCCTCGAACCCTATCTTTTCGTCGAGATCCAGGAGATCGAAACCACTCTCGCGGAACCACTCCTTGAAGAAATGTTCCTCGGGACGCCGTTCGTGCGGCATGAAATGACTTGCAATCGCCTTGTTGCCATAGACAACGCCTGCATTGGCCGTGAATACCATGTCAGGCAATTCCGGCTGCGGCTCGATGGTGACGATATCGGCGAACTCCGCGATCTGGTCCCGAAGCGCTTCCCACTGCAGGCGCGCTCGGTCGAGATTCAGCGATTCTTCCTGCCCTGCCATCCAGGGATTGATCACGTAGTCCACCGTGAAGAAATCCGGCGGACACATCAGGATTCGGTCTTTGCTCATTGTCGTACTGCGTTCCGATTGTTCTTGACAACAAAGCGGGAGCCGGCCACCCGGCTCCCGTCATTGTCGATATTGTATCGAACCAGGGCCTAGCGCTGAGCGCCTTGTGGATCCCCGAGGTGCAGCAAGGGTAACGGGCTCGGGCTCGAACCGTCCATGAAATACACCTTGCTGGCCGGATCCTTGGAAATGGCTTTCAGCGCTTCCAGTGACTGCAATTGAATATACGCCGGATTGCGCGCGATCGCATTGTTGATCTGCGTAATTTCGTAGGCCTGCGCGTCGGCGAGGATCTTTTTGCGTTCGGCTTCCTGCTCCGCGGCCTCACGCCCGGCCTCGGCGCGCGCTACCTGCTGCTGTAGTTCAGTACGGACACGCTCGAGCTCCGCTCTCTCGCGCTCAACCGCCTGTTCGCGTTCCTTTTTCTGTTCGATGGCCTCGACAATGAATGGCGGTAACGTGATGTCACGAATCAGCACGGCGGAAACGAGAATCCCCTTGGGGGCGAGGTAATCACGCAATCCGTCCGTCAGCGCGAGTTGCAGTGTTTCCTGCGTGGCCTCCTGGAAGAAGTCCTCAGCGCGCTTGATGCTTTTGCCCTGCTCACGCAGCAATGAGCGCAGCTTCGGTATCAGGTGTACGCGAACCGCCGCCGACTCGTCACCGGTCTGCTCGAGGATGTCGGGGGCCATGGCGCCATCGATGCGAAACTGCACGCTCACGTCGAGCTTCGTCTGCAGCTGATCCTGGCTTGGGACGTTGGCCGTTTCAAGGTGCGTCTTCTGTCGTGCATCGTACATCGTCCAGCGATACAGCGGATTGACCGGTATGTGAATGCCTTGTGAGTAGCCTTCGGGCTGCACATTACCGAACAACGTCGCGACGCCGATCCTGCCGGGC
>Ga0209456_10000698_pt1 | contig 17496 bp, 15 predicted proteins | sample COG_11_FD_184755 | JGI IMG/M metagenome (GOLD analysis project Ga0209456, IMG submission 184755) | Pelagic marine sediment microbial communities from the LTER site Helgoland, North Sea, for post-phytoplankton bloom and carbon turnover... | ecosystem: Environmental > Aquatic > Marine > Neritic...
GCTGGCGTTTGGCCTCGGCAATGATGCCGGAAATGTCCATTTCGATCGGCAGGATTTTTGTCACATGCAGCAACATCGCCATGTTGTCGACATCGCTGTTGATGCTCCTGGCGACACCCGGGTACTGAATTTTCAAAGCGAGATCACGGCCGTCTCTGGTCACAACCCGGTGAACCTGGCCGATGGAAGCGGCGGCAACCGGTTCAAAGTCAAAATGCTCGAACCTGTTTTCCCAGCCTTTACCATATTCCCGGCCCATTACACGGCGAATCTGTGAATGCGGCATCGTGTTGGCGGAGTCCCTCAGCACGGCCAGGGCGTCGGCAAACTCCCGTGGCAGAAAATCAGTGCTTTCCATGGACAGAATCTGCCCCATTTTCATGGCGGCGCCGCGCATGCCGGCCAGGCGTTTGGCAAGTTTTTCGGCATTGGCGGCCGTCAGGAAGACATTGACGGCATCCGCAGGGGTCACGCCGCTGACTCGTCGCACACCTTCGATGGCGCCTCCGACAACGAGTTCGCCGGCAGTAAAGCCCAGGCGGACAAGGCGGCCAAGGCGGGTTGTGGGTACTCGTGATTTAATGTTGAAGCTTCTGGCGCTGTGCGCGCCGTTTGAGTTGTTCGACGATTCTCGGCCCTCGCCCGGGTTTGCTCCAGGGGCAGACTACTATGCAAATGCCGCAACCGAAGTGCTCGTTAAAGAACGGAATGCATTTGTCGAAATTGACATACCATTTGTTTTCACCGCGAACCGCCATTTTTTCCGGGCCGATGGCATCGGGGGGGCAGGCATTCGCGCAGACCTGGCAACGGTAGCAGAAATCATCAACATGGTAATTGGCCTTATCAGGCGTTGGGACCAGGGGTATGTTCGTGAGTACGGCTGCAAGCCTGAATGACGAGCCGTAGTCCTTGTTGATAATGGAACCATGCTTGCCGAGTTCGCCAAAACCACATTCGATTGCCGGTGGAATCATTAGCAAGGGCCCGGCGAGGGGCCCCGCATGTGGCGCTGCATCCCATCCGCGTTGTCTTATCCATGCGGCAATGTCTTTGCTGGCTTTTGTCGCCCTTCCGTATTGCCGCACGACTTCTGCGCCGGCTTCAGCCTCTGGCGCAGTCTTCATTTGCTCGTAATCGTGCGCCACACCGAGCATGATGGCCCATTGGTAATCCAGCGTTACCCCTTCATAGGTCCACTCCGGCCTCAGGGCTGTGATACCAAATAATTCCAGTTCCCTCGTCCCGGCATAGGCTGCCAATTCTCGTGACCAGTCCTCAGCTGGTTGCTCCACCGGCTCGCCAGTAACGGGGGGCACTTCAATATCCAGAATATTTGCCCGTGCCGCTCGGGCTTTCACAATGGCCGGGTTGTCCGGATCCTGTGTGTAGAACCACTTTTGCAACTCGCCATGCTCGATCGTCTCGGGATCATGCCAGTAGACACGCGATGCCCGGCGAAACTCCGTCTCGCCCTCGCCATTGATCGCATTGCCCGACGTCGCGGGCATCAGCGCCAGTTGCTCTGGTTTGGGTGTAAAGGGTCTATAGGGTGACTTTGCCATGCCGGGGCTCTTGCTTGCGGGCCCCTATCATGCCATGAAATCGAGGATCATTCGGGTAGAGTGATTTCAGACCCCACTAAATAATACCTTCGATGTCCGCGTCACAGGACAGTGCCTTGATGTACTCGGTGACTGCCATGCGCATGGCCCTGGTATGCAGATAATCACGGATAAAAGACTATTACTCCGATAAATAAGTCAAACCAGTTTGCGTTCGTCCAGGCCGATGCTGCGGGCTATGATTTCCTTCATGATCTCGGAACTGCCGGCGTATATGCGCGACACACGGGCATCGGTGAACATGTGGGAAATGCGGTATTCGCTCATGTAGCCTGAACCACCGTGAAGCTGCACGCAGTTGTCCATCACTTCCGATTCCAGCTCACTGGCGTAAAGCTTGGCCTCGGCGGCCAGCTCAGCACTCAGCTCTCCCGCGTTGTGCAGCAGGACGCATTGATCGATGAAGGTCTGCGTGACATCCAGCGCGGTGCGCATTTCCGCCATCTTGAAGCGGCTGTTCTGGAAGGCCCCTATGGGTTTGCCAAAGGCTTTACGCTCCAGGATATAGTCCATCGTCAGGTCAAAAGCGACCTGGGCGTGGGCGATTTCCTGCGCGGCGCTGATCAGGCGCTCCTCGGCCAGGTGGTGCATCAGGCTGTAGAAGCCCCTCTCCGGGTCGCCCAGCACATTTTGTGCGGGTATCCGGACATTTTCGAAGAACAGTTCGGCGGTGTCCTGGGTCTTGAGGCCCATTTTCTTCAGGTTGAGCCCGCGGTTGAAACCTTCCATGCCTTCTTCGACTACGAACAGGCCAATGCCGTGCGGTTTGTCCGGTACTGTCCGGGCGGCCACGATGAAGGCGCCACCGTTGATGCCGTTGGAAATAAAAGTCTTTGAGCCGTTCAGGACCCAATGATCGCCGTCGCGAACCGCCCGGGATTTAATGCCGGCGAGGTCGCTGCCGGCGGCGGGTTCCGTCATGGCGACGCCGAGGATGGTGTCGCCACTGATGCACTTGGGCAGCAGGCGTGCTTTGAGTTCCTCGCTGCCCAGGTCATCAATATAGGGCCCGACCAGGCGGCTGTGCAGTGTCAGGAACAGGCCCATATCACCGTGCCGTATGGTCTCTTCGATGACGACCTGTTCAAAGCGGAAGTCATCGATGCCCAGGCCGCCGTACTTCTCATCGGCCCACATGCACAGCAGTCCCTGGTCACCGGCTTTTTGAAAAACAGCCGGATCGCAGATCCCATCCTCCCGCCATTGCTCGACGTTGGGCTCGACTTCGGACTGCATGAAACGGCGGACCGAATCACGGAACATTTCATGCTCTTCATTGAATATAAGGCGTTTCATAGTGAATGCTCCTTAAAAATACTCCCCTGGCATCAATAAAATGACAAGTTTTTTTGCGCCCTGTCGCGCAGCCAGTCCGAAACAGCGAAGCGCGGGCCATAGGCCTGGGCCATGCGGTCACATTCAGCAACGAATTCCCGGATTCCGACCGTATCGATCAGCGACAGTGTACCGCCGGTCCAGGGTGGGAAGCCCCAACCGAAAATGGATCCGATATCACCATCTTCCGGGTGTGTGATCACGCCTTCCTCGAAGCAGCGCGCAGTTTCAAGGGACTGGATATACAGCAGGCGCTTGATCAGTTCGTCAACGGGTGGTTGTTCATCACTGGAAGGAAACTCCTCAGCCAGGCCCGGCCAGAGATTCTTTTTGGCGTCCGCGGGGTAGTCGTAGAAACCGGCGCCGAAACGTTTTCCCTTGCGGTCCAGGTCCTCGACCATTTTGCGGATGGCTTCCTGGCCTTTGTCAGCGGGGTATTGTTTGCCCATGGCCTGAGCTGTCTCCTTGCCGATTTTGTACGCCAGTTCCAGCGTCACTTCATCGGTCACGGCCAGTGGACCGACCGGCAGGCCGGCCTTTTTGGCGATGTTTTCCACCAGTGCGGGCTTGACACCTTCGGCCAGCATCATGATGCCCTCGTTGGTTGACGTGCCGAACACCCGGCTGGTGTAGAAGCCGCGGCTGTCATTGACCACGATGGGTGTTTTCCGGATTTGCTGGATGTAGTCCAGGCTGCGGGCAATGGCTTCGTCTTTGGTTTTTTCACCCAGGATCACTTCGACCAGGGGCATCCTGTCCACGGGTGAGAAGAAATGCAGCCCGATGAACTGGTCCGGGCGCTTCGATGCTTCGGCCAGGCCCGTGATTGGCAGCGTGGAGGTATTGCTGGCGAAAACACAGGACTCCGGCACCACGGCTTCTGTTTTTGCAGTCACATCCGCTTTCAGATCAGCGCTCTCGAACACTGCCTCGATGACCAGATCGCAGCCCTCCAGATCATTATAATCCGTGGTGGGTTTGATCAGGCTGAGCAGAGCCTTTGCTTTCGCTTTGGTGGAACGCTTGCGCTCAATGGCTTTTTTCAACAGGTTCGCGGAGTAGGCTTTACCCTGCTCGGCATTGTCGATACTGGTATCGAGCAGCACCACTTCCATGCCGGCTTTGGCCGAAACATAGGCTATGCCGGCGCCCATCATGCCGGCGCCTAGAATACCCAGCTTGCTGACTTTCGATTTCTCGATACCCTCCGGGCGGCGAACCAGCTTGTCGGCGGCGCCCTTGTTGATGAACAGTGAACGCATCATATTGCGCGCCACCGGGCCAGCCAGCAGCGTACCAAAATATTGGGATTCGATATCGAGGCCGGCATCGATGGGCGTGATGCAGCCTTCGTACACGGCGGACATCGCGGCAATCGGAGCAGGGTAGTTATTCTGTGTCTTGCCCACGATCAGTGAAGTGCCCACCATGAATGTCTGGGCATTCTTCGGGGTCATCGCGCCGGCTCCGCCGGGTACTTTGAAGTACTTTTTGTCCCAGGGTGCAACCGGGTCGCCGCTTTCCAGCAACCATTGTTTCGCCCGTTCAACGACTTCCTGCGCCGGAGCCAGTTCGTGCACGATACCGAGTTCCAGGGCCTGTTCCGGCTGGATGTTCTTTCCCTGAAGGATCAAAGGCAGGGCTTTTTCCGTGCCGATCAGGCGTGGCAGGCGCTGGGTGCCGCCTCCGCCGGGCAGGAGCCCGATGTTGACTTCCGGAAATCCAATCACGACTCCGGGCTCATTGGCCAGCACACGGTAGTGGCAGGCCAGGCAGATTTCCAGGCCGCCACCCAGCGCCAGCCCATTGATTGCGGCGGCAAAGGGTTTGCCGCAGGTTTCCAGTTTACGCAGTTGCCGGTTCATGTCGCGGCTGAAGCCGGCTGCTTCAATGGGGCTCAGACCACGGTCGTAAACCGTCGATATATCCAAAATGTCTGCACCGGCGATAAAAGACTTTTTCCCCGAAGTCAAAACAGCGCCCTGCACTGCGTCGTCGCTTGAGACTCTGTCCGTCAGGGTTTCCAGGTCTGCCAAAAACTCAGGCGCCAGGACATTCATGGGTTTGCCGGGCAGGTCGATGGTCAGGATCGCGATGCCGTCGTTGCCAACTTCGTATTGAATCGTATGGGTCATTTCTGTGATCTCTTTAATGTCTGTTGAATGGCGTCTTCAGACGCGCTCGATAATCGTGGCGGTGCCCATGCCGGCGCCGATGCACAAGGTCACCAGGGCAGTCGACAGGTCGCGGCGTTCCAGTTCATCCAGCACGGTGCCCAGGATCATGGTGCCGGTAGCGCCGAGCGGGTGGCCCATGGCAATGGCGCCGCCGTTTACGTTGATTTTGTCGTGCGGGATGTCCAGTTGTTTCATGTACAGCATGACGACCGAGGTGAATGCCTCGTTCAATTCAAACAGGTCAATATCGGAAGTGCTCATGCCGGCGCGCTTGAGCACTTTCTCCGTGGCCGGCATCGGGCCCGTCAGCATGATGGTGGGTTCGCTGCCGACGGAAGAAAATGCGTGGATCCGGGCGCGTGGTTTCAGGCCCATGCGCTCGCCCGCCTCGGCACTGCCAAGCAGAACTGCGGCGGCGCCATCCACGATGCCACTGGAATTGGCGGCGGTGTGGACGTGTTCAATGGACTCGACTTCGGGATAACGCAGCAAGGCAATCGCATCGAATCCACCTTGCTGGCCCGGAATCACAAAGGCGGGCTTGAGGCTGGCGAGGCTCTCCATGGTTGAGTCCGGGCGCATGTGCTCGTCGTGGTCCAGGACAAGCTCGCCGAGGTGGTTCGTTATCGGCAAAATCGAGTTGGAGAAATATCCATTGTCCCAGGCATGGGCTGCGCGTTTCTGGCTTTCCAGCGCGTAGCTGTCGATATCTTCACGGGAAAATCCTTGCATGGATGCGATCAGGTCCGCTCCGATGCCCTGGGGGGTGAAATGGAGCTTGGAGGCGATTTGTGGGTCTGTTGGCCAGGCGCCGCCGTCGGAACCCATGGGAATGCGGGACATGCATTCAACACCGCCACCAATAACCACGTCGGACTGGCCCGCCATCACCTGGGCTGCCGCCGAATTGACGGCTTCCAGGCCTGAGGAGCAGAAACGGTTGAGTTGCTTGCCGGGTACCGTTTCCGCGTAGTCGGCATTCAGCACCGCCGTGCGCGCAATGTTCGCGCCCTGTTCGCCGATGGGCGTGACACAGCCCAGCACCACGTCATCCACCAGTGAGGTATCCAGTTCATTGCGGTCCCGCAGGGCGCGCAGCACCTGGGTGGTCAGGTCGGTTGGCGTTATGCCGTGCAGGGAACCGTTGGCCTTGCCGCGGCCCCTCGGGGAGCGTACATGGTCGTAGATATAGGCTTCAGTCATTTCAATTCCTCGGTGGTGGTCCTGCGCTCAACAGGCGCAAGATGTTTTGTTTGTAATCTTCGTAGGCAGCCCGGAGATCGATTTCCGGTGCGACCAGCCATTGGTTGTTGAGGCCGATCAGGGTGCCGTAAAATTGCTCGGCAACGCGGCCGGCATCGACATCCGGCCTGATTTCCCCGGATTCCTGTCCCCCTTTTACCCAGGCTGCAACTGACTCCCGCTGAATCCGCATGAATTCTGCTACATTGGGTTTGAACTCAGAGGCGGGGTCCAGTGCGGCGCCCCACAGGATGTTCATGGCGCGGATGTAGTCCGGATGGCGGAGTACGTGCTCCAGGTGGGTGTCGATGGCCGTGGCGAAAGCCTGCAAGCCGGTTTCGCCATCCAGGCTCCGAACCAGTTTTTCAGTCCACACAGCGGTCATCCGTTTGAGGACCGTGCGCAACAGGCCTGCCTTGGATCCAAAATGGTGGCTCGCCAGGCCACGGCTGTAGCCGGATCGCTCGCCAATAGCCACCAGCGTTGTGCCCTGGATACCAACCGAATTGAGCAAGTCGATGGCGGCCAGGATCATGCTGGATTCTGCAAGCGCTGTGCGCTCCGCCTGAGTGCGTGGTTGTTCAGAATTGTTCGCGACAGGAACGGGGTGGGGCATGGCTTGATAAATACTTGTTAGTGACAAGCAAGTTTATCAAAGTACAGTTTGTTGTCAACGATGGTGTTAAAGATTTTTCCAATCTGGGTCGTCGTTGGAGCAGGGATTGACTCTATTTGGAGGATAATTGAAAAAACCGGCGCCCCGAAGGACGCCGGTTAATAGTCTACATTGTCTTGGTAAAAACTACTGCGGAACTATTCGACTTCGATGAAGTCATCCTGAACGGCGCGAACTTCCTGCACTGTCAGCATGCGCTGCATGACGGCGACGTAGGCATGAACACGATTGTCGCCAACTTCTTCTTCGGTGACAAAGCCGTCAGCAGCGCCAGTGAAGCATGCGGCGACATCATAGGTGCCCTGGTCGAGGTCGGGCGCAACAAAATTGAAATGATGGGCCGCGGTGGTGTCGAGGCCGAGCGCCACGGTCACGTCACCTTCGATATCAAGTGTGTCGGCCACACAATCAGGCAGATCATCTCCGTCGCAGGTGCCATCGACGTCGACGACATCGAGATCGACCGTGACGGTAAGGGTTTGCTTGCGTGAGGCGAAAGTCAACCCGCCCGGCGCGGCGATCATGCCGCCGTCCGGGGCATCGCCGGCACAATTGGCGCTGACGCCCTCAGGCACGACGCGAACTTCAAGGTTAAGCGCGCCTTCTGCTTCGGCGGTGGAACTAAACCCGCCATTGCGTCCTTTCGCTTCGGTGATAGTGACCAGGTTCGCTACGCCCGAAACACCGATCAGAAGCTCTTTCTTGTTGGCGACGTGGATGGTTGACATGGTTTCTTCCGCTGCGACGATGGCGTCGCCTGTTGCGTCGTAGTTGATGTTAAACTCTGCCAGTGCGACCTTGTCATCTTCCCAGGCAGCGGTAAACTTGGCTGATTGCGCCATGGCGCTAACTGAGAAAATGGCAGATGCCAATACAATACTAATTAAAAAACGTTTCATAATGAAAATACTCCGCTTGAGATGAAATCCCATTGAAGAAGAATTTAACCTGGAGTGCGAGACCCCCCCCATGGTATGGACCACTTCCTGCATAGTGTGGGACAAAAAAAGACCAATACCAAGTTGCCCATCCTTGGCTGATCAACCACCGGTTATTTTACCCGGAGCAGGCTGTTTTTGCAAAATTTGAAAACGGGTCGATGAGGAGTGGAATTTTCAGGATGATTAACCCGCCCGGTTAAAGGTCATTGACCAGTGAACGCTTTGTCTGGCCTTCCAGAACTGTATCATAACGATAGAAATCGTGATCCACGCCAAGGGAAATTCTGGCTTCGGATTGTGCTGCGCTGGCCATTTCATCATCCAGTTCGAAACGCAGGAAATGCACGGCGGATGTCTTTTCATCCGTCGACCGTTCCAGGTCCTCATTGGCGATGGCGAAAGTTTTGTCGTGGCCGTCGACTTGCAGCCAGATGTGATTTTCAACGCCCACGAGTTCACCCAGGCGTTTGCGCCGCAGTTCCACGTCTTCGAATTCCAGCATGGCCGTGGCTTTGAGGTTGCCGCCGTCGGGAATCAGGGGGTTGTAGGTATCCAGTTCTTCCTGGATGGCGGCGGCTTCGAAGATTTTCTCTATGCGCAGCATTTCCTGTACCTGGTACTGGATGGTCAGGCGGTCTTCGAAATAAAGCGACAGGTGGGGGCCGATGTTGACGCGGCGGTTTTTTTTGTGCGCCATGACGTGGTCGCGGAAGTCCGCACGTTGCCCGGCGTATTGCTCGAGGGAAAATAAATCCTCCCGGTTCAGTTTGTTCATGTCCCCCCTCACGAATCAGATGCCGTAAGCTTTGCGCAACAGGGTCAGCGGGCTGGTCTCACCATGTTTCAGATCCAGGCCGTCTGCGATTTGGGTGGCGGCCATCGGGCAATCGGAAACCAGGTAGTCGGCATTCATTTTCTGTATGCGGTTGATGACCGGGCGGGCAATTTTCTGGGATTTTTCATAGGTGCCGGCGCGCACGCCATAGGTGCCGTCGTGGCCGGAGCAGCGTTCGATCACCTGGATCTCGGTGCCGTCAACCAGCGCCAGTACGTCCCTGGTTTTCGGGCCGATGTTTTGCACCCGCTGGTGGCAGGGCACATGCCAGGCAACGGTGCCCAGCGATTGCTTGAATTCGGTGTTCAGCAGGCCGGCCTTGTGGCGGTGCACCAGGTATTCGAAAGGGTCGAAAATATGCTGCTTCACTTTCTGTACGTCCGGGTCATCCGGGTACATCAGCGGCAGTTCCTGTTTGAACATCAGTACGCAGGACGGAATGGCGGCGACGATGTCCCAGCCTTCATCGATCAGGCTTATCAGTTCGGGAATATTGGTTTTGCGGTACTTTTCCACGGTTTCCAGGTCGCCCTGCTCCAGCTTGGGCATGCCGCAGCATTCTTCATTGCGGGTCAGGCGCACCGGGATGTTGTTGTGTTCAAAAACGCGGATCAGGTCCTGGCCGATATCCGGTGTATTCACGTTGCAGTAGCAGGTGGTGAAGAGTGCGGCCTTGCCGCGGGTCGGACCGGCTGCCTGCGCTTCTACCGCTGCAGGCTGCCGGCCTTTGTCGCGACGGCGCAGGGTATCGGAATGGAATTCGGGCAGGTGTGCCCGGTGGTCCAGGTCCAGTGTTTTTTCCAGCACTTTGCGCACACCGCTGTTTTGCCTGCCTGCGTTGATCACATTACTGACCACGGGGATGGTGGCGATCCTGCCCTGGATTTTGGTGTTGCTGAGCAGCTTGTGGCTGAACTTGCGTTCACCTTTCTTGAACTGGATGGCCTTGGCGCGCAGCATCACGTGCGGAAAGTCCAGGTTCCATTCGTGTGGCGGCACGTAAGGGCACTTGGTCTGGTAACACAGATCGCACATGAAGCACTGGTCGACGACGCTCCAGTAGTCTTCTTTCGCTACCCCGTCAATTTCGAAGGTTTCCGACTCATCCACCAGGTCGAACAGAGTGGGGTAGGCGTCACATAGTGAAACGCAACGCCGGCAGCCGTGGCAAATCTCGAAAATCCGTTCCATTTCCTCAAGGAGTTTTTCTTCCTTGTAGAAATCCGGATTCTTCCAGTCCAGCGGGTGGCGTGTCGGAGCCTCGAGACTGCCTTCTCGCATATCTAATCCTCCGCAATTACACCATCCCGGCCTGATGACGGGATGGTGTCAAACGGCTGAACTCAGTCCAGATCGTCCAGTGCTTTCTGGAATCGATTGGCGTGTGAACGCTCCGCCTTGGCCAGGGTTTCGAACCAGTCGGCAATTTCGTCCAAACCTTCTTCACGTGCAGTACGCGCCATACCCGGATACATATCGGTGTACTCGTGTGTTTCACCGGCAATGGCAGCGCGCAGGTTGTTCGCGGTTCCGCCAATCGGCAGGCCCGTTGCCGGATCGCCTGTCTCTTCCAGGTATTCCAGGTGGCCGTGCGCATGGCCGGTTTCACCTTCAGCAGTGGAGCGGAAAACAGTGGAAACGTCGTTATAACCTTCCACATCCGCGCGCTGCGCGAAATACAGGTAACGGCGATTGGCCTGTGACTCACCGGCGAAAGCGTCTTTGAGGTTCTGTTCGGTCTTGGTGTCTTTAAGTGACATGATATTTCCTGCCTGTGTAGATTAATGACAAACAACGGACTTGCGGTTAAGAATAACCCTGGATTCCTTATAGTTGAAATTGATTTTAATAATAAGACCGATAGGTCAAGTCAATGATCGATGTCAATCACGCAGCTGCAAACTTGTTTCCATCCCTGATTCGCGGGAAACTGGCAACCCTGTCCTCCGCAGGAAGGTATTCGATGATTGCCAGGTATGCGTCCATGGCTGTTTTCCTTGCGTTGGTTGTCCTCGCGGCGGCCATCGGGGGAAGTTTTGAAGCGGGTGAGTGGTACTACTCCATGAACAAACCGTCCTGGACGCCTGCGCCGTGGATTTTTGCCCTGGTCTGGGCGGTTCTGTATCTGATGATGGCGCTGGCCGCATGGCAAGTCTGGCTCACCGGACACTACAGACGGCTCGGCGCTTTGACCTGGTGGATGATCCAGTTGGTTCTGAACGTGGTCTGGTCGTGGTTATTCTTTGATCTGCACAGGCTGGGCTGGGCCTGGATTGAGCTGAGCCTGCTGATTGCCGTCGTGGTGCTGTGTATCCGGGCTTTCCGCCTGTTGTCCAAATCCTCGGCCAACCTGATGGCGCCTTATCTGGTCTGGCTGATTTTCTCCTGGGTGCTGAACCTGGCTACCTGGACCATGAATGGTGGGCTGTTCAGCAAGGTGTTGCTGGGTTAGCCTTTACTCGTCCTGGTCAGCGCAGAATACGTTGAGCTTGTTGCCGTCCAGGTCGCGGAAATAGCCGGCGTAAAAAAAGTCGCCGCGCAGTCCCGGCGGGCCTTCATCCGTGCCGCCCAGTTCGAGCGCTTTTTCGTACACGGCCTGGACCTTTTCTTTCGAGTCCACTGCCAACGCCACCATCATGCCATTGCCGACCGTAGCGGGATTTTCATCGTAAGGTTTGGTGGCTGCGAATCCGGGTGTGTCCGGCGAAGCCGCCCAGGCAATGAATCTGTCTTCTTCCATGAAGCGACCGGCGCCGATGACGGTAAATAACTGGTCATAGAATGCAGCGGCCCGTTCCAGGTCGTTGGTGCCGACGGTGACGTATCCAATCATTAGAACTCTCCTTCAGGCAATCAGGTCAGCGGATCGCCGCCAAACATCAAGTGGTGGGTGAACAGGAATACTACAAACGCCAGGCTGCCGAACAGCAACAGGCTGAGGTCCTTCAGGCTCGATACCTTGTCGGGTTTGACCCAGTCGCCGTCCCGCCGATTGATCAATACGATTTCGACAAGGGCCCAGGCGGTGAGGCCGCCGAACAAAACGATGGATCGTGGTGAGCCGATGGCCAGCAAATGGCCTGCGCCCCAGCAGACCATGCCAATCAACTGGGGGTGACGAAGAATTCGCTTGCAATTATTGGGCGGATAAGGCGCGAAGAAAAGGATAAAACCGACAAACACCAGCAAGCCGGCCGCGTGTCCACCCCAATCGGGGGCAGTGTAAAAAATCTCTTCGGGGACAGTGAGTCCCCAGCCGGAGATGATCAGGTAAAGGGAAAAGATCACCAAGAGGGTAAATAATCCCTTGTAAGGATATTCACCAATGCGGTCGAGCAGGTCTTTCCTCAAGTCAACCGCCACTGCCGGAAAGAGGTGAACAACACTCCAGAGCAAAACACCGAATGCAAGCCGAGTCATGGTCCTTTTCTCCTGACTTCATTTTGCATCAGTCTAAACCATCCGCGCCAAAGTGTTTATATCAAATTCACGATCCATCAAAATTCCCAGAGAACTCCAATGGCCGGAATGGCCGGCAGCCATTGTTCAACGACGGCGTCAAGGAAGACCTTGCCATCCTCGTCCTCGTCGATGTCGAAATCGATGCAGCACTCATTCCTGCGGTTGGTCGCGTTGGTGGCTTCGAAAAAGCCCGTCAAGCGCCCGTGGCGCACCGGGAACTCGCGGCTGATGCGGAAATCCAGCGAATAAAAGGTACCGAGTTGGGCGGCATTTCTTGGGCCGGGGATGGGAAAGTACTCATCTTCCGCTTCGTCAAAGCCAAGTGAAATGTCAGTGATAGGCCAGCCGGAGTGCACATTGAGCGCCACGCCGATCTCCCACAAATCCCGTTGCCAGGCCAACCCCGCCTGGAATGCGTGTCGCTGATCCCAGCTTCGGCGTTCATCGACACCGTTGATGGAGTCGCTTGCCTTTGACCAGGTATAGCTGGCCCACCAGTTCAATTCTTTCATTGAGCGGTACTCCAGGGTTAGCTCGACTCCCCGTGTTTTTGCCGAAGCCGGATCGAGTCGAACGCGGTCGGGCGCCAATTCCGGAATCAAGGCCAGCGGGTCATACAGATTTTCGAAGCGGGGTTTGAGCCGGCCGTAGTTTTTATAGAAGGCTTCCACTCGCAGGCGGTAGTCGTTCGGGTAGCGAAACTGAAGACCTGCAATCCAGTGCTCCGAGCGTTGTGGGTTGAAAAATCGATCCAGGCCGTCTTCGACCTGCAATTGCTGGATTGGCTGGGACTGATAATAGCGGCCCCAGGTGAAACGGAAATCGGTGGAGTCACTAATCGCATGGAGCAGGCTGAATCTCGGGCTGACCTGGTTGTCGAATACGGGTTCGGTATAGGTTTGGCGGTCCCAGCGCAAACCCAATTGCAGGGATGTTTCCGGAGTGAACTGCCAGCGGTCGGAAAAGAACAGGGAATAGCTGTTGCCTTTGGGCGCAGCCTGGACTTCGCTTGAAGTGGGTGATTCCAGCCCCGGGTAGTGCTCAAATAATTCAAAATACTCCGCACTGGATGCGTAAAAATACCTGGCGTCCAGCCGCCTCAATTCAAATCCCCAGTTCAGGATGTGGTCGGCAAGGCCGTCGTAACGCCAGTCCTGGCGCAGGCCCAGGATATCTGCTTCGCGATTGTCGGTGACCCGTGCAATCAGCTTTTCCGGGTCGTTCACCTGGGCATTGCGCTTGTTGTTGAGTGAACTCCGGGAAAGTACCGTGTTGCTGGAAAGAAATGGCGTCCACTGGTTTTCCAGCAGCACCCAGAAATGCTGGTTTTGCGTGTCACTGACCGATTCTTCCAGTTCCTCCGGCTCATTCTCCGTGGTTACGATAACTTTGTCGTCGGCCACCAGGCCGTTGAAAGACAGGCGCGTGTCGCTTGAAAGATTGAATCCGATTTCGGCGAATACATCGAAATATTCAGGTTTGCCCCAGTCCCGTTTCAGAACCATGCCGAGGTTACTGCGACGTGCTGAAATCAGCCAGTCGACCTTGCCTTCTTTTGTGTAACCCGAATTGAAGAGAGAGGTATTGAATACACTCAGGCCCAGTTCGGTATGCAGTGGTTTTTCAGGTTTTTGTGAATCGAGCACGAGCACACCGCTCATGTGATCACCGAAAGTTGCCGGAAATCCGCCCGTGTATGCTTCAACGCCGGAAATAGCACGAGCATCAATGGAGCTGAAAATGTTGTGGTAATCGCGAATGTGAAAAGGATCCAGCAACTGCAGGCCATTGAGGAAGATAGCGTTTTCGTTAAGTTCTCCACCACGAAAGTGTGTCTTCGAGGAAAGGCCACTGGCCGCCGTGCCCGGCAGGCGCTGAACGGAGCGAAGCGGATCTTCGCCGAGATCAGGCAGGGCCTGGATCGCGCGTTGATCGATGAAAAACTGGGAATTTGAAAACAGGATATAGCGGCTGGCGGAAACAGAAAGAATTTCCAGCTCGGCAGGCCCCAATTCCATAATGGCACTCACCACGGCAAGCTGGTATTCCGTCAATTCGACGGTTTCCACGACCGTGGTGTAGCCTGTGGCTTCAATCCTGATTTTATAGCTGCCGGGATCCAGTCCGGTATATTCGTAAATGCCGCGACCGGTATCGGACGCTATCGGCAGCCTGGGCACAGAACTCACCACGACCCCGACGCCTGCAGGCATCGAATCAACGTTCTTCACGATTACCATGATGGAGCCCGTTGGTTTAACCCCAGGCTCAGGGTTCTGGCGGACAACCAGGAAAAAGCCATCCACTTCCCGCAGCGCCAGCCCATGAGGATCCAGGATGGCATCAAGGATGTCCATTTCGTTGCTGTATAGATTGGGTTCATCGAGCACCCGCAATGATTCAGGCACCAGGTTTGTGCTGTAGACCAGGGGAAGGCCTTGTGCCCGGAATTCGTCAAGTACTTCGTGCACCGGTCTGCCCTTGTAAGGCCCGCGTTCATCGGCGGTGGCCGTCGTGATGCAGATCGCGAGCAGCAGGAGGATTCGACCGGCTCCCGAAGAACACGATGAGATTGCACGGAATGCAATTGAATACATGGAATTCATTCCGTATCGATCTTGATCACTCCGGCATGCACCTCGGCGACAAGGTCGCTGGTCTGCAGCATCAATTCCAGTGCACGCATCGGCTGCAGATCGACCGCGCCATGCATTACGGTATCACGGGCCAGCGTTTCAGCGGCCGCTGAACCGTATTCAAGCGAATGGCCCGACTCCCGGCTGACCCAGTCAAGAAAGTCAGCCAGTGAGCGGTCGTCCAGTGTGAAACCCGGGCTAATTTCCTCGATCCACTGCCAGTTTTCCCCGAATACTGCGATCGGCGCCAGGCTCACGTTTCCCTTGCTGGAGATGATTAACTGCTGACCAACCTCCGCGATGGATTCTTCATTGTTGCCGGTTATGGCCACACTTCCCTGCCTCACGCTGACAATTACGCTTCCACCCGTCAGGCTCGTCATGTACCGGGTTCCGAGGGGCTGTACGCGACCAAATGGCGTGTTGACGGCGAGTTTTCCTTTGCCGCCCGGTACCCTGTCATCGGCGTGAGAATCGATGTAAATCCGTCCGCTGAGCAACTCAATATCAGTTTCTGAAATCAGCTTCAAGCGCGTATTTTCGTCCAGGCGGATCGATTCACCTTCCAGCCAGCGCATCGCCAGGCGTGCATCATAGGCCGTCGTTATCACCGATCCGGACATGAGCCTATCCCCGGCTTGCAACTGTTGTGTTGCTTCTTGTGTGCCGCCCGTTCCAGCCATAATTCGCCCGCTCTGCTTTACAACGGATGCCACCATCAGGGAGGGCATTTGCGAAGTGGGATCATTGAACACCCCGTTGTATACAAAGATCGCAAGCACTACTGATGCAGCCGCCGCCAGGCCGATTGTAAGCCGGCGCCAGCGCCTGCGGCCGACCGCCTGTTTCCATTCGGCATGCAGCGCTGCGCGGATCCGGGCTTCATCAGCGGCAGGCGCCCGAGTTCTGGTCAGGGCATTTTTGAATAGTGATTCAAACAGTTCGTCTGAATTTTCCTGGTTTTCCTTATCTTTGCTGTTCATTTTTGCATCTATGTTTTTTACTCGTTAAAAACCGGTTGCGCCAGCGTGCTGTAAATTTCCTGGAATGCATGCCTGGCGCGCGCCAGGTTGGACTGTGCGGCTTCATGGCTGATGTTCATTCGCCGGGCGATTTCCCTGACCGAAAACCCCTCGATGTATTTCCACTCCAGTGCGTTTCCATATTTGGGTGGCAATCGGTCCAGCGCCACCTGGATCAGGCGGGTGGCCTCGTAGCGCTGGTATCTGTGTCCTGGATCATCGCTAACGGGTGTTTGGAAGGAATCCACCGCCGCACGGATGTCAGGATAGTCCTCGGTCAGAACAATATGCTTGCGGTACCTGGCATTCTTTCTGGCCCAGTCAGCGATTTCGTTGCGGCAAACCATACACAGCCAGGTAAACAGCGCCGCTTCTGCACGGTAGCTGTGAATCTTTCTCAGCGCCCTGGACAGCGCCTGTTGAACGATCTCCATCGCAATATCCTCCTCACCTGAGAGCCGTGCCAGGGCAAAGCGGTACAAACGCGAGAAATTCTCGTCGAAGAACTGGCCAAATGCACGTTCATCACCTGCCAACAGGCGTTTGACCAGTTTTCTGTCATCCAGGTAGATCGGCACCGGCACTCCGAAGCTTGCGCTTTACCTGAATATTAGACGCTATGGGGTGAAAAAATCAGTCGAACATCGTTAAGTTTTCGTTCAGAGCCGCTGCAATTGATGTGGCGGAACAGCCTGACTGGTTTGCAGGCGCTCATGATGATCCAATCACTGAGGCTGCCGGTAAATCGAGCTCGGCCCGCAAGCCGCCCAATGGACTCCTGCTCAATTTCAGGGTTCCATTGTAAAGACCGGCGATGTCCTTAACGATACCCAGCCCCTGGCCATGTCCCGCACGGGACTCGTCGAGTTTGTGACCCCTTTGCATCACATCTTTTATGTCTTTCTCAGCAATCCCGGGGCCGTCATCATCGACGGCTAATACCAGGCGGCTCTTGTCTGTCACGCACTTAACCACAACCTGGGTTTTTGCCCACTTGCAGGCATTGTCAATGAGGTTGCCTGCCATTTCTTCGAGGTCCTGGGCCTCTCCGCGGAACCAGTGATCGTCCAGCCCGGCATGATGGACTTCAATGCCGCGGTCCTGGTAAATGTGCCTGACTGCATATGCCAGGTCGTTGATGACCGTCTTAACACTGGTCCGGTAACCAATAACATCCTTCTTGCCGTATATCCTGGCCCTTGACAGGCAATGATCGATACTGCTGGCCATAACATGAGATTGATCCAGAATCAGTTGCCCCTGCTTATTCTCCATGCTGCGCGCTTCGTTACGGATGACCGTAAGCGGGTTCTTGACGGTATGCGCCAGGTCTCCCAGTTGGTTCCTTGCCCTTTTTAGCAGCAATTCGTTATGATCCAGTAGAAAATTCAACTCGTTGACCAGAGGTTGTACATCGCTCGGGAATTCCTGTGGCAGCCGCTCTGTTTTCCCCACTTGTACATCACTGATCGCAGATCTGATGGCTTTTAGCGGTTTGAGCGCCACCTGCACCTGTACCACCACAGCTACCGATAAGCCGATACA